>OGPO01000428.1_pt1 | contig 36339 bp, 19 predicted proteins | sample 1553041 | NCBI WGS metagenome assembly OGPO01 (sample SAMEA2580281, study PRJEB22360) | human gut metagenome | biome: human gut; feature: human-associated habitat; material: faeces | place: Denmark | collected 2008/2010 | reverse complement strand
GCTGGCTTAAGTTTGCAGACTCCTCAGCAAAGTCAGCATCACGAATACGGCTACGTGCATCAGACTGGTTAGCTGCAACGTTAGACTGGTTGCGGATAGAGGACTCAAGTCTATTTTGGATGGCACCCAAGCCAGAGCGCTGTGAATCTACTACAGCAATCATCTTGTCCATAAGATCGATAGCGGCCTTAGCAGCAGAGGCAGTACCTAATACAATTTTGCCATCTGAGAAGCCAGCATTGGCGGTTTGGCCATTTGCAGCGGATACAATTTTACTAAATCTCATGTTGCCAACTTCAAATGAGATTTCATCGCCATTGTTAGCACCAACTTGTAAGGTGAGTTTGCCCTTAGAACCTGTTACTGCACCACCAGCGGCAGCAACGGTGTTGTAAATAGCACCCTTAGTAGTACCAACTAATAGGGTCTTTCCACCAAACTTAGTTTGATTTGCAATACGGGTAATTTCGTCTTGAAGTGCCTTTGCCTCAGTATCAATAGCCTTGCGGTCATCAGCGGTGTTGGTACCGTTGGCAGATTGTACGGCTAAGGTACGGATCTTTTGGAGCATTGATGAGGTCTCATCAAGAGCGCCTTCAATGGTCTGAGCTAAAGCGATACCGTCGTTAGTATTGCGGTTACCTTGGTTTAAGCCGTTGATTTGGGTGGTTAAACGATCTGCGATTTGTAAGCCAGCTGCGTCGTCCTTGGCTGAGTTAATTCTCATGCCAGAGCTTAATCTCTGATAAGTAGTGGTTAAAGAGTTTTGTACGTTATTTAAATAGCGACGGCCATTTAAGGAAGAAACGTTGGTATTTACGTAAACTGCCATGATGAGTACCTCTACAATAAATTAAAAGCTAGAACACATGTTAAAGAAAGGAAAAGAAAGTATGTCATCACAGCAAAAGTAAATGTGCTGAAATTGACCAAAACACCATGTGTTGATATTTGTGCTTACATTTAGTCTAACGACCTTAATTAACATATCTTTTACAGTTTTAAAATCCCAACAACAAACGTAATATACAAGGCATTTATAGCTTATTAATAGATATTTAAAGCCTATAGATTAATAGATGCAATAAGCATGTGGAAAGCAATCTCATATTTACGTTACATCAACAATTTTCCCCCCTATTTTCTGGGCTTTAAGATGCTATATGGTGTAGGTAGCGATAGCGGTAGCGGTGCTGTGAAATGGTTTTGGTATGAAGTTGTGGTGGGCGAAAATGACTAAGGCCAGTCTGCGCTTAGACTGGCCTTAGTTAAAAAGATTGCTAATAAAGCTAACTATTAGGAGGCTGATTTTTGCTCTTTAGCAGCTTTCTTTTGAGCAATTTTTTCTGCACGACGACAAGCGGCGGCAGTAAATAATACGTCAGTTGCAGAGTTTAAGGCAGTCTCTGATGAGTCTTGTAACACACCAATAATAAAGCCAATACCTACAATCTGCATGGCAATATCATTGCTAATACCAAAGATAGAGCATGCAAGAGGGATCAACATTAAAGAACCACCAGCTACACCAGAAGCACCACAAGCACAAACTACTGAAACAATACACATTAATAAGGCAGATAAGAAATCAACCTGAACACCTAAGGTATGTACAGCAGCCATGGTCATGATAACAATGGTAACACCAGCACCAGACATGTTAATGGTACAGCCTAAAGGAATAGTAATGGAGTAAGTAGTACGAGGTAACTTAAGTTCTTCGCAAAGCTCTAAGTTAACAGGTAAGTTAGCAGCAGAAGAACGAGTAAAGAATGCAGTTACGCCAGAACGAGCTAAGCATAATAAGATTAATGGGTAAGGATTCTCACCAGTAGTTAAGTAAACAATAATGGCATTAACTACAAAGGCAATAATGAGCATGGTAGCAATTAAAACTACTAATACGTGTAAGTAGTTTAATAAGTTACCAAAGCCACCTTCATGAGTAGAAGCGCTGTACACTAAGCCCATAACACCTAAAGGAGCAAAGCGGATCACCATGCGAACTACAGCACTGATAGATTGAGCTAAGTCCTCTAAGACACGCTTGGTATTATCATGAGCGGCTCTAAAAGCTAAACCTAAAGCAATAGCCCATAATAAGATACAGATATAGTTACCTTGAATCAGAGCATTAATAGGATTATCAATAGCTTGCTGAATAACGTTAGAAAGCACTTCACCAATTCCCATAGGAGGAGAAACACCCTCAACGGCATCTTGTAACTCAGTAAAGTTGCTTGGGAATAAATAGCTCATTACTACAGCTAAAGTAGAAGCAAAGAGCATAGAAACAATGTAAAGCACAATTACAGGTCTAATATTGGCTTGAGTGCCTTTCTGATGACGTGCAATAGCAGCAGCTACCAAGACAAACACTAAAATAGGAGCAATAGCCTTTAATGCTTTTACAAAGAGAGTACCAAACATAGGAACTACAGAGGTATCATGAGGATAAACAATAGCCAACAAGATACCAAAAACTAAACCTATGATGATTTGTAAAATGAATGGGATGCGGTTAAGAGTTTTTGCTAAAGGAAATTTAGGGTTGAATGGTTCTAACATTTGGAGTACTCCAAAGTAAGTTGACCAAAATTTAAGCCCAGAAGGCGACACCTAGTATAGTTTTGTGGTTTGATTGTATTAACAACTTATTAATAGGCGTATGGTCAAAGGATATAAAGCATATCTCAAGGCCCTGCTTACCATGCAGGCACTCTTTGAGTTGCAAGTTACTGCAATCATTTAGCCTTTTTAGACTTTACAAAACAATCTATTATTGCAACTAAATATGAAACAGTAAGCTTGCGCTTAGCACGCTTCACAGACTAAAAGTCTTTAAAAAACGTTACACAAGAGTAGGCACTTTTAAATAATTGTTAAATCCAGCTAAGGGAATATCTGACTACTCTGTTTTAGTTTGGTCATTATATAAGCAAACAGCCTAAATCTAGTTAGATTATATTTATTAAGCACTAAAACAGTGCATCAGATCAACAATTTGGCAATAACAAGTAATACTTTCAGCGTTTGCTATATAGGCTAACAAACAGACAAGCCATCTTATATTACTATGATGGCTTGTAGTAAAAGTCTTATTAGCTATTATTAGCTTTTGCTCTGTTCGCTTTGTTTAGCCTTTAACAGCTCCTCATAGTCGATAATAGGCTTGTAGTCTGGGCCACGATCTTTAATTTTATGATCGTAAGGCACTCTACGATGATAGTAGTCCACATCTACTTCGCTACTAGTTTTATTACAGTTAATATAGACGTTAGTGAAATATCTATCATCAGGGGCTGTCTTAAAGATACGCAAAAACCACATGTATTGCTCTGGGTGCTTGTTAATGCCATTTTCAAAGGCAGTGCAGACACGAGCTAAATATGAATCATCAGACTCATCTTTTTGATCTTCAATATAAGTAAATTCAAGCTCATAATTGGCAGTCTTTAAATTGTAGGCTGTATTTAATACTAAAACTTGAGCTTTAGTAAGTTTAGCAAGCTTTGGTAAAGAGCCCACCATAGCTTTAGGAGTGCCAAAGAAGTTAACAAAATTAGTAGTAAACTCCTCGCCTAAATCCTCATCACATAAGAAGTAGCAATAACGACCCTGCTTAAGAGCCTTAATAATAGATCTAAAGCCTGCTGCACGAGTATGAATGGTACCGCCAAAAATAATACGCTGCTTATTTAAGAACCAATCGTAAACAGGGTTCTTTTGTTCATTAACCACAGCAAACATAGGCAAGCCATGACAGCTAAGGTATAGGCCACAACGATCTAAAGCAAAAGAGTGTGGTACACAAAAGATAATAGGCTGATTACGAGTTAGTGCCTCATCTAATACTTCTTTATTTTTAACTACCCAACGACGCTTAAGCATAAAGGTTGGTAAAAAGGTGCCTTCTCCATAAGAAAAAGCTGTAATGATCGCATGCATCAGCATTTTGCGATACATAGCTTTAATAAAACGCTCATCATGGCCATAAAAGGCAGTATTTAGGCTAGCTAAAGTAACCTTTTTAAAGCGATTATTTATTAAAGTTAAAGGAAATGATAAGAGATAGGCTAAAGCGTCGCGAATACGATTTGGTATATAAGAAAGAATTGCCAATAAGCCTAAAGATAGCCAGGAGAGCCAATGTTTTGGGCCTAATAATTTACGCCAAGCTTGAGGATCGTAGCCTGCATTTTCTACAACATCAGCTTTAGCCTTGCTATTCTTAACTGGTTCTTTACTAGTATTCATGCACCCAGTCCCTTACAACAAACATCACAAGCAAAACTCAATTATATCATATCCTGATTTTGCCTAGACTTAGCCCTCCCCCTACTCTTATTACACTGTCAAGTGAGTTGCTATGGCTTAGGCTTAAGCTTGGGCTTGAGGTGGGCCTTGAGCTACCTGAGCTTTAGGTTGGGTTTACTTGAGGCTTGAGGTTGGCTTTTGGCGTGTAGTTGGCCATGGTGTGGGCCGAGGTGTGCGCTTGGGATTGGGCTTAAGTTTAGCTCTAGATGTTGCGAAGACTTGAGCTTGGGTTTGGGGTTGGAGTTGGAGGAGGCGTTGGAGTGAGAAAAATTGAGGCCCTAAATTAATGACTAATTTAGGGCCTCTAAAAAAAAGCTAAAGCCTAAAGAATCTTGTTTAAGAATTCTTGAGTACGGCGCTCTTTTGGATGAACAAAGACATCATCTGGTGCACCCATTTCAAGGATCTTGCCGCCGTCAACAAAAATCACACGATCTGCTACTTCACGAGCAAAGCCCATTTCGTGGGTTACTACCATCATGGTCATGCCTGACTCAGCAAGGCGCTTCATAACCTCAAGTACTTCTTTAACCATTTCTGGATCTAAAGCAGAGGTTGGCTCATCAAATAACATGATCTTTGGCTGCATGGCTAAAGCACGAGCAATAGCAACACGCTGCTGTTGACCACCAGAGAGCTGAGATGGGAAAGAGTGGGCTTTATCTTTAAGACCTACTTTTTCTAATAAGTCTAAAGCAATGGCCTCAGCCTCTTGAACTGACTTACCTCTAACCTGAATTGGAGCCAAGGTAATGTTATCGAGCACGCTCTTATGAGGGAAGAGATTAAAGTGCTGGAAAACCATACCCACATCAGCACGAATAGTATTGATATCAACCTTACGAGTAATATCAACACCATCAATAGTGATCATGCCATCAGTTGGCACTTCTAAATAATTAACGCAGCGTAATAAGGTACTCTTACCAGAGCCAGAAGGGCCAATAACTACCACTACTTCGCTCTTAGCAACATCGAGATCGATACCTTTTAAAATGTCGTTCTTGCCGTAAGTTTTGTGCAAGTTACGAATTTTGATCATGGCGCTCATTTGCTATCTCCTAAATCTATTAGCTATTTGAAGCGCTTTTCTAAGTACGCTACAAAACGGGTGATAGTTAAGGTCATGATTAAGTAGATAATAGCTACTGCTGACCAAATCTCAAGTGAGCCATAGGTTGAGGCAATAACGAGCTGGCCCTTACGAGTAAGCTCCTCAAAGCCGATTACGGACACCAAGGAGGAGTCCTTTAACATGGCGATAAACTCATTACCTAACTGAGGAATGGTACGGCGGAAAGCCTGAGGAATAATGATATGACGCATGGTTTGAGTCCATGACATACCTAAGCTTCGGCCCGCCTCCATTTGGCCTTTATCAATAGATTGAATGCCAGCACGGAAGATCTCGGCTACATAAGCACCTGAGTTAATAGAACAGGCAGCTACCGCAGCAACAAAAGGCTCAATGCGAGTACCAAAAATAATTGGTAGAGCAAAGTAGATAATAAAGATCTGAACTAATAATGGAGTGCCACGAATAAAGTCTACGTAGATCTTAGCTGGGATACGAATCCAACCATAACGAGCAAGCTCGGCAATACCTACAAATAGACCAATACAGGTACCAATAAATACCGCCATAGCAGTAATTTGAATGGTAACTAAGGCACCAATACCTAATAGCGGCAAGCTATTAATGATTAAACTAAAGTCAAATGGTATCGACATGTTTTAAAAGCTCTTAAAACTGTTGACCATGCACCCGTGGCAACACCTAGCGGAGGAACCAGGGCACGCTCTTAATAATTAAGGCAGCAAAACTGCTGCCCCCTTAATAGCTCTAAACTTACAAGAAGCAGTTTAAAGCATGCTTGGAATAAGCTTATGGCTTAATTTTCACTAATAGTAAAAATTTTGCCAAAAGCCACTATTATACATAGCTCTAAGAGCTAGTAAATAATTTGTTTAAAATTACTTAGTAGTTGGAGTGAGCTTAAACCACTTTTGGTAAATGGCATCATAAGTACCATTTTCTTGTAATTTCTTTAAGCCAGCATTTAACTTCTCAAGTAATTCTTTATTATTCTTATGAACAGCAATACCATACTTCTCAGCAGTTAAAATCTCATTGATTTCAGTTACGCCATCAGAAGCAGCGGTTTGAGCTAAGAAATAGAGGTTAATTGGGCGATCATTTACTACACCCTCACAACCCTTAGCCTTAAGCTCCATAAAAGCTTCTGGCTCAGTGTTAAAGGCCTTTACCTTACCAGGTGATAAGGTCTCAGCAGTCATAGCACCAGTGGTACCGATTTGAGCACATAAGGACTTGCCCTTAAGGCTATCAACCTTTGGATACTTATCCTTGTTCTCTTCTAAAATTAAAACACTTAAACCTGAGGTGTAGTATGGCTCTGAGAAAGCAACACGCTTAGCACGCTCTGGAGTAATAGACATAGCTGCGATAATGGTGTCGATTTGAGAGGTCATTAAAGCTGGAATTAAACCGTCAAAAGGCATGTTTAAAACTTCAACCTTATCGTAACCAGCTTCCTTACCAATAGCCTGAATTAACTCAACGTCAAAACCAGTCAAACTACCGTCTTCAGCAGCAAACTCGAATGGAGCGTAAGTAGCCTCAGTACCAACACGCAAGGTCTCAGCATAAGCCATAGAAGAACTCATGCAACCTAAAGCTGCTACACAAGCTAAAGTCTTGAGTGCACCACCAAATTTAAAAGACATTTTTAATCTCCTTAACATAAGGCATTACCAATCTCGTGCCCTTAAAGCTTTTGCTCACAAAAACTTTTTTAGACTTGGTAGACTACTACAACTACCTAAAACAAGTATTGGAAAGACATCGAAAAAAGCAAGGCCAAGCATTGATCAGATGAAACTACTCGGCTGCTTAATTTCTCACTAACTTTGTGCCTAGATTATAAAGCTCCCTACGAGTTAGCCGAATTTTAGCTAATTTAGGCGTATCTACTATCTACTGCACTAATTGCAAGCATAGAATAGGACATCATATTTTACTACAAATACTACTCATTGCCGCCCGATATTTTACAAAGGGAGCATATTTTTCTCTTTAAGCGAGCAAAGTAAGCATCAATCACAAATATTATTAACGCACCTTTTATTTAAGGGCATTAGCTTGTTAAAGCTATAGCTACAGACATAAATGCTTGGTGATTGAAGCATAATTGGTAAAGCCTAAAGACTCTAACTTTAAGGTGATGGCACTTTTAAGGCCTTGGCTTTAAATGGCAATGAATCTTTGCATAGCAGGATATTTTCTGGGCAGGCCATTTAAGGGCATAGCCTTTAAATGGGCAAAAAAAAGCCAACTTTAATAGTTGGCCTTTTTTGTGGATTTGAAAAGTATTACTTACTTATTTTTTTTGAGTTTCACCAAACCACTTGTTGTAAATTTGCTCATAAGTGCCATTAGCCTTTAACTCTGAAAGGGCCTTATTAACTTTGGTGAGCAACTCATCATTATTCTTTGGAATTACCATGGCCATGTCCTCGGCATCCATAAGCTCATTGATCTCATGGAAATCAGAGGCGTTTTGAGAAGTGGCCATAAAGTATAAATTTACTGGACGATCGTTTAATACCGCCTCACAGCCGCCAGACTTAAGCTCTAAATAGGCAGCGTAGGCATCATTAAAGGTGGTTACATTGTCTTTAGAGAAAGTTTGAGCCTTCATGGCACTAACAGAGCCTAATTGGGCACATAAGCGTTGACCCTTTAAAGACTCAACTGAGGTGTACTTACCCTCATCAGCCTTTCTAATTACAAAGGTTAGACCAGAACGATAGTAAGGATCGGAGAAGTTGATGCGCTTTTTACGCTCTTGAGTGACTGTAAATGAGGCAACTGCCATATCAACCTGAGAGGTAAGCATAGCTGGGATCAAGCCGTCAAAAGGCATTTGTACCCACTCAACTTGAGCACCCATTTGTTTGGCAACAGCTTCTGCTAAATCAATATCAAAGCCCACTAGTTGACCTTGAGCATTATTAAACTCAAAAGGGGCATAGGAAGATTCTGTTCCTACTCGCAATACCTCATCCTCAGCTAAAGCGTTTGGAGCCATAACTAAAGAACAAAGAGCTAAAGCGCTAGAACATAAAGCAGCCTTAATATTAAAAGCGGCCATAATAAATCTCCTATTTAATATTAATGATCCTACAAAACATTAATGATTCTTTTAACAACTACTAACTAAGTAGGAGGGGGCCCCTTATAGAGAATATTTTATTGCTTCCTTGTGCCCACCTTTGATAGATGAACTAGCTTTACAAGAACAAAATACTGTACCTTAAGCAGCCCCAACAATTCTACTAGTGGCCTCATAATACCCTTTTCTATTCTTGTTGCATCAGCATGCACCAATAAATATCAATATATATGACCTTGGCTTTAAATTGGTGCGCTAAGGCCCTTAAAGTAAGGAATACATTAATCAAATCTGATTTATTAACTAAGGATATTTATAGCTACCAAGGTGCTATTTACAAGTACTTTGGTCAAAAATAGCGCTAAAGATCACGTGCTAAAAATAATCTTACTATTTTCTATTTTATTGTTAGCTACGGTGCGCTATGCTTTAGTAATAGATTGTTACCAGCCATGAGGGCTGGTGCTTTGGAAGTGGAGTCGAGTTGTGGCTAGAAGCAACATTATTTTTGACTTTGGTGGTGTCTTATTAGACTGGGACCCTCGCTATCTTTATCGTGACTATTTTAATGACGACGCTAAGATGGAGAAATTCTTAGCTGAGGTTTGCACTAGCGAGTGGAATGCACAAATGGATGCTGGTAAACCTTTTGCACAAGGCGTGCAAGAACTTACTGCAAAGCATCCAGAATGGGCTAAAGAAATTGAAATGTACCACACCCAATGGTCAAAGATGCTCAAGAGTGAACATGCTGACGGTGTTGGTCTACTCAAGAAAGTATTAGCAGATGGTCGTTTCAAGGCTTTTGGTCTTACCAACTGGTCTGCAGAAACTTTCCCTTATGCTTTCTCTCACTATCGCTTCTTAGATGATTTTGAGGGTATTGTGGTCTCAGGCGAAGAGCACATGAACAAGCCTGATAAGCGCATTTACTATACTTTATTAGAGCGCTATCACTTAAAGGCCAGCAGCTGCGTATTTATTGATGATAATCCTGCCAATGTTGAAATGGCTAATAAGGTGGGCATCAAGGGTATTTTATGGCAGCATAACCCTGAGCAAGTATTTGAGCAGATTTTAGCTGCTTTAAATGAGCCTGATGTTGTTGAGGACGAAGAAGTTCCTCATAACCATGAATATAACTAGTTTGACAGCTTTAAAAATAAGCTAAGATAAAAAAAGCGGCCCTTGAGCCGCTTTTTTTGATCATAAAATGAAATTAAGCTTTAGTCTAAGAAGCCCTTTAAGCCAGCAGAGCGGCATGGGTGACGAAGCTTACGTAAGGCCTTTGCCTCAATCTGACGAATACGCTCACGGGTAACACCAAACTGACGGCCTACCTCCTCAAGGGTATGGTCTGAGGTCATACCGATACCAAAACGCATACGTAACACTTGTGCTTCTCTTGGAGGCATATCATCTAATACAGTGTTAATAGCGTTCTTTAAGGACTCAGCAGTGGCAGCATCAGCAGGAACGGCAATAGAACCGTCCTCAATGAAGTCACCTAAATGCGAATCATCATCATCGCCTACAGGGGTTTCTAAGGAAATAGGCTCCTTAGCAATCTTCATTACCTTACGGATCTTTTCCTCAGGTAAGCCCATCTTAGAGGCAAGCTCCTCTGGAGTTGGCTCGCGTCCCTTCTCTTGTAACATTTGACGAGAAATACGGTTGAGCTTATTAATAGTCTCAATCATATGTACAGGGATACGGATGGTACGGGCCTGATCAGCAATAGAACGTGTGATAGCTTGACGGATCCACCAAGTAGCATAAGTAGAGAACTTATAACCACGGCGGTATTCAAACTTATCTACAGCCTTCATTAAGCCAATGTTACCCTCTTGGATTAGATCCAAGAATTGTAAGCCACGGTTAGTGTACTTCTTAGCAATAGAAATAACTAAACGTAAGTTAGCTTCGACCATTTCTTTCTTGGCTTTCTTAGCCATAGCATCACCCATCATGACACGACGGGAGAGCTCACGAAGACGGAAAATGGAGATACCAGCTTCGTTTTCAATATCCTGTAAGGCCTCAACACATCTTTCGATATCTGGGCGATACTCTTTGAGTCTAGTAGCAAAAGCACGGCGTGGACGGATGGCCTTTTCGTACCAGTCCATAGAGGCTTCCATCTGAGACTCAGTGTAGTAAGCACGAAGATCATCAATCTTCATACCACAACGGTTTACAGCAATTTCACGGATACGACGGTCTTGTGCCTTAACACGATCCATCATGTCACGCATAGTGCCTAATAAAGACTCAAGCTGTTGAGGAACTAAGCGGAAAGTAGAGAATAATTCAGTTAGGCGCTTTAACTCTTCTTCGTGCTTTCTAGCAGCTACAGCACCGCTCTTAACTCTAAAGCTTTCAACTTTCTCGAATTGAACACGTAATTCGCTAAAACGAGTTTTTACTAACTCAGGATCAGGGCCAGACTCATTATTGGCACCGCCATTTTCGTCTGCATCCTCATCATCCTCATCATCAAGCTCCACCTCTACCTCAGTCTTAGCACGGCGGCCACGACGCTTGGCAGGGCTTGCCTTAGAGCTAGTTTGCTCTTCTTCAACTTCCTCAACGTCTAAATCAAGGTCATCAACGTCGCCGTCAACCATATTGAGTTCATCAATATTCTCGATATCCTCAACTTCTTGGTTTTCCTCAACAACTTCCTCAATTTCTTCGTCTTTTAGGTCGCTATCAACATAAGGATCGCCAAATCCAACTACGATGTCAGCTAAACGTAACTCGCTTTCAGGATCACAAGCCTTATCAAAGGTATCAAAGAGCTGACGCATGGCCAAAGGAAACTCCACAATGCACTTTTGTACATCGTGTGTACCACGCTCAATACGCTTTGAAATCTCAATCTCGTCTTTACGAGTCAATAAAGACACATTACCCATCTCACGCATATACATGCGTACTGGATCGGTAGTGCGACCGATCTCAACCGAGCTATCTAACTGTGAGGCTACGGTCTCGACATCTTCAGACTCAACTGATTGAGAGTTCTCATTTAATAAGATCTCATCAGGATCAGGAGGGGTCTCACAAACATTGATGCCCATATCAATGAATGTCTGAATTAAGATCGTAAGCTGATCTCCAGAAACTAAGTCTGCTGGAATTCTATCATTGAGTTCTTCAATAGTAAGGTAACCACGTTCCTTACCAAGGGCAATCAACTGCTTAAACTCGGTACTTGCGGAATTGTTTTCCATCAAATGATCCCAATATTTTTACTAATGGCTTGAAAAAGGCTCAATCTATCAATTATAGAGAGTTTAAACTCAATAATCAAGCCGAAATTACAAGACTTAATCCTAAATTATGGCCTATTTTAGCCATTGTTCAATGCTCTAAGCTCTTTAGAATAATTGCTTTTTAGAGCATGAACTTCTTGTAAAAAGTAAATAATAGAACTAACGGTGTTCCTAAGTATAAGACTTTACCTTTCTTACTGCTTGTAATTGGCTTTGCAATTACCTATTAACTTATACACTTAAGCTTACCGCAGCTCGTTAATGAATGCCTATCTAAAAGTCACAACATTTAACTAAGACTAAAACCAACATTCTGCTCACATTGCTTAGAAGTTGGTAGCCTTGTTTAATTACCATTATTGACCAAAAGTTCAGGCAGTAAACTAAGCTTTACAAAGACAACAAAACAAGCATGAGCTTTAACTCAGCTTGTTTGTAATAAAACTAAATCTAATTCAAAGTTGGTTAGTGCTATACAAGGAAATTAAGCATAACTTATATGATTAGAGTTATTAGAACTTAAAGCTCTAAAAGGACAAATTACTGAGCGGGGCACTCTAATTAGCGCTCCAACTGACAGCATATGCTTGCCTATTCGTAGCTCCCTATTGGCAAACATAACCCTAAATGTACCATCTGTTACTTGAGACTCATCATCTAAAACAATAAAGTCACTTACTTTTTTATCTTTGCTATAAAGAGAAATTACTTGCCCTCGTTTAATGTGATCAATCTTACCTGGGTAAGGTAAAAAGGCGTGTTCTATTGCTCTTTTAGGTGCACGGACAAAAAGGGCGCAGGCTACAGCATTAAGAGCAATTTCCATACTAGTGGATACGTCCTTACCCTGATCGTTATCGGCAATACCTACAGCCATTAAGCCAGCCATAAAATCATTTAACAGCTGAGCATCACGAACAGTAAAAGGAGATCCGTATTCTGGAAAAGTCCTTAGGTGCTGAACCATAAAATTAGTTCTAAAGAAGTATTTCATCCCTTTTTCATTAGTGATGAAGAGGCCCAAATAATCTTGCCCCTCTATACTTCGATAAGACCAAGTCCAAGACTCGCCTGGAGTTATCCGCATACCAATCCGTTCCTTAGACAAAAGAGTTAACTAACTTCAGCGGCCTGTAAAAATAAGCCTAGGAAATTAACCCCTGCCACCTAAGCTTGAGAAGAATCTTAACTCAAGCAAAAAAGATAGTTCATAAGTGCACTATCTTTTAACTTTAAACATAAGCAAAGATGAGTAGCATGCTACTCACAAAAAAACTAAGGTTCATGCAAAGAACCAATTACAGACAAAACATCAAAATTAAAAAATTTTGACTGATGGTAGCTGCATGCAAATTCCATACAATTTTGGCAAAATCTACACAAAAAGGCAATTATTGCCCTTAAAATGGCACAAATATCTAAGCCCAAACAATTAGCAGTTAGGCTAAAAATTCGATAAATAAGCTATTTGTTTGCTGGTACCACTTAACAGTGTCTAAATGCAATTTAATTGATTAGTCACAGCCGTTGCACTTGAGCTCTTGAGCACTTAGCTAACTTTAACTAACCAAAATTCTGACACTTACTATTTTGCTGCCCCAAAAAAACACTTAGCTTAAGCTAGAGTATGGCTAAAGGCCATGAGCCATGCGACCATGGCCTTGTGGGCCATGGCCTTGGGCCTTAGCGCTCCATGGTGAACATGTGCTATTAGCTCTTGGGTATAAACTAAGAGCTAATTAAATAGCGTTGTTGGAGCTAACAACCACAATGCCGCCAGCTAAAACTAATTCTTACTAAAATCCTGCATAAGCAATAAATAGTGAGGCTAGATCAAATCTATGATTTTGTGACTAACTACCATGTTATAGCTTTTGCAAGCACTTTTGCAAAATTGATGGTGAAAATTAGATATTGTTAACAATATCCTCAATAATACTTGGGCCTTGGTAAACAAAAGCTGAATAAAGTTGAACTAAGCTTGCACCTGCTTGCATCTTTTCACGAGCAGCAATAACACCATTAACGCCACCTACACCAATAATTGGAATTTGGCCCTTTATCTGTGAGGCGACCTTAGATAACACCACGGTAGACTTGTGACGAATAGGCTCTCCAGATAAGCCACCCCACTCGCTAGCATGAGCTAAACCATGCACCTCTTCACGGCTAGTAGTAGTATTAGTGCAAGTAATACCGTCAATCTTAAGTCTTAAGCAAGCATCACAAATAGCACTTAATTGCACATCATCCAAATCAGGAGCAATCTTGACTACTAGAGGCACATATTTGTTATTTTCAGAGGCTAATTTGCCCTGCTCTTTTTTCAAAGTAGTAAGTAAATCAACTAATGGGCCTGCCTCTTGAAGCGCAGTTAAGTCCTTAGTATTAGGGCAAGAAATATTGACAGCAATATAATCGCAGTGGTTATAAACCTTATTCATGCAGTGTAAGTAGTCACTAGCTGCATTTTCAATTGGTGTAATTTCATTTTTGCCAATAGAAACACCAATAATGCCCTTATAACGGCGATTTTTAAGGTTATTGACCAAGTAATCAACACCCTTATTATTAAAGCCCATACGATTAATGAGGCCACGAGCCTCTTTAATTCTAAACATGCGAGGACGGGCATTACCCTCTTGAGCTAAAGGAGTTACAGTACCTAACTCTAAGTGACCAAAACCTAAAGCACCAAGAAAGTCGATAGCATCGCCATTTTTATCCATACCAGCGGCTAGACCTAAAGGATTATCAAACTTTAATCCCATAACCTCTACTGGCTTGGAGGCAACAGTTTGACCAAATACTTTAGTAAGTGGCTCTTTGGACAATAAATGACCTAAATTAATAGTTAAGCTGTGAGCATTCTCTGGATCAAGACAGAATAAAACAGGACGAATCAAGCTTGGATAAAGGGCATAAATTGACATGGTCACACTCCAAAGAAACAAAACTTTACTCAAAGACTAACACTTACGACTTAGTAACAAGATAGCTCTCAATGCTATCAGCATCAGCCCTACCTATCACCCTAGCACCGATTAAGCCCATCGTTCCTAGCTTACTTAATAATGCCTTGCACTATCAGAGCCTATAGAGCCTGTGCAGAGCTTGCAAAGCTTACTAGCCTTACAAAGCATGCAAGTCTTACTTGTTACTGGGTTTGCCTTGCTACTAGGGCCTTGCAGAAGCTTTTAAAGCCTTTAAGGAACTATACACGCCTTAGGCTAAATCAAGCCTTATAACTAGCGCACTAGACCTTTAAAGCCTACTGATACAACCTACGATGAACATTACGCATCACCCTAGCCTATCCGACACTACTTGCAGCATAGCAAGCTGGCAGCGCAGCGTAGCTGGCGCAGCGGTAGCGAAGCTGAGCGAAGCGAGGCGGAGCAAAGCTGTGAGCTTTTAGCCTTCAAGACGGGCATATTGTACACGAGGCACCGCTTAGATGCGCTCTAAACGTAGAAATTTGTTTTGTGCTGTCACTACTAAACGAAAACGACCGTTAATGCCTGATCTGGTAGTGAATTGACGCAAGTGATTAGCATCCAAGTCTACTACTGGCCCTTCTAAAGAACGGGCACGTAAACGTCTAGCAGAACCACTGTAAAGACGCATTAACTCATCTTGGTCAATGTTGAGATAAAAATGGTAATAGCGTTCATCTGACATAAGACCACCCAAAAAAATTTTCTTTTTCTTAGATAAGGCTGATAAAAACCTAAAGCACCCTAAAAACAACTATCTTTAGGGTGCCTTGAGAGTCAAGTAAAGACTAGTAATTATTGCTTGGTATCACTTTCCAATGCAGAGGAGATTTTCTCAAAAACAGAGCGAGAAAGATTTGGAATAGCCTTCATCTTATTGAGATACTCCTCAGCCTTGTTAATACGATTAATATCAAAGCGACGATAGTTAATTACACCATCTAAGATGCGGGCTGCTACTGATGGGTTAATATCGTTAAGCTTTCTTACTACATCGAGCATTAATAAATAACCCATACCATCACGACGGTGTAGTGCTACTGGGTTGTTATAACCTACAGTACCAATTAATGCACGAACACGATTTGGGTTAGTGATATCAAAGCACTTATGATCCATAAGCTTACGAACTACCTTGATAGTTTCCTCAGAGGAAACGGCAGCCTGAACACTAAAGAACTTATCAAAGGTAAGTGGATCATGAGAATAGCTTTGTTCAAAGCTATCTAACAACTTGCTCTTACATGGTAATTCTAATTCGCAGGCAGCACTTAAGGCGGCTAAGCGATCAGTCATGTTATTAGCATTCTCATAAGCATTGGAAATTAAGTCATCAGCCTTAATGCCGTTATCGTCAGCAAGATAGCCCAAGGCAACCATGTATTGAGCTGCATTATGCAAGGCTCTTTGAGCAGCACTTTGAGCATCATACTTGTACTTACCACTTGATCTAGTCTTGTGCTCTAAATTCTTGTATTCAGAGGCTAGGGCACGAGCAATCAAGGATGATAACTCTTTACGAGTTTGATCAAGTCCATCAAGGTCAATCTTCTTAAAGGTCTCCATTAAGCTAATTAAGCTTGGCACTACAATTAACTTAGCCTTTAACTGCATATCAATGCTAGCGTCATTAATTACATAAGAGATAGCCTTGATAATATCTTTAGGCTCTGGAAGATCACCATTTTTAACCTTATCAATGTTCTGGTGTACAAAAGCATTGATTAAGGACATGTAAGAATCCACTCGAATAAATGGATCATCACAGTGCTCAAGCATATTGATATAGTCTTGAGTCTGATACATGGCACTTAGCTTTACAGGGGCAGAAAAGTCACGTAATACTACAGGAATAGTGTCCTTTGGTAAGTTTGTAAACTCAAAGCTCTGCTCTTCCTTAGTAAACATTAAAACACCATTCTCAGGCAACTCTGGAGGTACCACGCTTTTACCATCTTTGGTTAAGAAAGAGGTACGCACTGGAATTACAAAAGGATCCTTGGTGCTTTGATTTGGGGTTGGTGGAGTATTTTGAGTTAAAGTAAGGACTAACTTACAATTTTCCTCACAACCGCACTCTTCATTAGCGCTCTCTTGAGTATCTGATACCACTTCATTATTTAAAGCAGCAGCAATAGCCTTTTCGTCAATATTGGCAGCTAAGGCAGGCTGCGCCTTACCATTGCCATTGTCATCAATGCTCTTCCAGGCCCATTTTGCATAGACCTCAGGAGTACCAGCTTGGGAATACCAACGTCTAAACTGAGCTAAGTCAGTTAAAGAGGCTGTTTCCATGGTCAAGATAAAGTCTTCAATGGTGGCAGCCTGACCATCATAACGAGCTAAGTAATCAGCTATACCTTTTTGGAATTTTTCCTCACCCACAATAGTATGAATCATACGAATAACTTCTGCACCCTTATCATAAATAGTTACGGTGTAGAAGTTGTTCATTTCCATAACTTGCTCAGGACGTACAGGGTGAGCCATAGGGCCTGCATCCTCAGCAAACTGACGGGATCTAATAACATTAATAGCATCTAAACGAGTAAGTACACGGCTATTAACATCAGAGGAGAACTCTTGATCACGGAAAACAGTTAAGCTTTCCTTTAAGGATAATTGGAACCAATCACGTAAGGTAACACGGTCACCAGTCCAGTTATGGAAATACTCATGACCAATAACACCTTGCACAGTGTAGTAATTGGTATCAGTAGCAGTTTGTGGATCTACTAACACACAGCTTGAATTAAAGATGTTCAAGCCCTTGTTTTCCATAGCGCCAAAATTAAAGAAATCTACCGCTACTACATTGAAATTATCTAAGTCGTATTCCAGGTTGAATCTACGCTCATCCCAAGCCATAGACTCTTTAATGGATTGCATAGCCCAAGTGCCACGAGTATAAGCACCACGATCAACATAAAGAGCTAGCTTAACCTCACGGCCAGACTTGGTAACAAAGGTATCTTCAATAATATCAAAGGCACCAGCTACTAAAGCAAAGAGGTATGATGGCTTTGGAAATGGATCTTCCCAAACACTGTAAAGAAGGCCATCTTTAATGCCTGACTCAACTAGGTTACCATTGGAGAGCAATACGCCACAGCCATAGTCAGGGCCCACAATAGTAACTCTATACTTAGCTAAAACATCAGGACGATCTAAGAAGTAAGTAATACGTCTAAAGCCCTCAGGCTCACACTGGGTGCAAAAACAGCCGCAAGACTTATAAAGACCCATGAGGCTAGTATTACGAGCAGGACTAATCACGACTTCGGTGGTAAGTTCGAAATCATCTGGAACTTCGGAAACAATAAGCTCTGTGTCAGTAACATTGTACTTACAAGACTGTCCATTTAATAACACATCATTGAGCTTGAGCTCTTCACCATCAAGGCGTAACGGAGCTTTAGGATCAGCGCTTAAACGAACATAATGCGCAGTAGCACGTACTACAGTAGCATCATCAGCTAGTTGAAACTGCAGATCAATATCTGTAGCAGTAAAATCAGGTTTCTTATATTCTAAGCGCTTCTTAGCTTTAAAGTTGCTAGCAGCCATTATTGTCTCCTAAAAGATAAACCATATCCGATATTAATATAGACTTTAGTACAGCCAATAGTCAAACTTAAGTACTCTGCCCTATCCCCACGTCAACCATCAGCATTGACAGCACCTACCGACCTACCAAGTTAAAGTTAGCTACGCTTAGCCCCTACTTGATAATAATAGCTATCACCAGACTCTACTCTAACTATAAACCCGCCCCAGGAGGACAATGAAAATTAAAGCAGGCGAGTAAACGCCATGGCAAGGCATGGTGTGCTGTGGTGTGTTTTTGTATGGCATTACACAGCACGGCAATGCAATGCAGTGCAGTGCAAGGCACACCTTTTTGAGAATAGCGCTAATCTGGCAACACAAGGCTTTGGTAAAGCTCCATTGGGCTTTTGGCTAAAGCCACCTATGTGGTTTTGGCTAATAAGGCCCACACCTATTGGCTTTAGCCATTGTGGTTAAAGAACTTTTGGGGCTTTTGGGGCATTTGCTGGCTTTTATCTGAGATGTCAAATAAAAAGGCAGAGTTGTTTAGACTCTGCCTTGAAGTAATGAGGGTTTTATTCAAAATTATTAGGGCTTAAGACAATGCTACCAGAGCGATAATTTTCCTTAGTAGCAACAGTCTCTTGCTCTTGCCATAAACTTGGATAAAGACTGTCCTTAAGATGTACTGAGGTTGACTTATTGTGGTATTGCTCAAGGAGGGCCTTAAACTCCTGATCGCTTACACGTAAAAAAGTGTCATCCTCATTCATAGTGCGCCATGGGCCTAATAAAGCACCCTCGGCATCCATATTATTAATCTCACCAGTAGCAGTAACTAAACTGTAAGGACGACCATCTAAAGTATGGTGAACCTCTTGTGCTGGCTGTGTATCTGCTTTAGAGGCAGTAGGAGCTAAGCTATCAGCTAAACTACTAGCGGACTTATAGCTAACAGAGTCAGAGCTATTATCCTTATCATCTAAGCTAATACCTAAGTTCTCTGTTGAGGATGGCAAAAAACCACCTGGCAAGCTGTTGGCTTGAATTCTAGCGGCCTCTGGGCGTGCTGGCATAGCAGCAGCACCTGGAGGAGATTGCACACCTTTGCCCTTGGATAACTCATCTCTATCTACAGCTGGGAAGCGATTTAAGATAGGAGCTTGTTGAGCCTTATACAGATTGGCCTTTTGAGCATCTGCAAAGTCCGAGGCAATAATTACAGTCTCGTCTAAAATAGTATCGTCAAACTCAAAGTCATCAGGTAAATCTTTAACCTTCTTGACTGCTGGCTTGCCCATGAGCTTTAAGCGTTGATTAGTAGTCTTAAGAGCATAAGCATCATCGTCTTTCTTCATTTGCTCACGCTGAGCAAGATTTACAGAAAGAACCTTCTTATCTTTGAGCTTATAGTAGCGGTCTAAATCGTCTTTAATAAGCTTAAAGGCTAAGCTGTTATTAACACGCTTATTGCTCTTGGCGGTTAACTGAGGAACATAAGCCTCAATATTTAAATAGCTGTCATATTGGACAGGATTAATCTTGTCCCATGGCAAAGCATTAGGCTCAGTGCTCTCACCAAATTCCTTGGAGTCTACCCCTGTTGGTAAGTAGATATCAGGAGATACACCCTTTAGCTGGGTTGAACCACCATTAATACGATAGAACTTAGCAATAGTGTAGTGAATGGAGCCTAATTGCTCATCATTAAAATCGTACACACGAGCTAATGGCTTAGACTGCTGAACAGTACCCTTACCAAAAGAGGTATCACCTACAACCAAGGCACGACCATAATCACGTAAGGCTGCGGCCATAATCTCAGAGCTAGAAGCACTAAGGCGATTGATAAGCACAACTAATGGGCCATCATAAGCTGATGAGGCATCAGTATCATACTGAGGAATAACATTACCACGAGCATCACGTACTAATACAATTGGGCCACTCTTAATAAAGAGACCAGAAGATAAAGTAGCCTCTGGTAATAAGCCGCCACCATTGTTACGTAAATCAATAATTAAGGCATCAATGTTCTTGCCCTCAGACTTGATACGATTGATTTCCTTTTTAATATCCTGGTGTAAGTTAGTATAGAAGCTCTTAATCTTGAGCACAGCAATGTTCTTACCCTTGTGCTCCTTCATTTCGATCTTAGCCTCAGAGTCCTGTAGTCTTACCTTGTCACGGATAATATCGACGCTAAAGGTAGTCAATTGAGAACCTTCACCACGCTCGATATCCAAGGTTACTTTGGTACCCTTAGGGCCTTTAATCTTCTTAACTACTTCATTTAAGCGCCAGCCAATAATATCCTCATAGGAGCCATCAGCCTGACGAACACCTACAATCTTATCTTTGGCCTTTAACTTCTTAGTTTGCTCAGCAGGAGAACCTGGCAAAATAGAATTGATAACAGTGTACTCATCCTCAGAGGTAAGTACAGCACCAATACCTTCTAATGATAAGTTCAAATTATCATTAAAGTTTTCACTGTCATCTGGGCTTAAATAACTGGTGTGAGGATCAATAGCGGTAGCAAAGCTATTTTCAAAAATAGAGAATACATCCTCTGACTTAATCTGTGCCAGCTTGGCTAAAGCAGCATTGTAGCGACGTAAGATACGCTTTTTAGCTTCTTCTTTAGTCTTGTCAGCCAAGAGCTGTAAGATGTAATCATTCTTAAGCTCATTAATCCACTGCTTCTTTAAGGCAGCTTCATCAGGCAAGAAGTCAGCATCTTTACGATTAAACTCTACACTATCATCAGTAGTTAGATCGAGTTTGTCCTCTTCAATGGTTTTAACAAAGAAAGAGTACTTTTGATAGCGCTTCTTAGTAGAGATATTGTAAAGCTCATATGGATAGCTTAAATCGCATAACAAAATAGCACGAATGATGCGATCACGATTAGCATAGATCTCATCTACTTCACTCTTAGTAAAGATGCTCTTGTTGTAATCCATATAATAGAGAAATTGCTTAATTACTTTATCAGCAAACTCTCCATCAACATCAATAGCCTTGTAATGAGCACGGATATAACTATTGGCAGTACGTGTACAAGCCGTTTGATGAATGCCTTCAGGAGCTAAATTAGGTAATTGCTCGTAGGTTGGGATTGCCAATTTAGCATTTGCAGCTATTGAGCAGGCCAACATGGCCACTCCTAAAGCAAGTTTGGACAATTTAAGCACGGCTAAAGCTACCTCGCATCTGCCTGAACAAAGAATCTAAAATCTTTCAGAGACACTAACATAGGGGAAAATCCTTTTAACAAAAGGATTTTCCCCTATGAAAGCTATATGTACTCTGATATTCACGGTTAAAATAATAACATTACTAAGCTTAGTGGCAAATTAGCAAAAGTTATTAAATATTTACCAAAAAAGCCAATAGCCCTAAGATCATCTTAGGTCTATTAGCTTTTTTGCTGCACAATAAGTTTTAACTACTCAGCACTATTTGGTGCAACCTTGCCATTTTGGTGGTTACCATTAGGACGGCGGTTGTTATTGTTACGGTAGTTATTACGTGGGCCCTTGTTGTAGTGACCATTAGAGCCATTATTGTTAAAGTTGCGCTTTGGACGAGGAGCGCCACCAACACTTAAGAACACACGGCTTAAAGGTACAGTTACAGGTAAACCATTCATAATAGTAATACTTACAGTATCACCATTGAGCTCCTGACTTACTGTGCCCTTGACATAGCTACTATCGGTAGAAACAAATACATAACGACCAATACGAATGTCGCTTTCTTTTGCTGGCTCAAACTTACGCTGATTGTTGTTATTGCGATTGTTAAAGCGGCGCTGCTGCTGACCATCACGGTTGTTAAAGCGACGCTGTTGACCATCACCTTGGCCTTCGCCATTATTTGGACGCTTGCCCTTATTGAATGGACGGCCCTGTGGCTTCTTAGGCTTAGCTGGACGGCGCTTATTATTGATTTCAGTAAAGCGAGTGCGTGCGTACTCAGCGTGCTCAGCAGTAACAGGCTCAACCTCATTACCGTTTAAATCAACACGTTGTGCGCCCTCACGTACACTGTAAAAATAACGTAAGCGAGTGGTATAAACACGTACAGCGGCACGTACTTTAGAGATAGAGAGACCTTCAATATTAGCAATTAAAGGCTTTAAGTCCTCTAAAATACCAATCTTTAAAGGCTTGCAATCACCCTCTTTAATAAAGGCTTTTGGAAAATGTACATAAAGAAGCTCTAATGCCTCTTTAATGTGCTCTTGATGAGTACCAGTATTCTCGCCATCTGCAACAGCATTGGTTTGCTCACCAGGTGCAGTAACTTGCACCTCTTTGTTAGCCTCAAGAGCATTGTCTTGAGCAACCTTATCTATAGTTTCCACTAAAAAACTCCAAATCGTTGGCTTTAAGACTAAAAAGCCCCCAAAGAGATATTGGAAATTTAAAAAATTAACCAATACTCTTTAATAGTGCAATTCTAAGAGCTTACCAAGCACTTAATCATAAATAAATAGAGCGCCAACGATCTCGCCCTATTAATCTAAGCTCTTAGTGCTAAAGAGAAGATCTCTTTAATATTATTTCTACCCAACCAAAACTGCGCTTAAACAAGTCCGAGATTTAAACAAAACCAACCTGACTTAAACTTCACCCTATGGATTGGATTTTCCTTAGCCTATGCTATTGTGCAGGGCTGCCAAATAAAAATATTTTAGCAAATATTCAAACCACACAAGAACAAAATACTATTGCTCATAATGCAATTTTCTAAGCTGTAAATCAATACAGAATCACTTAAGTTAATGATTTTTTTGCCTTAAATTTGCATATCAACCATAGTTATTGCTTGGCTTGCGCCTCAAAGATACGATTGACACGCTCTAAGTCAGATAGAGTATCTACACCAGTCTCAGGTGGGCGATCAGTAGTAGCTACGGCAATTTTCATTCCGTAATGCAATAAGCGTAACTGCTCTAAAGATTCAGCTTGCTCAATAGCAGCAGGCTCTCTATTTAGATAGTCAATTATAGTATCAGCCTTGTAGCCATAAATACCAATATGGTGATAGTGCTTAAACTCAAGCTTAGTCACCTTATCCATACCTTGAGCAAAGTTATCACGCTCATAAGGAATAGGAGTACGGCTAAAATAAAGCGCAAAATTGTCTTTATCCATCACCACTTTAACGCAGTTTGGATCAAACACATCGGCAATATTAGTAATTGGATTACATAAGGTAGACATATGAGCACCAGATCGGGCCAACAATGAAGCCACCTCATCAATATGATCCTTGGTAATTAACGGCTCATCACCTTGGACATTGACCACAATAGTATCGCCACTGATATTCTTTAACTTAAGCATCTCAGCAATACGCTCAGTACCAGAGCGTGGAGCTTGAGAAGTCATGCAAATTACTAAGCGCTTATTTTCCTTAGCTAAAGGCTCTAAAGCCTCAACTACTAAAGGATGATCAACACAAGCAATAACTTCCTTAGCACTAGACTCCAAGGCCTTTTCACAGACCTTAACAATCATAGGCTTACCATCAACTAAGGCTAAAGGCTTAGCAGCTAAGCGAGTGGAGGCATAGCGTGCTGGAATAGCCACAATATAATCAACTGTACTCATTTTAAATTATATGAGCTCCCAACCCTTATCACTTATTACTAAGTACGGGTGCAGCGCATATCTCCTTGTAAACATAAACTAAAATAAATTGATTAGCGACGCTTTAACTCTTTTGGCAATTGGCTAGGATCATAAGCTTTAGCCTTCTTAACCCTAAACAAATCCACAGCCTTATCATCCCCTACCCCATAACTTGTGCCGCTGGCGCTAGCGCTGTTAGCGCTGACGCTGCCAGCACCACCAGTGCTGGTGCTATCACCTGCGCTTGGGTCAGAGCTTTGGCCAGAGCTTGAGCCAGAGCTTTGGCCTTGGGCTGAGTTCGAATCTGGGTCTTGAGCTGAGCTTTCGTCAGGGATAAGTTCTGAGTCTAAGCTTGAGCTCTTGCTAGGATCGCTATGGCGCAAAGGGCTTTTGCCTTTTAAAGTCTTTTTGAGGCTGGCTGGAGCTTGATCTTTAACCAAGTTAGCCTCTTTATTAGAGTCACATTGCTCACTATCAACTGTGCTAGCGCTGGCGTTAGCGCCTGCGCTGGTGCTGGTGCTAGCACAGATATCGTCAGATATTGGCTCAACTTTTTGCAAGACATAGCCTTGAGCTTCTTTTTCTTTACGTCTTTGCTCAACTTTATGGCTATTTAACTTGATACTAGTGGCAACGTCATCAAAAAACTGTTTGGACAATGAAGCTTGAATATTAAAGACAAATACATTATTCAAGTTGTTAGCTGTAGCTTCGCTTTGATACTTAATAGCATCCTTGGCTGTCATAATAACAGGTCGGTTTTGTACCAAAGAGCACAGCTTATCAAAAGAGATTTTATTATGATCCCCTAGCTCCACCTTCTCTTTAACTACAAAGCCACTATCTTCAAGGCTTTTATAAAAGCGATCGGGATTACCAATACCGCACAAAGCACATACCTCAGAACGAGGCTCGATAATTTGCTTAGAATTACTATTAAGAGGCTCAATAGAAGAGTGCTTAATAAGCATTGGGTGATAGCCAAGATGAGCTACAGCACCTGAGACTACTACATAATTAACACTCTTTAAGCGCCATTCCCCCTCACGTAAAGGACCTGCTGGCAAGAGTTTTTTATTGCCCAGCATGCGACTGCCATCAAGAACACAAATTTCAATGTCACGATCTAAAGCATAATGTTGCATGCCATCATCAGTAATAATGACATCAACACCTAAACCAGCTAAATAATCAGCACCTCTAACACGTACAGGATCAATAACTACTGGCGCTTTACATTGACGGCGCATAAGGCTAGGCTCATCGCCATAAATTTTAGGGTCGGCATTTAAAGGAACTTGGGCTGGAAAATTAGTACATTGAGCTTTATAACCACGAGATAAGATACCTGGATTAAAGCCACGCTCTCTTAATTCTTTAACTAAAGCTATACATAATGGAGTTTTACCTGTACCGCCTACAGTAATGCCACCTACGACCACCACAGGCACTACAGGGCCAGATCTTTTTAATATACCAGCGCCATAAAAAGCACGTCTAGTAGCTGTTATGAAAGCAAATAGTGCTGAAACAGGTAATAAAGGCAGCTCAAAGCATAAAGATGTAAGCTTATTTCCATACCAAACTTTATTTAAAAATGACACTGCAGTTTACCCTGATTAACATTGAAAAATTTAAAACGCAGCCAAGATTAATAGTCTTTAGTCTTGCCTAACAATATGTCCAGATTTAATCACATCAATGCAAGAATCGCTAATAGCTTACATGCGTGAACCGACATTATACAATAATTAATAGATCATCTAGCTGAAAGCTAATGGCTACTTCATCTTACAAATTTAATTTTTATTTAACAAATATTGTAAAAATGACTCTAAAAGTCGTATTATTATCAATCCGAAGCGTTTAGTAAAAGCTGATAGCTAATTTAATTTATTTTTAGTCTGGTTGCGAAAAAATTAAATTTCGATGCTAAACTAACAAGAATTAATAACCTTGTTCTTAAATTATATAACTAACAATTGTTAGTTATAGGATTATCTAACTTAAGAATTTCCTTTGTATATTCTTATCCTAAGTGTCAATGATAAGAGCCCGCATATATCAAACATTAATAATTGCCTCTTAGGATGCAAATACAAGATTTTATTTTAGGTGCACTTAAGCCTGGCACTATTGCAGTAACAACCTTGCTTTATAGCTTATATTTGTGTGGTGTATTGAGCACTGTATCTGTAGTTTACTAGTATCAACGCTCCAGTAGCGTCTATTTGACTATCACGGCTTAGGATCTGGGTATTTTTTTAGTCAAATTAAGATACACGCTAGTTTATCCTAACGTTTTAAAGTGCTACGCCTTAGAGATCTGCTTTATTAAATAGGCTACAAGGAAATACGTCTTAAAAATTTTAGATAACTAACGATTGAGTTGTATTTTTTGCTGTTTTAGCCCAGCGTTTATTTATGCTTATCATCAAGAGCCTGAACTCATAACTACTGAAATTATTAGGCTCCCTAATAAGGATATTGCTCAAAAGGTTTTTGATTCTAAAGAAAATTTATAATTTTTCTTTAGGCTACAAGATTTGTTTTTTTCTGTTTTGACCATTAAGTTGTGGCTTCCTGCCTAACTTTATTTATGTTTTGCAGAGTCCTTTTTATGTTTGACACATATATAAGGTCATATGATTGTTTTTTACAATGAACACTACCAAGAAATCATCTTTAGAAAACTCTCCGTACCAAAATGCGCGTACCTCTTTATCTGAGCCTAAGCCACGTAGGTCACGTAGCTCATCAAGTAAAAGTATGAGTTCTACTAGATCTGCACGCTCATCAAGTGCGTCCGAAGTTTATGGCTCTGCTAACAAGCCTTCTACACGTAGTAAAGGTACCTCTAGCCGTAGATCTAGCGAGCGCTCTGGTGAGCATGTAAGCTCTAGAGGCCCTCGCCGCTCAACTTACAGCTCTTCTCTACCTATGGACACTAAACCTCCACGTAGAAGTCCACGTATTAGAAGTTCGAGCGAAGCTAGCGAACCAACCCGCACTTTAGCTGAGGATGCCGAGATTTTACGCCGCTTTAAGTCTCTCATGCAGCAAAGCAGCGATAACTCCAATTCCCCTGTGGTCTCAGATCCTTACCCAAGCTATCAAGTTGATGAAATGGGTACTGTGATTCATCAAAAAGGCGCTAATCGCCCTAAAGCTGAGGTCAAAGTAGTAGTACGTCGCAAGCGCCCATTAGTTAATGAAGGCGAAGAGTACGAAAATGAAGACTATAGCGCTGAGGCCATGCCAAATGACAGCGAATATTTGGCCGAGGAAAATCAAGCTGAGTCTCAAAACGTCGATCAAGAAGCTCCTGCTATTGATGGCAACTTACTCAAAGCAGCCTCTTTGGCCTTTGATCAAGATAATGACCATCAGCCAAGTAAGAGCCGTACTCGCCGCTCCACCAAAGCTAGCACTAGTGTTAAAAAGTCCCAAGCTCTTGGACAAGAAGGCTATGCAGATCAAGATTTGGCCTTAACTGATGAGAACGCTAATGCAGAGCAGCTTACAGCAGACGAGCAGGAAATGGCTTTAGTAACAGAAACTAAAGCTACCACCAAGCCTAAAGCTAAGAGCACCCGTAGCACTAAAACTACCGCCAAGAGCAAAGCTAAAACTAGCGCCAAGTCTACCCAAATTGACGATGAGCCAAGTTCCGCCCCTGCCAGCACTAGCACCAGCGCAAGCGACAGCACTAGCGATAGAGATAGCGCCAGTGCCACCACCACCAGCACAAGCACTGCTGATTTAAGTGGGGTTGATGATAACTTATTGCGTGCTGCTGCTATTGTTTTTGCCCAAGATCCTGTAATGGGTGTTAGCAAAGAACAATCTCTGGCCTTAGGTATTACTGCCCATGTGGCTGATGCTATTTTGCAAGAGCAAACCCCTGGCAAAAAGAAGAAAAAGAAGAACAAGCTTACCCCTGCTCAAAAGGCTGAGGCTGAGGCCGCCGCCGCCGCAGCTGCCGCTCAAGAGGCTGCTGCTATTGTAGCTTTATCCAAGCGTTTTTCTGGCCGTAAGATTTCACAAGCTGAGAGCTCTTTAAAAGCTATTGCTAATACTTTAGATGAAGAGCCTAAGAGCTCTAAGTCTTACCAAGCTGCTGCTAATAAGGGCACTAGCAATAAGAGCGCAACTCAAGCTTTGCTCAACAAATTGGCTAAAACTCAAGCTCAATTGGAAAAAGATGATATCTTGCCAGATAGTTTTGACCTTGATGATAGCCAAGACCTTGATGATAGCCAGTTTGCCAAAGCAGGCACTGAAGAGAGCGATATCAATAATAGCTTAAGCAATTTACCTTATAGCTCCAAGAGTGTCACCGATATTGACAATGAGTTTGAGGACGACGACCAAATCTTAGCCCCTCAAACCGTTAAGGCAGCCCCTAAAAAGACTGCTAAAAGCTCCACTACTAAGAGTAAAGAAAAGACTACTGTAGTTGAGACTAAGAGCACCATTTTAAATGGCGCTAATGACACTGCTATTACTATTGAGGTTAAGCGCCGTACTAGCAAGGTTTCATCCAGCAGTAGCGATGAGACAAAGAGCACTAGCAGCAAAAAAACTACTACTGCTAAAACCTCTTCTCGAGCAAAAAGCAAGGCCTAAACTAGGATCTTGCACTTGCCTAAGCTTTTAAAGTTTTGGCTCTCATTGTTCTTATAAGCATAGTGAGAGCTAAAACTTACTAATGAATTAATTTATCTATTATTGCTCTTTCTATAATCAAACATAAGCTTTACCCTCTTACACCCCTTGAAATAGAGTAATTTGCCCCCATATAAGATAGATAGGTTTTTTTAACTTTTCATTTAACCTTTAGTTTGCTCTTTGCAGCACTAACTTGCTCTTTATTTTTAATTACACATCTAAGTTATCCTCATTGTAAAGATGCATGATCTGCATACTATCAGCCACCTACGGCAATAAAAAAGATAACTTATTGTCAGTAATTAACTATGGTGAATACTAGTATGCTCACCATATTTTGTCTCTTAAGCATATAATGCTGTTATTAGCTAAACAAAGCTTAAATGAGCGTTGTTTTTAGCGCTTTTTAGTACTTAGACACAAGGACATTAAAAGAAATATGGCCAGATTAGATGACATCAAAATGATGTTAAGCTCTCTGTTAAAAATTAAAGAGCCTGAACAAAAGGTTCAAGATGAGAGTGAAAAAAGTTTAAAAGCCGAAGATGGCTTTGATAACGATAATCCTTTGGCTCATACCTCACTTTATCGTGATGAGTTAGGTAATCGTCTGCCTAATAAATTACATGTAGTACCTTTATTAGGTCGTCCAGTACTACCAGCTCAAATTTCTACCATTCAATTAAATATTGAGTGGCTCGATATTGTTACTGATGTTATTGGCTCTTCCCATCATACTTTTGCCCTCTTTAGTGTCGATGAAAGCTTAATTAAAAAGCCTCGTTTAGATATCGAAAAGTTTCCTAAAACAGGTACCGTTGTACGTCTACTCTCTGCTCGCACTGGTCCAGATGAGATTAATCTTGTTTGTGAGGGTGTACGTCGTGTTAGCCTTATTGAAGTAGCTGATCATAAAAAGAATTTAGCTCAAGTTCGCTATCCTGAAATTGAGTACCAATTAGCTAACGAGGAAATTAAAACCACTAGCAAGAAGTCTAAGAAAGAGCTTAAAAAGACCTTAGACCGCTATGCTGCTTTGGACACCAAGCTTCGCAATGTACTTAAAGAGCAAAAGGATTATGCCAAATCCATTGGTGTGGATGTAGTAAAGCAAAAAGGTAAGTTTGATTTTAAATACTACTTACACTCCGACAGCCGTAGCTTAGGAGCCTTGTCTCGTACTAAATTAACTAATCTTTTTGAGTTTTTAAAGATTGACCAAATACCGCAAGAGCAAAAAGATGCTATTGCTATGTATTTGGCCCGTCCAACCCGTGAGCAAATTAGCAAGCTTAATGACTTTTACGAGCAAGCTGTTGAGGTCTTAAAAGAGCGCTCAAAATTCCTGCACAATGACTTTTCTAAGTTCACCTCTAAGAATAAAGCTCTCAAAACTTTAATTGAAAAGGATGAATCTGACAGTCTCAACAGCGCAGCTGAGCAAAACAATGAGCAAGCAACAGAGGCTAATACCGCTAATAAAGCTGCTAATAGCGCCGCTAATAGCACCTCCCATAGCGCTGCTGATAGCACCTCTAAGCAAGAGCCAAAGACTGAGGCTAATACTCAATTGAGCTTAACTGATCTTGCTCATGAGCTAACCTCAGCTTTACGTGGTGATCTCATTAACAGCATCAAGCCAGCTAAGCGTGATGAGAATTTGCTAATTGGCGTTACCAGTTCTAAGCAACAATTAGAGCTTGATAAAAAGGCCAAGCAAGAAAGCGAACAGCTTAACCTCGATTTTATTGATCGTATGGGTCAAGTATTGGATGCGCCTGAAGACTATGAATTACAGGATCATGGCCCAAACGAGCACGATACTTCTGTACGCACCCGTTTATTCAAATTAATTGAATTAATTGAGCGTAAAGAGCAATTAGAAAGTGAGTTAGCTGAGGGTCACTTTAAGGATGCTGCTCTTAAAGAAATTTTAGAGCAGACTCCTAAAAACACCACCTCTGACGAGAATGATAAGAGTGTTACAGGCCCAAATATTGGCTTTTTAGATAATGACACTTCTATTATTACCTTCATGCCAGGTCGTGAGGCTGATGAAGACCTACTCTTACGCTTAAATGAAATTCAAAAAGAGCACGAGCTTCAGCTTACTAAAGAGGCTTCTTCCTTAAATAAGGATAATCAAAGCACTAATAGCACAGATGCTAATAGTGGCTCTTCTGGCGATAAGCTTAATATTACTGAGGCCTTAAATCAGGCCGAAGGCGCAAGCTTAAATATTTTAGGCGACTCTATTAGAGATGATGGCTCTACTGAGACCTCTATTGTTATTAACAGTGACAACCAGCAAATGAATCCAGAGCTTAAGGAGTTCTTAAACTACTTAATGCAGGGTAAAGACATTGCTCAAATTGTTAATGATGATTTAAGCAAGGCAGGTAATGATTCCTCTAAATGGGGAGCACTACAAAGAGCGGCTTTAATTCGCTCTAAATTAGCTGCTTTATTAGGCGGTAAAGTAATCTTTGGTGTAAGCAACGTTGATGAAAAGAAATCAGGTGCCCAATATGATGTTGAGCTCCGTGCTTATTGCCTAGGTATTACTGCTGCCTTGCAAGAGCTATTACCTTTAAATCCGCTAATGACTGATGAAATGCGTCAGTACTTATCACATTTTGATATGTCTAACCCATCAGTGTTAGCTGATTGCGCTGCTTCTATTACTCAGTCTGAGCCTAAAGAATTACAGCAAGTGCTTGATACTATTGCTGTATTGCCACGTTTAAAGCTTACTTTTGAGTTAATTTCACGAGATCTTTCTGCTGCTAAACTTCAAGATAAGATCAAAATTTCTGTAGCTGAAAAAATCCAAAAACGCCAAAAGGATTTCTTCTTAAAAGAGCAATTAAACGAAATTAAAAAAGAGCTTGGCTTAGCTGCTGACGAAAAAGACCTCGATATTAATAAGTTTAAGGAGCGCATGGAAAAACTTACGCCTCCTGACTATATTAAAGAGCGCTTTGAGGATGAAATTTCTAAGCTCTCTATGCTAGAAACAGCAAGCCCTGAATATGGCCAAACCCGCAACTATGTTGATATCTTAACCTCTATTCCATGGGGTAAGATGGCCAAAGAGCGTTTTAGTAAAAATAGCAAGACTAAGCTCGTTTCAGATAAGGCCTCTGTAGATTTAGAGCGTGCTCGCAAGATCTTAGACGAAGATCATGAAGGCTTGCAGGACGTAAAGGATCGTATTATTGAGTTCTTGGCTGTAGGTGCCTTAAAAGGCCATACCTCTGGCCAGATTATGCTCTTTGTTGGCCCTCCAGGTGTTGGTAAAACCTCCATTGGTAAATCAATCGCCCGCGCCTTAAATCGTCCTTTCTACCGCTTATCTTTAGGTGGCGTAGACGACGTATCTGAGATTAAAGGCCATAGACGTACCTATGTAGGTTCCATGCCAGGCAAGATTGTGTCCGCCTTGCGAGAGACTAAGGTTATGAACCCAGTCATTATGCTAGATGAGATCGATAAATTAGGTCGCTCCTATCATGGTGATCCTGATTCTGCCTTGCTTGAGACCTTAGATCCTGAGCAAAACAAAAACTTCTTAGACTTGTACTTGGATGAAAAGCTCGATTTGTCTAATTGCTTATTTATCTGTACCGCTAATGGCACTGATACTATTTCAGCCCCGTTATTAGACCGTATGGATCCTATTAGACTCTCTGGCTATATTGCTAAGGAGAAGTTTGCTATTGCTAAAAAGCACTTGATTCCACGTGCTTTTGATGAGGCAGGACTTAAGAAAAACTCCCGTACTATCACTATTCCAGATCAAGCCCTTAACGATTTAATTGATGGCTATGCTCGTGAAAGTGGTGTACGTAGTTTAGAGCGTGCTATTGATAAGCTTATTAGAAAAGCAGCAGTTAAGATTGTTCAAGGCCAGAGCAAAGTAACTATTAACTCTGATGACTTAGAGGACTACTTAGGCACTGCACCATTTAAGAAAGAAAAGATGCTCCAAGGCGTTGGCATCATGACAGGCCTTGCTTGGACTGCCTCTGGTGGTGTTACCTTACCTGTTGAGTCTATTGTTACCAGCCAAGATACCCAAGGCTTTAAGCTTACTGGATCTTTGGGCGATGTAATGAAGGAGTCTGCCAACATTGCTTTTAGCTATGTACAGGCTAACCTTAGCAATTTCTGCACTCAAAAGGGCTCTAATTTCTTTAAGAAAAAGACAGTCCACTTGCACGTGCCTGAGGGTGCTATTCCAAAAGATGGCCCATCAGCTGGTGTAACCATGGCTACTAGCTTGCTCTCTTTAGCTTTAAATGAAGCTCCTAAGAGCCAATTTGCTATGACAGGTGAATTGACCTTAACAGGTCATGTCCTTCCTATTGGTGGTTTACGTGAAAAGACCATTGCTGCTCGCCGTATGGGAATTTATGAACTTATTATTCCTATTGGTAATGAGGGTGATGTTAAAGAACTACCAGAGCAAGTACGTGCCAATGTTACCTTCTACTATGCTGACACCTACAAAGATGTAGCCTACACTCTCTTTGAGAGCGTTCGTCCTTTCTTACAAAAGGCCGACCCAAGCTACCAAGGCCCACGCATGGTAACCTTTAACGATCAAGGCCAATCCTCCGAAGATCAGGACAATGCCAATGCCCAGGCTCAATCAAAGCCACAGGCCCCAGCCAAGGCAAAGGCCCCTGCTAAGGCTCCAGCCAAGCCAAAAGCCACCTCCAAGGCCAAGGCCCCTGCTGCTCCAGCAGCCCCTGCAGCTACAGCTGCTCCTGTTGCACCAAAAGCAGAGTCTAAGCCAAGCGCTCAGGCAAAAGCCCAGGCCAATACCAAGGAGCAGGCTCTAAAGAGCGCAGCTGTAGTAACAAAGACTACTAAAGCTAAGAGCGCTACTAAAACCACAGTAGCTACCAAGGCTAAAGTAGCCGCCTCAGCTAAGGCAGAGCCTAAAGCTACTCCTAATGCAGCAAAGGTTGAAGCTGATACTAAGAGTGAGGCTAAAGCTAAGGTTGCAACCAAGGCAAAAGCAGCTCCTAAGAGCAAGGCTAAGACTACCGCCACAGCGGAAATTAAGTCTGCACCTAAGGCTACTAAGGCTCCAACTAAGGCAGCTTCTGATAAGGAAGCTTCCACTAATGAAAAGACCGCTAGCAAGGTTGTTAAAAAAGCAGCAACTAAGACTGCTAGCAAGACTACAACTAAGGCAACTGCCAAAACTAAGGCTGTAAAAGCCAACACTAAACAAACTAAAGTTAAGTCCAAAGAAGAACCTAATGACTCTAATTCTAAGTAATGATTTAGTGTAATCTATTATGAATTAGCCCTAAGATAAGCATATCTTGGGGCTTTTTTATTTGAGGTAAATAGTTAATTAACGCCTACGTCCCTTAGCTTAAGACACTAAATTTGAACGACTAAAGAGCTAGTAGTCGAATATGATTTTTTCCTTAGGCAAGATAGCCTTTAGAGCAGCCAATACTTGATTAAAAGGTATGAGCTCTTGCTCCAGTCTTACTTGCTTGCCCATAGAATGATTAATTAACGCCTCGTAGCACAAGTACTCTTTACCTTTAAGAGTGGCTAAATAGGTACTAACACTTTCACTCTCTTGCACTATATAGTGCTTATTACTATTGAGTGTATCAATATCCATGAGCATGGTACGCACCTTTAAAGAGGCATCATAATGGATATCTTTAAAGCTGTAATTGAGCGCTTCTCTAAAAGAGTTAAGAATATTAAATCCATGAGTATCAATATCTCCCCAGTAAATAATATCTTTGTCTTTTAGCCAAGGAAGTTCTGACAATAAACCTACCTTATAGCCACTACCAAATATGGCAATACTATTGGTAATTGCTGGTAAATTTAAATAGCAAACTTCATTTTCACAAACAATGACATGCTCAAAATTAAGCTTAAGATGGGCTAAGACATCAATAGGCACAATGCTATCTATCATGGATCCAGCGCCTTCATATAAAGAAGAGTTCATCTTAGGATCGAGCATACGCCAACGTATCATTTCCTTTTTATTAGCAAAGCCCCAACGCTTAACAAAGTCACTAAAAGAACGTGATTTCTTATAGCCCTGTTTATCAGATTCTAAAGGCTCGTACTCTTGCAGATCACGCTCTTTTGGAAGGCATAAAATTAAGAGATCATCAATCATACGATAATTGCGCTCTATAAATTTAGTATCCATGAGCGGCAAGCTTACTTGCCTTACATAAATATTAGGGGTGCGCTTTAAACTTGCTAAATAGTCCACCAATTGCACTATTACCCAAAAGTCAGCCCCTATCTGAGCTATAGAGCGAGCATGAGTTTTAATATACTCATTAAGTCCCTGATTACGTAAGCTTAGCTTAGATTGATTGCTACCTAAATTAGGATACAAGGGAGCTTGAATACGACTTAGTTGCAACTGAAAGCATCTAAAAGAGCCATAAGGTGCCTTAATCTTCCTCTCATGCTCCTTAAGTGGCCCTTTAACAAGATTAACCTTATCAAGCCCCGCCAACACCTCATTAGCTATAAGATAGTTGGTACCACCATTACAGCTACCTCCACTACTACAACAACTTTGCTGTACCAAAGAGTTAGAGGCAACCTCTTTACCAATGGAGCCTTCGAGCAACCGTGCCTCTTTTGGTTCTGCCTTAGGTGCTGTTACCTTAGGCTCTACTTTTACCTCAGTTTGAGCACTGGCCCTATCTAAAGCGCTAAAGAAATCTTGATCTGACAAAGAGGAAAAACTTACATCAGGCTCTACACTTTTAGGCTGAGGCTCTACAGAAGCTACATTGCTCTTAGCTAAATTAATATCATTCTCTTGGGCATATTGGGCAAAACAATCAGCCAGTCCCAACTGCTCCATTAAACTAGGGACAGCAACTGACTCCTGTTTACTCTTCTTATGATCCTGCCCTACCAAAGCCTTTGGTTTAATAGAGCCATTAGGAGCTGAACCTAATTTGTTTCTATCCCCTATTTGCGACTTACCTAAAGCAGGGCTGTTAGCCCCCACAGAGCGCTCTGGAACTACCTTAAAGCCCTGTGCACCTACAGCATTATCTTTATTAGTACTTACTGCATAGGAGGAAGGCTGAGGACAATTTTTAGGGGCAATGAAATGCTCTAAAGTATGACAATCAGGGAAACATACTTGAGCTAAAACTCTGTGATCACCTAAAGCCCCTCGTGCTTTATGCTCCTGATAAATTAAAAATGGAGCTAATTTGCTACTCTCATATTCTTGCTGCCAGGCTCTAACCTTTGGTAATTCATTGAGCAGCTCTTTAGATGTTGGACTATTAAGGCTAACTACATAAGGATAGCTTGTTGGCAGTGATAGCTCATAAAAGCCACTTTCTTTGCTGTATTTTTTTAAGAGCTTTTCTTGTAACTGCGCCAAATAGAGCATAAGCTTATCCTCAACTATTACTGTATGAACCACTACTTAACCAAATAGGCACATAGGCAATTGCCTACCCTTGTAGCGCCTTAAGCTTAACCTAATCAAACAACATTATGCAAAGCACCACCTGCATACACCATGATTAAAAATAGTCTGGCATGTGAGCTTGAAATTGTAATGAAAATAATAGAAAGAACCTACCTTAGTTTTACAAACAAAAAAGGCGGACTTGCGCCCGCCTCTAAATATAAAGAGAGAGATATTGTT
>OGPO01000425.1_pt1 | contig 36617 bp, 26 predicted proteins | sample 1553041 | NCBI WGS metagenome assembly OGPO01 (sample SAMEA2580281, study PRJEB22360) | human gut metagenome | biome: human gut; feature: human-associated habitat; material: faeces | place: Denmark | collected 2008/2010 | reverse complement strand
CGTGAGGGTGGCCGTACCGTAGGTGCAGGTGTTGTTTCCACCATCATCGAGTAATTTTTACTTTAAGTAAAAATTAGGTTAGCTTAGCTAACAAAAAAGCCGCAACATCCTTTATGATGCTGCGGTTTTTTTGTCACTTTTAAAAAAATTGAAATTTCTCTACTCTAAAGTCGCCTGATTATCCCCTAAATAAAGCTTTTTAGGTTGACTAATGATATTGGATCGGGTATTTTTCTACATTTTAGAAAGTTGGATCTTTCTTTTTGTGTCTAGCAAGGGCACCTTGATGCAGATAGGCTATCTTGTTACTTTATGTAGCTCAGATTAGCGGTAGTTATTTTGCTAGGCTAAGCGATCAATTGTGGCGATATCGTCAGGATTTTCTCATGAGCGAAAATAAGAATGGAAAGCAGGTTAACGCTGCTAATTCCAAAAAAGAAAAGACAGCAAATGCTGTTGCCAAGAATAAGAAAACCGATCTTAAAGTAGCCGACGCTAAAAAGAATGAGGTTAAGAAGGTAGAGCCTAAGAAGAATGTTAAGGCTGTTCCTAGTGCTAACCCATTTGATAAGCTCTTATGGTTACTTTCTTTTGCCTTATTAGCAGCTGCTGTAGGCGGTAACTACTACTACACCCAATTCATCATGATTGATGAGAGCTCTTTAGCTCGTTTAGGCCGTGTAGCTATTGTAATTGTAACCATCTTAGCTGGTTTAGCTGTAGTATTATTTACTAACAAAGGCAAGAAATTATTGGCTTTTGGTAGAGACTCTTATACAGAATTACGTAAAGTAGTTTGGCCAGCCCGTAATGAGGCTATGCAGACTACAGCCATTGTTTTCGTTGCTGTAGTATTAGTAAGTTTATTCTTATACGTCTGCGATTTAGCTTTCTTACAAATCGTGCGCTTAATTACTCTCTAAATAGAGCAAGGTGATCTTAATGTCTGATTTAGAAAACAAGGTAGAAGAGCAAGAAGTACCAATGGAATTAGATGCTCCAATGCTTGATGATGTAGCATCTGATGAGGCTCCTTTTTTAGCTGATGATGATCTTAATGCTCCTGAGAGTCAAAATGCTCCTGAGGAAGAGGCTCCTAAAGCTAAAGGCAAGAAGTCTGCAAAGGATAAGAAAAAGCCTGTTATCGATTTAAAGACTCGTATTGAAAAGCCAGAGCCTAAAGATCCTAGCGAAATTCCAATGAAGTGGTACTTTGTTCAGGCTTTCTCTGGTTTTGAACAGCGTGTTGCTCAAGCTTTGCAAGAGCGTATTAAGATTCACCAAATGGAAGAGTATTTTGGTGACATTTTAGTGCCAAAAGAGCGTGTCAAGGACATCAAGGATGGTAAGCGTCGTGATAGCGAGCGCAAGTTCTTCCCTGGCTATGTAATGGTTCAGATGAAGATGACCTCTGATTCTTGGCAGTTAGTTAAGCACACCGAGCGTGTACTTGGTTTTATTGGTGGTACTCCAGACCGTCCATTACCAATTAAAGATCACGAAGCAAACCTTATTTTAGAGCGTCTTAAGGAGACCTCTGGTAGTGCTCGTCCTAAGACCTTATTTGAGGTTGGTGAGTGTGTACGTGCGACCGAAGGTGCCTTTAAGGACTTCTCTGGTACTGTTGAAAAGGTTGACTACGAGAAGAATCGCTTAACTGTTTCTATTGCTATTTTCGGACGTGCAACTCCAGTTGAGTTAGAGTTTAATCAAGTAGAAAAAGAGTCTTAATCTTTAAGTTTCTTTTTAAATTGATAAAAAGGGATGGTTCCTCTAGGGCCATCCTTTTTTATTTGTTATTAATGCAAAATTGCAGCAATAAAATGTGAGATAGAACACATAATAATGTTTAAATTATAGTTAAACTTGCAACAGTTGAAATTTTTGCAATTTATTGCACAGATATTTTAGTTAAACAAAGCTTAATGTGTGTGGTCATCATGGATAAACTTGCTTATTGTGGTCATTCTTACCAGCTATATGGTGTAGAAGAGCAGCGCTTAGTTGGCGGACGTGCTGATGGTATGAGAGTACTAGAGGTAAAAAATGGCAGAGGCTTACAATTTACCATTTTGCTCGATAGAGGCTGTGGCATTGCTCGTTTATCTTATTTAGGTAGTAATTGTTCTTTTATGTCAGCATCTGGTTTACGTCGTCCTGAGTACTTTGATCGTGAAGTTGGTGCTCAAGGCTTTTTACGTAACTTCCATGCTGGCTTTTTAACTACTTGCGGTATCTTTAACGTAGGTGTGCCTTGTGTTGATGATGGCGAACAAACCTATTTACACGGCGATCTTGATAATACTCCATCAGAAAATCACAGCCATTATGTAGGCGATGATGGTAATTTACATATTGAGTGCACTATTTTAATTGAGCAGATTTTCTACCATAAGGTAGTAATGAAGCGTCACTTTACTGTGGGCTTAAATTCAGACTTTATTCGTATTAACGACGTTTTTGAAAATACTGGCTCCACTACCTGTCCAATGATGGTGCTCTATCATATGAATATGGGCTATCCATTATTAGATGAGGATTCCCAATTATTCATTAACTCTACCTCTCATAAGGGCCGCACTCCATTAGCCTGCCAAGATGAAGCTAATTGGAATAAGATGTGCGCTCCTGAACACAATTATGAAGAGCGTTGCTACTATCATAGTTTTGATAACAAGGATAAGGCTGTAGCTGCTATTTATCAGCCAAAGATTGATCTTGGTTTAGCTATCAACTTTGATCCTAAGAATTTACCTTTCTTTACCCAATGGAAGCAAATGGGCTATCGTGACTATGCTCTAGGTTTGGAGCCTGGTAATAGCCACTGTGACGGCAGAGATAAGATGCGTGCTGAGGGTAAATTACAATTTTTAAATCCTGGCCAAAAGGCTTCTTTTGCTGTTGAAGTACAACTCTTTAAGGGTAACAACTCTTTTGATGCTATCAAGTCTCAATACTAAAACCATTTAAGCTATCGAGTACTGTGGAAGTCTTAATGCAACACTACTCAAATTTTGAGTAGCTAGACTTCCTATATAGTGTGCTTTTCCTAATTAGTCATCAAGGTCTATGAACAATTTTGCCCATAGACCTTTTATTTTTTTGAGCAAGGCCACCGCAGTAAAAGAGAGCGCATGCTATCGCATGGCGCAAGCTGGCGCTTGCCTGCGCCAGAGCAAGCCCAAGCCCAAGCCCAAGCCCAGACTATGGCCTAAAGCTCAAGGATGTAGCTTTGAGCTTTGGGGGATTGCTTGGCCTAACTGTATGCAGATAGGGTGGTGGTGGTGCGAAATTGGCTTGGGGTGAGGCCTGTGATAGCTTTGAATTTTGATGAAAAATGGCTTTTATTGGCAAAGCAGAGCAAATTAGCAATATCTTTGACAGGTTCGTTGGTGTATTGCAACAGCTCTTTGGCCTGCTTTATTTTTTCTTGCATGATGTATTGGGACAGCTTAATGCCCATACTTTTCTTAAAGCTGTACTCTAAGTGTTCAGGAGAAACATTTAGGTTAGTTGCTAAGTATTTCACTGTGCATTTAATAAAAAGCGAGCGTGAGATTAAGCTTATGGCATTGTTAACCAAAGGTGGCGGCGTAGAGGTAATAGAGTCTTTGTACTCTCGTACCATAGTGGCAAATGATTTAGCTACTAAAGTACGCAATTCAAGGCATTGCTCTACGGTTAAGCACTCTTCGGCAGCCATGAAAAATTTATCTGATAAGGCATAAGCCTTTTCAGGTAAGATGCCTGCTTTGATCGCTGTACGTGAACTTAAAGCATTAAGATTGTGTACATGATTTTTCATAGAGCGCAAAGGAGTAGGGCCTAATACACCAAATTTACCTTGCTTAGGAATTTTAAAAGCTCGATCTACTTTAGCTATATCGCCCTGCGCTATGGCATCTAAAATAGCAATTTCGTAGCGGTATTGATTGTGAGGAGCTTTAAGCTTTACCTCTTGAGCAATCTTCTTAAGATTATTAGGGATATAAGCCTCAGCTTCTTGGTAAAGCTCATTTTCATCCTCTGATGGCATTTCATCGTGGACAACAATTTGTCCTACCATTTGGAGCCATAAATTGGCAGAGCGAATTTTCATACCCCAAATATTTGCTCTTTCATTACTAGATGGTAGTTCTTTAGTTAATATCTGAGGCTCTCTAATAGGCCCTAATACTACTAAGCTTTTATCAGGTAGTCTTACAGCGCCATAACCATCAGCGCTTGTAAGTTCTAATATATCGCCTATATAGAGATTTACATTTTTGGCAAAGTTAAAAGCGTTGCGTATGTGGTTGTTGTGCTGATCTTGGTTTTGTTTATGGGGAGTTAGCACCAATAACACAGCATCAGGAGTAAAGATTTTTTCCTCTTGTCCATCATTATGCTGGCGGGTAACGGTAGCTTTGAAGCGATAAATAGGAATGTTGATAGCGGCAAAAAGACCGTGAAGATACTGATCATAGAGCATCACTTTTCCCCAATAATTACATAAAGACAAGATTAGTTATAGCAATTTAATATTAACTGAACTGCTGTCATGAGATTCTTGTCTGAGATCACAAATTTAGCTCAACGTAATTTTTAAGATGTATTACGTAAATTTCACAAACAATTACGAAAAATAGTTTGTGTAGATATTGGGATTTGTCTTTATTGTTTGCTTTGTATGTTGTTTTTAGGGGTTTGCTATGTCTGATATCTCTTCTGGCGCAGCTGTTAAAAATAATGGCTATGTGACTGATTTTAAGGGCCGTGCATCGTTCTTCTTAACTGATTTTTGCGGTAACTTATTATTCTGTATTATTGGTAGCTATCTTTTATATTTCTATACTGACGTTTTTGGTCTACCAGTAACTGTAACTGGTATTTTGCTACTACTTACTCGTATTTTAGATGCTATTGATGCTCCTATTTGGGGTTCTATTGTTGATCATACAAACTCTAAGTATGGTCGTAGCCGTCCTTGGTTCTTATGGTTGGCAATACCTTTTGCCGTTTCTATGTGGTTGACCTTTACCACTCCATCTTTCTTATCAGAGACAGGTAAGATTGTTTACGCAGTCTTTACTTATTTAATTGCTGGTATTGTCTATTCTGGTGTTCAGACAGCTATTACCTCCATTTTGCCAAATTTAAGCTCTAACCATGATGAGCGTATGATTTTAAATACCTTCCGCATGGCTGGTGGCTCAGTAGGTGCCTTTATTTCCATGACCTTTACTTTACCTTTAGTAAAGCTCTTAGGCCAAGGAGATGATCAATTAGGCTTCTCCTTAACTGTAGGCATGTTTGGCATTGTAGTTGTAATCTTATTGTTCTTTGCCTTCCGTCACTTACGTGAGCAAAATGTTGAGCGCAATGAGTCTATTCCTTTTAAAGATTCATTAAAGGCTATTAAGAACAATTGGCCATGGATCATCTTAGTATCTGTAAACCTTATTGTTTGGATTTGTATTAGCGTTAGACAGGGTACTGTAATTTTCTACGCTAAATATGTGCTTAACAATGAAGATATTACTGCCTTATTAAACGGTATTTTAACTATCACCTGTTTAGTTTCTTTCTTAACCATGGCTTTCATTGTTAAGTTTACTAAGAAGTTTGGTGCCATGATTTTAGGTGCCATTATGGTGATTGTAAGCCATGTAGGTATGTACTTATCTGGTGATAGCTTAGCTTTATTAATTCTTTGTTGGACTATTGGTGCTTTTGGCCAGGGACTTATTTGCGCTATGCCTTTTGGCATGCTTGCTGATACCGTTGACTATGGTGAGTACTCAAGTGGCGTGCGTGCTGCTGGCTTATTAACAGCTATTGGTTCTGCTCTATGTATTAAGGGCGGCTCTGGTGTTGGTGCCTTTATTCCAACTTACATTATGGGTTCTTATGGCTATGAGGCTAACGCTGTTCAAACTGCTGAAAGTCTCTATGGCATTACTATGTCCTTTATTTGGGTACCTGTAGTGTTAAGTATCTTTATTGCTGTGCCAATGATGTTATACGCCCGTTTTGAGGCTCAGGAGCGCTATATTGTTCGTGCTCTTCAAGAGCGTGCTAAAGCTTAAAACATGAGCCGAGCACAGAGGCTATAAACACTGTGCACTATAGTCTGCTTAATGTGACTAAAGGTAAAGGCAGAAGTCCTAAAGTAAGGTGATGTTGCTATTTCTGCCTGTGGCTCTTTTTTTAGTACTTGATTGTTAAGTGGTAGTAAAGAAAGAGCAAGCCAATCATGGCTTGGTAATTACGAGACTCATTCTATGCCGCGCAATGGTGGTATTTGCGTGTTGAGCTGGTAATTTTAAAAGCCATGTTCTTCTTAGCTAAGTTGATAGGAACAACAGCGAAAGTTTTCACATAAGGCTATTGCTGTATCGCTTAGCTAAGATATTGGCACTTTAACTATATGTGTTTGTAAGTTAGTTGTAAGGTATGTTTGCTATGTTAAAGAATATTGAGGTTAACTCTAAGTTTTGGAACGATAGACAAAGAGTAATTAAAGATCAAATGATCCCATATCAATGGGAGGTCATTAATGATCTTAAAAAGATTGATATTACCGTTACTAATACTGGCGGTGATACCTCAGCCCAAGATAGCGATAAAAGCTATGTAGTGGAAAACTTTTTAATTGCTGCAGGTAAAAAGCAAGGTAAGCGTGGCGGCATGGTATTCCAAGATTCTGATGCTTATAAGTGGTTAGAGGCTGCTGCTTATTCTTTAGAGTGCTTTCCTGATAGTGATTTACAAAAGAAAGCTGATGAATTAGTGCAAATTATTGCTGACGCTCAAGAGAGCGATGGCTATCTGAACACTTACTTTACCGTTAATGAGCCTGATCGTAAGTACCAAAGCTTATACATGAGCCATGAGCTCTATTGTGCAGGTCACTTTATTGAGGCTGCGGTAGCTTATTTCAAAGCTACAGGCAATAAGTTGGTGCTTGAGGTAGCCCAGAAGCTTGCTGACAATATTGATAATCATTTTGGTCCAGAAGATGGCAAAATTCACGGCTCTGATGGACATGAAGAAATTGAGTTAGCCTTATTAAGATTATACGAACTTACTTCCCAAGAGCGCTACTTAAAGCTTGCTAAATACTTGTTGGAAATTAGAGGACAAGATAACGAGTTTTTCCTTAAGCAACAAAAGAATGATGTAGCTTTAGGTCGTAAGTCTTTAATCCAGGGCTTGGAAATTTTACATAAAGATTTTAATGCTCAATACTTCCAGGCTGATCGTCCTGTAGATGAGCAAGTTGAGGCTAAGGGACATGCTGTTCGTGTCGTTTATTTATGCTCAGCCTTAGCTTTAGGTGCTGCATTAAGTGGTTGTGATAAGTTAAAACAAAGTGCTTATAACTACTGGAAAAATATTGTAGGCCGTCGTATGTATCTTACTGGCGCTATTGGTTCTACTTGTCATGGTGAGGCTTTTAGTGCTGATTATGATTTACCTAATGACAGCATTTATGGTGAGACCTGCGCCTCTGTAGGCTTAACTTTCTTTGCTAACTATATGCTTCGTCTTAATAAAGATGGCGTATATGGTGATGTCATGGAGCGTGCTCTATACAATACCGTACTTGGCGGTATGAATTTAGATGGCAAGGGCTATTTCTATGTTAATCCATTAGAGGCCCGTCCTGAGTACAGCAAGAAAAACCCAGGACTTATCCATGTTTTAACCAGAAGAGCTCACTGGTTTGCTTGTGCTTGCTGCCCTCCAAACTTAGCACGTATGGTTATGTCTATTGGTCATTATGCTTATCAATGCAGCGATGAGACTAATACCATTTTTGCTGATCTCTATATGGCAAATAAAGCTGAGTTTGAACTCTCTGGCAACAAAGTAGTAATTGAGGAGCAAACCTCATATCCATGGGATGCTGATATTACCTTTAAGGTTCAAGAGGCTCCAGAGCAAGGCTTTAATTTCGCTTTGCGCATTCCTCAATGGGCACAAAATTACCAAGTTGAGTTAAATGGCACCTTAGTTAGTGATTTTAAGATTGAGCAGGGATTTTTATATCTTGCCAGCCCTGTAGGCTCAGGTGATGTCATTAAGCTTCATTTGGATATGCCTATTGATGTAGTTGAGGCTAATCCTCTAATTAGTGCTGACTATGGCAAGGTAGCCGTAATGAGAGGCCCTATGGTCTATTGTGTAGAGCAATGCGACAACGGCGCTCAATTACAATGCTTGCACTTAGGTGAGTTAAAAGATTTAAGCGGTTCTTTTGAGCAGGATGTACTTGAGGGTATTTACCAAATTAAGGCTCAAGGTTTAAGACGCATTAATGATTTTGCGCTTGATAGTTCACTTTACCGCAAAGCAACACCTGCTCACTATGAAGCACAAGAGATTACCTTAATTCCTTATTATGCTTGGTGCAACCGCGAGGAAGGTGAAATGCGAGTATGGCTCAACCCTAAGCCATAATATAAGACCCATTAGATAGATAGATAGATGAAGCTAAAACACACAATCATGAGTAGTAGGAGCATGATTGTGTGTTTTTTTATTTACTAATGATTCTTTCTAGCGGTGAAGTAAGCAAGATCCAGGGTGCTTGGTTTAGTGCATATTTATGATGTTTTTATAAAAAAGACTTGATTTTGATTTAATAGTGCTGTAGAATATTTAGGATTTACTATTTTTGTGACGGAGATCTCATTTTTTGAGTTTTCTTCACTTAGTAAAAATACAGATTTCCTAAAAAATCGATGAAGAATAGTCTTATCGATTTAGGGAAGCGTGCTGAGCTTGAATAAGCTAGTGCGCGTGATACCCACATTGAGAGTATAAAAATGGCAAAGAAAGTTTCTGCCTATATCAAGCTTCAGGTTGGCGCAGGTAATGCCAATCCAGCTCCACCAGTTGGTCCAGCTTTAGGTCAACATGGTGTTAACATCATGGAGTTCTGCAAGGCCTTCAACGCTCACACTGCAAAGTTAGAGAAGGGCGCTCCAGTTCCTGTTGTTATTACTGTTTACGCTGATAAGTCCTTTACCTTCATCACCAAGACTCCACCAGCATCCTTCTTAATTAAGAAGGCTTTAAACATCCAAACCGCTTCTCACAAGCCAGGTAAGGAAGTTGCTGGTAAGATCACTATGGCTCAATGCTTAGAAATCGCTAAGGTTAAAGAGCCAGATATGACTGGTGCAGATTTAGAAGCTTCTGCTCGTACTATCGCTGGTACTGCACGTTCCATGGGTATTCAGGTCGAGGAGTAAGAGATGGCAAAGTTATCTAAGCGCATGAAGGAAATCCGTTCCATCATCGACCGTAACCGTGAGTACGACGTAACTGAGGGTTTTGAGACCTTAATCAAGACCGCTAAGGCTAAGTTCGTTGAGTCTGTTGACGTAGCTATTCAGTTAGGTATTGATCCTACCAAGTCTGATCAGAACATCCGTGGCGCTACCGTTTTACCAAACGGCACTGGCCGCACCGTTCGTGTTGCTGTTTTCACCCAGGGTGAGCTTGCTGAGCAGGCTAAGGCCGCTGGTGCTGACTTCGTTGGTATGGACGAGTTAGCTCACGAGATCAAGCAGGGCAAGTCTGACTTTGACGTAGTTATTGCTTCTCCTGATGCAATGCGTGTAGTAGGTCAGTTAGGTCAGATCTTAGGTCCACGTGGCTTAATGCCAAACCCTAAGGTTGGTACTGTTACCCGTGATGTTGCTACTGCTGTTAAGAATGCCAAGTCCGGTCAGGTTCGTTACCGTAACGACAAGACTGGTGTTATCCAGGCTTCTATCGGTAAGGTTAACTTCACCCCAGCTCAGCTTACTGAGAACTTAAACGCCTTATTAGGTGCTATTGTTAAGGCTAAGCCAGCTGCTTCTAAGGGTACCTTCATTAAGAAGGTTGCAATTTCTACCACCATGGGTGGCGGTATTGTAGTAGATAAGAGCACCTTAAAGACTGACCGTGCTGGTTCAGCTTCTTAATTAGCTCTTAATACCACCTTAAAAAATTCGTGCTCGGATACTAGCACATCAAATTTTGGCCGGGAGCTTTTTCTCCCACCAAAGACCGCAGGGGGTAGTATCCTTAATCATCCTGCGCAGGCGGAAATTAGCTCTATAGGATTCTTCCTTTAGAATTGATATCCGGTATATCCCAAATCATTGGGACTAACCGTCATGATTTAGGTAAACATTGGTGCCTTAAGTATGTCTTACTTTTGGTGGAGTGTTAGCCAAAGATTATGACTTTCCAGGAGTCACTGCTAAAAATGGCATTAAATCTCGAAGACAAGAAGCAGATTGTTGCTGATGTTAGCGAAGTCGCCAAGAAAGCATTATCAGCTGTTTGTGCTGATTCTTGTGGCATCCCAGTAGCTCAAATGACCAAGCTCCGTAAGGAAGCTCGTGCTAACAACGTATACTTACACGTTGTTCGTAACACTCTCCTTGCCCGTGCTGTTGAAGGCACTGAGTTTGAGTGCATGAAGGATCAGTTCAAGGGTCCAACCTTAATCGGTTTATCTCTTGAGCACCCAGGTGCTGCTGCTCGCTTATTCAAGGATTTCGCCAAGCAGAACGACAAGTTCTCCATCAAGGCTTTAGCTTTTGAAGGCCAGCTTTATGATGGCAAGGACGTCGACGTATTAGCTTCCTTACCAACTTACGAGGAAGGCGTTGCTCAGTTAATGGCTACTATGAAGGAAGCCGCTGCTGGCAAGTTAGTACGTACTTTAGCTGCTTTAGGCGACAAGTTAGGCGGCGGCGAGGCAGCCTAATTTTAGGCCCTTGTCGTGATGCTTTAAGTTTTTATAAACCTGCTGCTTAGTTTTTTAGTGTCAAGCTTGTTAAAGCTGACACTTGTTTCACAGAATTTTTAAAGGAAGTTTAAAAATGGCTTTATCTAAGGATGAAATCATTGAGGCAATTGCTCAGATGTCCGTAATGGAGGTTGTTGAGCTCGTTAAGGCTATGGAAGAGAAGTTCGGCGTTTCTGCCGCTGCTGCTGTTGTTGCTGGCCCAGCTGCTGGTGGCGCTGCTGCTGCTGAGGAGAAGACCGAGTTCGACGTAACCTTAAAGGACGTTGGTGCTAACAAGATTGCTGTTATTAAGGCAGTTCGTGGCGCTACCGGTTTAGGCTTAAAGGAAGCTAAGGACTTAGTTGAGTCTGCTCCTGCTAAGATCAAGGAAGCTATCTCCAAGGAAGACGCTGAGGCCCTCAAGAAGTCCTTCGAAGAGGCTGGCGCTACTGTTGTTATCGAGTAATAACAACCGCTTCTTTAGGCTAGAAGCATCGATCTAGCCTGTAGACTTTTAGTCTACTATTTATTAAGGCCCGAGCTCTCATTTTATGAGGCTCGGGTTCGGTGCCTTAAAAAAAGGTGATGCAAATAACACTGTTACTTTAGGTTTCAGATATTTGATCAATACTCATCTGGACGATGCCCGGGTCAGCTCTGACCTAAATTAAGCAAAGCGTGCATACTTAATTTTTCGCTGCTAGGTCCATCTAGGCTGTAAAGCCTTCATCTAATCTTTCACATTCACAGTTGACTAAACTTAAGTTTCATATTTATACAATGCATACGGTATAACGCATTAATGGTTAATCGTGTGATTTTTAGCAGGCTGACGAGCTTGTAATTTTATAAGTCATTTAATGATGGCTTATTCAGACTAAGATAGTATTCAACGTAATTAAGTCCAATGCTTAAGATAGAGTTTTAAACTTTATTAAAAGCACCAAAAATAGCCTTAAAACCTTTACTTTTGATGAAAAATTTGCCCTTGAGTATCGGCGGGGCATTATAAGCAAGTCAAGAGTGTGTACAATATAAGATCATATTTAAGCTAATTAAGGCTAAATGGTTGTAGGACTAGACAATTTATCAAAAGAATTTTGATATGGCCGCAATGCAGCATAGCGACTATGCTTAGCTTGTGGCTATTGTTGTACCTGCTTTGACAAAAAGTTACTGATGAATTTTGATTAGAAGATTTAAAAGCAGTAAATAGGATGTATGTTTTGCATTGTGCCATCTTTATACAGATGAACATTAGTCAAATATATTGATATTTACAGGTGTTAAACGCCATCGTATAGAGTAAGGTTTTGATAGTTAAATATCGAAACTTTACGGCTAACTTAATTTCGTAAATTTGGTTGGCTAGCTTGTAGCAAGCAGGGCAGGTGGCTGCATCAGCCCCTCAACCGCGACAAAGATCAACCTGAGGATCCCCATTCCATGGTCTACTCGTATACTGAGCAAAAGCGCATCCGTAAGGATTTTGGTAAGAGAGTTAAAGTGCTAGACACTCCATATCTCCTTGCCGTTCAGCTTGATTCCTTTAAACAATTTATCAGCTCTGATCCACAAAATGAAAATGGTTTAGTTGCTGCGTTTAAGAGTGTGTTCCCTATTAAGTCATTCTCGGGAAATGCTGAGCTCTGCTACAATAGTTTTAAGTTAGGTGTACCTAAGTTTAATGTACAAGAGTGCATGATTCGTGGTACCACTTATTCTGCTCCTCTCAGGGTTAATTTAAGTCTGATCCGTTACGAGAAGGATGCTCCAAAGACTGTTAAAGAGAAGTTTGACCAAGAGGTCTACATGGGCGAAATCCCATTAATGACCGAAAATGGTACCTTCATTATCAACGGTACTGAGCGTGTTGTTGTTTCTCAGTTACACCGTTCTCCTGGTGTATTCTTTGACAACGATAAAGGTAAGACTCACCCAGGTCGTGTTTTATTCTCCGCTCGTATCATTCCTTACCGTGGTTCATGGCTCGATTTTGAGTTTGATCATCGCGACAGCTTATTCGTTCGTATCGACCGTCGCCGTAAGTTACCAGCCACTGTATTATTACGTGCTTTAGGCTATAACACCGAGCAGATCTTAGACATCTTCTTTGATACTGTTGCTATTGAGATTCAAAATGGCAAGCTCTTTATGGAGTTAGTGCCAGAGAGACTTCGTGGCGAAACTGCTTCTTTTGAAATTAAGTTAGGCGATAAGGTTTTAGTTGAGTCTGGTAAGAAGATTACTGCTCGCCATATTCGTGAACTTAATAAGGCTGGCCAGAAGTTTATCGAAATTCCTGCTGATTACTTAATTGGCAAGATTATCGCCAAGGACTATGTTGACTCTGAGGGCAATGTAGTTTTAGGTGCCAATAGCGAAATCACCTTAGATAAGCTTCCTTTAATTGCTTCTTTAGGCTTAAAGCAATTTGAGATTCTCTTTACCTCTCAGGTTGATGAGGGTTCATTCATTGCTGATACCTTACGCAATGACACCACACGTGATCTTACCTCTGATGAGGATGATCGCATGGCCGCTCTCTTTGAAATCTACAAGATGATGCGTCCAGGTGAGCCACCTACCGCTGAGGCTGCTGAGACCTTATTTAACAATTTATTCTTTGCAGAAGACCGTTACGACTTATCTTCCGTAGGTCGTATGAAGTTCGATTCTCGCTTTGTTGAGATCGGTCGTGTTAAGAGTGCTTTAGAGCGTGCTTTTGCTGATGAAACATTTGCTGTTAACAGCGATGAGACTGGCGTTTATGTAGTTGATGACAATGTTTATATCAACTATGCCAACTTCATTAGCGTAATTCGTTCTAATTTAGATGCTGCAGATGCTCAGTGCATCCCAGCAGCTACCCCAGCTCGCTGTGGTGATAAGCTCTTAGACTTCTTAGATGGTCTACTCTACAAGGCCAATCCAGATCCTAAGGTTAAGGCCTCTGAGCGTTTTGTATTTAAGAACGTTACTATTGCTCCTAAGGATGGCGAGGCTATTGAGCTTGAGCGCTGCGTAATTTTACCTTTAGATGCCTTAGTAGGCCGTACCACCAACGTAGCTAAGCTTGATGCTAGCGTATCTGGTGCTAAGGGTAAGGATTTAGTTCTTGAGCGTGAGCGTGATGAGCTCTATCGCGGTACCTTATCTAATAACGACATTATTAAGGTAATGCGTTACTTAGTACGTATCCGTAACGGTAAAGAGACTATCGATGATATCGATCACTTAGGTAACCGTCGTATCCGTAGCGTAGGCGAAATGGCCGAAAACCAATTCCGTATTGGTTTAGTACGTGTTGAGCGTGCTGTTAAGGAGCGTTTATCTTTAGGTGACTTAGATAGCATCTCTCCACAAGACTTAATTAACGCCAAGCCAATTTCTGCTGCTATTAAGGAATTCTTCGGCTCTTCTCAGTTATCTCAATTTATGGATCAAAACAATCCATTATCTGAGGTTACCCATAAGAGACGTATTTCCGCTTTAGGCCCTGGTGGTTTAACTCGTGAGCGTGCTGGCTTCGAAGTACGTGACGTTCACCCAACTCACTACGGTCGTTTATGTCCAATTGAGACCCCAGAAGGTCCAAACATTGGTTTGATTAACTCCTTGGCTGTGTTTGCTCGTTGCAATGACTATGGCTTCTTAGAGACCCCATATCGTCGTGTTAACAACAACCACGTTTCTGAGGACTTTGAGTACTTATCAGCTATCGATGAAGGTCAGTATGTTATTGCTCAGGCTAACACTGATTTAGATGAGAATGGCAACATTATTGATGAGTACGTACAGTGCCGTTACAAGGGTGAGTCTACTGTTCGTCGTGCTAGCGATGTTCAGTTTATGGACGTTTCACCACAGCAGGTTATTTCCGTTGCTGCTGCCTTGATTCCATTCTTGGAGCACGATGACGCTAACCGTGCCTTGATGGGTGCTAACATGCAACGTCAGGCTGTTCCAACTGTTCGCTCTGAGAAGCCATTCGTTGGTACTGGTATGGAGCGTGCTGTAGCTGTGGACTCTGGTGTAGCAATTATTGCTCGCCGTGGTGGTGTAGTTGAGCATGTTGATGGCTTACGTATTGTAGTTCGTGCTAACGAGGACGAAATTCAGGGCGTAGCTGATCCAGGTGTAGATATCTACAACTTAATTAAGTACACCCGTTCTAACCAGAACACCTGCATTAACCAAAGACCATGTGTCAACATTAATGAGCGTGTTCAGGCTGGTGACGTATTAGCCGACGGTAGCTCCACTGATTTAGGTGAGCTTGCTTTAGGTCAAAACTTACGTATCGCCTTCATGCCATGGAATGGTTACAACTACGAGGACTCTATCTTAGTTTCCGAGCGTGTTGCTGCTAAGGATCGTTTAACCACCATCCACATTCAAGAAATTTCTTGTATTGCACGTGATACTAAGCTTGGCCCTGAGGAAATCACTGCTGATATTCCAAACGTAGGTGAGGCTGCATTATCTAAGTTAGATGAGAGCGGTATTGTTTACGTAGGTGCTGAGGTTGTTGGTGGTGATATCTTAGTTGGTAAGGTAACACCAAAGGGTGAGACTCAATTAACCCCAGAAGAGAAGTTATTACGCGCTATTTTCGGCGAGAAGGCTTCCGAGGTTAAGGACACCTCTACCCGTGTACCAAATGGCGTATCTGGTACTGTAGTTGACGTTCAAGTATTCACTCGTGAGGGTGTTGAAAAGGACGGTCGTGCTAAGGAAATTGAAGAGATGCATCTTGCCAAGGCTCGTAAGGACCTTGACGAGGAGTTCTCTTACTTAACTGAAGGTTTATTAAACCAGGCACGTAATATCTTAGTTAAGGTAGGCTTCAAGCGTGAGCAAGTTGATACTTTCACTGATGCTGAAATCTTCAACCAGCGTATTGATGACGATAAGGCCAACCGCAACTTAGAAGATATTGCTAACCGTATCGATGAATACCGTGCTGAGTACAAGGAAAAGTATGACGTAATTCGTCATAAGTTAACCGATGGTGATGAGTTAACCCCTGGCGTACTTAAGATTGTTAAGGTTTATCTTGCCGTTAAGCGTCGCATTCAACCAGGCGATAAGATGGCAGGTCGTCACGGTAACAAGGGTGTTATTTCCAAGATTTGCCCAATCGAGGATATGCCATTTGATGAGCATGGTATGCCAGTTGACATCGTGCTCAACCCATTGGGCGTGCCTTCACGTATGAACATCGGTCAGGTTCTTGAGGTTCACTTAGGCTTAGCTGCTAAGGGCATTGGTCAAGTAATTGATAAGATGCTCACCGAGCAACGTGCTTTAAGTGAGTTAAGAGCCATGTTGCAAAAGGTTTATGACCTTGGCGACACCTCTCAGAAGGTAGACATTAGTGCTATGTCTGATGAAGAGGTTATGGTCTTAGCCGAGAACTTACGTAACGGTATGACTGTAGCAACCCCTGTATTCGACGGTGCCTCTGAAGAATCTATTAAGGAGCTCCTCGAGCTTGCAGGTCTTCCTAAGTCTGGCCAGATGACCTTATTTGATGGTACCACTGGTCGTGCTTTCGAGCGTAAGGTAACTGTTGGTTACATGTACATGCTCAAGCTCAACCACTTAGTTGATGACAAGATGCACGCTCGTTCCACTGGCTCTTATAGCTTAGTAACCCAGCAGCCATTAGGCGGTAAGGCTCAATTTGGTGGCCAGCGCTTTGGTGAGATGGAAGTTTGGGCTCTTGAGGCATATGGTGCTGCTTATACTTTACGTGAAATGTTGACTGTTAAGTCTGACGACGTAAACGGCAGAACCAAGATGTATAAGAACATCGTAGATGGCGCATATAAGATGGAGGCAAGCATCCCTGAGTCCTTCAATGTATTGCTCCGTGAAATCCGCTCACTAGGTATTAATATTGACCTAGTTCGCAAAGACTAATTGCCACCGCCCCTTAATAAGCTCGTAACTAACTTATAGTTAGCTGTTTTAGTGGCTTATTAAGGGGGCTTAGGGGCGCTGTGATTAATCTATTGTCATAGCGCTCTTTTGCAGAGGTTAATTAGCAATGCGTTTATTGAGCAAAGCATAATTACCTCCGATTATCACTTCGCAGGAGAAACTGTTGTGAGTATCCAAGAAAACGGTCAAGATGAAGTTCTATTAGAGAGCTTAAATAACCAAGCTGAGGCCGCTAAGAAGGACGACGATTTTGACATTGATCTAAGCATTGCTGGATCTTTTGGCAAGCTTGCAAATCGTAGCAACAATGCACTCAAGCAAAAGCTTGAGGATTTTGACGCCATCAAGATTGGTCTGGCATCCCCAGAAATGATTCGTGCATGGTCTTATGGTGAGGTTAAGAAGCCAGAGACTATTAACTATCGTACCTTTAAGCCAGAGCGTGATGGTTTATTCTGTGCCAAGATTTTCGGCCCAGTTAAAGATTATGAGTGTCTTTGCGGTAAGTACAAGCGCTTAAAGCACCGTGGCACTATTTGTGATAAGTGTGGCGTAGAAGTAACTCAGGCCAAAGTACGTCGTGAGCGTATGGGTCACATTGAGCTTGCTTCCCCTGTTGCTCATATTTGGTTCTTAAAGTCCTTACCTTCTCGTATCGGTTTAATTCTTGATATGAAGTTACGTGATATTGAAAGCGTACTTTATTTCGAGAGCTATGTAGTTACCGATCCTGGTATGACTGGCCTTGAGAGCCGTCAGTTATTAACCGAAGAAGAGTACATGAATGCTCTTGAGCTCTTCGGTGATGACTTTACCGCTAAGATGGGTGCTGAGGCTATCTTAGAAATCTTACAGAACATGGATTTACAAGAGGAAATCTCTGTCTTACGTGAGGCATTAGATACCACCTCCTCAGAGTCCAACCGTAAGAAGTATGCCAAGCGCTTAAAGCTTATGGAAGCTTTTGTTCACTCAGGCAACAAGCCAGAGTGGATGATCTTAACTGTGCTACCAGTTCTTCCACCTGATTTACGTCCATTAGTTCCACTTGATGGCGGTCGTTTTGCTACTTCCGATCTCAACGATTTATACCGTCGTGTGATCAACCGTAACAACCGTTTAAAGCGTCTTTTAGACTTAGTGGCTCCTGAAATTATCGTACGTAACGAAAAGCGTATGTTACAAGAGTCCGTTGATGCTTTAATGGATAACGGTCGTCGTGGTCGCGCTATTAGCGGTTCTAACAAGCGTCCATTAAAGTCCTTAGCTGACATGATTAAGGGTAAGCAAGGTCGCTTCCGTCAGAACTTGTTAGGTAAGCGTGTAGACTACTCTGGTCGTTCTGTAATTACCTGTGGTCCTAACTTACGTTTACACCAATGCGGTCTTCCAAAGAAGATGGCTTTAGAGTTATTCAAGCCATTCATCTATGGTCGTTTAGAGATCCGTGGTCATGCTGCTACTATCAAGGCTGCCAAGAAGATGGTAGACCGTGAGGATGCAATAGTATGGGACGTACTTGACGAGGTAATTCGTGAGCATCCTGTATTATTAAACCGTGCTCCGACCTTACACCGTTTAGGTATTCAGGCTTTCGAACCTATCTTAATTGAAGGTAAGGCTATCCGTCTTCACCCTCTAGTATGTCCAGCTTTCAACGCTGACTTCGACGGTGACCAGATGGCGGTTCACATTCCATTAACTCTTGAGGCTCAGCTTGAGGCTCGTGCGTTAATGATGTCAACCAATAACATCTTATCTCCAGCTTCTGGTGACCCAATCATCGTTCCTGCACAGGACGTGGTTTTAGGTCTTTACTACATGACTAAGTCTCGTGTTGGCGCAAAGGGCGAGGGTATGATCCTCTCTGATGCCTATGAGGCTGAGCGTGTTTACAAGTCTGGTGTTGCTGATATGCAGGCTCGTGTGGCTTGTCGTATCTCTTATTCTGTTAAGAATCCAGAAACTGGCGAGTACGAGGATAAGAATGAGCTTCGTTTAACCACTATTGGTCGTGCTATTCTTTCTTTAATCTTGCCACGTGGTATGTCTTATGACTTCATCGATCCTCCATCAGATGAGCTTAAGAGTGCCAACATTAAGGAAATCTTAACCCAAGAAAATTGGTTTACTAAGGTTTCCAACCAGCCTTTAGGTAAGAAGCGTATTGCTGGCTTGTTAAATACTTGCTATCGCTTATTAGGTCTAAAGGACACTGTAATGTTTGCTGACCGTGTCATGTACACTGGTTTCCGTAACGCTGCTATTTCAGGTTCTTCTGTTTGCGTTGACGATATGTTAATTCCTAAGGAGAAGCAGACTATTATTGCTGCTGCTCAAAAGGAAGTATTGTCCATTCAACAGCAATTTGATAATGGTCAGATTACTCAAGGCGAGCGTTATAACAAGGTTATTGATATTTGGTCTAACGCTAACGATAAGGTTATGAAGGCTATGATGGCTAACCTTAGCGTTGAGACTGCAACCAATATCTTAGGCGAAGATGAGAAGCAGGCTTCCTTTAACAGCATCTATATGATGGCTGACTCTGGTGCTCGTGGTTCTCCAGCTCAGATTCGTCAGTTAGCTGGTATGCGTGGTCTGATGGCTACCCCAGATGGTTCCATTATTGAAACCCCAATTATCGCTAACTTCCGTGAAGGCTTGAACGTACAACAGTACTTCATTTCAACCCACGGTGCTCGTAAGGGTCTTGCTGATACTGCTCTTAAGACTGCAAACTCTGGTTACTTAACCCGTCGTTTAGTAGACGTAGCTCAAGACTTAGTAATTACCGAGGATGATTGCGGTACTACTGAGGGCTTAGAGATCACTCCACACGTAAGTGGTGGTGACGTAATTGAGAACTTACGTGATCGTGTATTAGGTCGTACCTTAGCTGATGATGTATTAAAGCCAGGTTCTAAGGAAGTCTTATTACCTGCTGGCACATTATTAGATGAGAAGTGCTGTACCTTATTAGAAGAGTACAAGATCGAGCGTGTTAAGGTTCGTTCTCCAATTACCTGTAACACTAAGTACGGCGTTTGTGCTAAGTGCTATGGCCGTGACTTGGCTCGTGGTCATATTGTTAACGCAGGTGAGGCTGTTGGTGTTATCGCTGCTCAGTCCATTGGTGAGCCTGGTACCCAGCTTACCATGCGTACCTTCCACATTGGTGGTGCAGCATCTCGTGCAGTAGCTGAGTCTGGTGCTACAGTTAAGAATTCAGGTACTATCCGTATCTTGAACTCTAAGACTGTAACCAATACTGATGGCAAGGAAGTTGTAACTTCACGTCAAAGTGAGTTATTAGTTATGGATGAGTTTGGCGCTTCTAAGGAAAGCCATAAGATTCCATACGGCTCTATCTTTGAGGTTAAGGATGGTCAAGAGGTTAAGGCTGGTACTGTAGTAGCACGCTGGGACCCTCACACCCACCCAATTATTTCTGAAGTGCATGGTCGCTTGAAGTTCATCGATATTATCGAGGGTATTACCGTTGATAAGAAGGAAGATGAGGCTTTAGGTATTTCCTCCATTGAAGTTCGTGAAATTGGTGCACGTCCTTCTCAAGGTAAGGATAAGCGTCCAGCTGTTAAGATCGTTGATCAAGATGGCAATGATGTAATGATTCCAGGTACTACTGTTCCTGCTCAGTACATGCTTCAGGGTAAGGCCATTGTTCAGTTAGTTGACGGCGCAGAGATTAATATCGGTGATATTATCGCTCGTATTCCTCAACAGGCTGGTGGTACTAAGGATATTACTGGTGGTCTTCCACGTGTTGCTGACTTGTTTGAAGCTCGTTCTCCAAAAGAGCCTGCAATCTTGGCTGAGATCTCTGGTACTGTATCCTTCGGTAAGGAAACCAAGTCTAAGCGTCGCTTAATCATTACTCCAGAGCCAGGCACTGTCAATGAGATTGGTATGCCAGTTGAGCAGTACGAGGAAATGATTAACCTCAACCGTAACCTCAACGTATTCGAAGGTGAAAAGGTTCAGAAGGGCGAAATGATCGCTGAAGGCCCTGAGTCACCACACGATATCTTGAGATTACGTGGCGTTAACGCTGTTGCTAACTACATTGTTAACGAAGTTCAAGACGTTTACCGTCTCCAGGGTGTAAAGATTAACGATAAGCACATTGAAGTTATCGTTCGTCAGATGCTCCGCAAGTGCGAGGTATTGGACCCAGGTGATTCTACCGAGTTTATCAAGGATGAGCAGGCTGAGGTAGCATACGTACGCACTGTTAACGAGCGTTTACGTGCCGAGGGCAAGCGTGAAGTTAAGTACCGTCATATCTTGATGGGTCTAACCAAGGCTTCCTTATCTACCGAGTCCTTTATCTCTGCTGCATCCTTCCAAGAGACTACTCGTGTTCTTACTGAGGCTTCTGTTGCTGGTAAGGTTGATGAGTTACGTGGTCTTAAGGAGAACGTTATTGTTGGTCGCTTAATCCCAGCAGGTACTGGCTTTAAGTATCACCAGCAGCGTCGCGAAGAGATTGCTCGTACCAAGCTTAGAAATGAAAGCATTGATCCAAACGTAAGCAATGCTGAGGTAGAAAAGCAAATTGGTGAGGCTTTAGATAGCTTAAATTATGCTAGCGCTTTAGGTTCTACTAATGCCGATAGCATCTAATTAAGTGCCCCTAAGTTAGCTTAGGGGGTACTTATGGTTTAAGATGACCATGGTCAGTTACGATCATGGTCATTTTTTTTATCTAAGGAAAATACTATGGCTCCTCAACGCTCTTTAATTATTAATGCTCCTTGGTATGTTCCACAGGCTCATCAGACCTTGTTAGCTTTATTTACTAAGCCTAATTACCATGGTTTATTTAGCAAAATCATTTTTATGGGCTCATCAGCTCCCTTAGCAGCCCTAAAGCCTAGCGCCTTGCTAAGCTCATATTTAAGTGCCACAGCAAGTACGGACACTAGCGCCGGCACTAGCGCCTGCGCCAGCACAGGCGCTAGCACTGGAGCTAGCACAGGTGCTATGGCCGGTGCTTATGCCCACGAGGGGCAAGAGCTGTTTGCGGTGCTGGACGAGCTGGGGAGGCGCTATAGGCAATGGGCTCAACAAGAGGGCATTAGCTTATTGGTTTGTGGTATGGCAGCCAAGCGTTTTTATCAAGATAGTAAGCTTAGTACTTTTGATGGTTTAGCTTTAACTGGTTATATGGAGGTCTTGTCTGTGATTAACGGACCTATTGAGGAGGTTGTGATATGGTAAAGCTTTGTGTAGTTTTTTCTGGGCTATCACAAGATTTAGCACAACTTGCTTGGCCAGCGCCAAGCGTAGCAGCGCCAAGCGTAGCAGCGCCAAGTGGCAATTTGCCATGCGCTGCAGCACAGGGCGGTGCTGGGCAAAACTGGGGGTGGGAGTCTGAGCTATCCTTAGATTATGAACATGCTTTGATGTTGCTCTTAAATGCTGCTGATGTGCAAATGGAAGTGCAGGGGCTATTTTTGATAGATAAGAATAGTAGCTTTCTTGATGATGAAAGTTTGATTAAAAAGTTTAAACAACTTGATTTGTTTGAGGTGCCTTGTAGTGCTTGTACTGTCAATGATCAAAGTAGTGATAATTTGGCTGTGCTGTTGCACAAGCTGCCTTTTATAAATGCTATCACTTATCAAGACTTTAATCATATAGTGTCGCAAAGCGAACATGTGATTTGGCTTTAATGATAAAAAAAGAGGGACATAAGTCCCTCTTTTAAAAATAAGTTTCTTATACTTAGTAGTTAATCTATTAGGCTGCTGGAGCCCATGGGATTGCGTTGTATACAATCACGGCTAAGATACCACCAACATATGGAGCGGTAAAAGGAACCATACCATAGCGGAAGTTAGAGTCGCCTTTGCCCTTAATTGGTAATACAAAGTGAGCTAAACGAGGGCCCATATCACGAGCTGGGTTAATAGCATAGCCAGTTAAACCGCCCATGGACATACCAATGGACACGATGATACCGAATACGAAAATCTTATCTAAACCAGTAGCTAAACCTGGAACCTGAGCAATACCTAAGATAGCAAATACTAAAACAAAGGTACCGATGGTCTCAGATAAGAAGTTACGGAACATGTTTGGCATTGATGGAGAGGTGCAGAATACACCAAGCTTCATCTTGACATTCTCTTCTGCGTCTAAGTGATCCTTAAAGAGGCTGTGCATTAACACACCACCTAAGAAACCACCAGCCATTTGAGCTACAAAGTAACCTGGAACCATTTCCCAAGGGAAGGTACCATTAACAGCTAAAGCAACAGTTAAAGCTGGGTTAAAGTGAGCACCAGAGGCTGCACCGAAGATATAGGCTGGGATCATAACTGCAAGACCCCATGCAATGGTGATAACTACTACACCACCGCCACTCATGCCTGACTTTTTAAGATTAACGTTAGCTACTACGCTGGTACCTAAAAGGATAAGAAGCGCAGTACCTATAAATTCAGAAACATATGGTAACATGGCTTAATCCTCATCTTTTGCCCAGCCGTGTGCATAGGTAAGAGCCTTGTTCCAGCCCTTAATACGCTTAGCACGATCCTCTTCACCAATAGAAGGCTCAAAGACACGGTCAATAGCCCAGTTCTGGATAACATCTTCCTTGCTTGACCAATAGCCTACAGCAAGACCAGCTAAGTATGCAGCACCCATAGCGGTAGTCTCTACGCACTTAGGACGTAATACTGGAGCAGCAATAATATCAGACTGAATCTGCATTAAGAGGTTGTTAGCACTAGCACCACCGTCAACCTTTAAGGAGCGAAGATCGATGTTGGAGTCAGCCTTCATAGCAGTGATAACATCATGGGTCTGATAAGCTAAAGACTCTAAGGTTGCACGAATAATGTGGGACTTATTAACACCACGAGTAATACCAACGATAGTACCACGAGCATATTGATCCCAGTGTGGAGCACCTAAGCCAGTGAAAGCTGGAACTACATAGCAGCCATTGGTGTCTGATACCTTGGAGGCCATGTACTCAGAGTCGATAGAAGAATCGATGAGGCGCATTTCATCACGTAACCACTGAATAGCAGCACCAGCTACGAAGATAGAGCCTTCTAAGGCGTAGTTAACCTTGCCATCGATACCCCAAGCAATAGTGGTAACTAAGCCATTCTTGGAGAATACAGGCTTCTCGCCAGTGTTCATAAGTAAGAAGCAGCCAGTACCATAAGTATTCTTAGCCTCACCAGCGTTAAAGCAAGTTTGACCAAATAAGGCAGCCTGCTGGTCACCTGCAGCACCTGCAATCTTAACTTCACCACCAAAGTAATCAGTAGAGCCATAGACGCAAGAAGATGGCTTAACCTCAGGAAGCATGCAACGAGGAATATTTAATTCTTTTAAGATTTCCTCATCCCAGCAAAGGTCTTTAATGTTAAAGAGCATGGTACGGGAGGCGTTGGAGTAGTCAGTTACGTGAACCTTGCCCTTAGTAAGTTTCCAAATAAGCCAAGTATCAACGGTACCGAATAAGAGCTCACCCTTTTCTGCACGCTCACGAGCACCTTCAACATTATCTAAGATCCACTTGATCTTGGTGCCAGAGAAGTAAGCGTCAATAACAAGACCTGTCTTCTCTCTGAACTTGTCGGTTAAGCCCTTTTCTTTTAAAGAGTCACAGTAAGCTGAAGTACGACGGCATTGCCAAACAATAGCATTGTAGATTGGCTCACCTGTGTTCTTATCCCAAACAATAGCAGTTTCACGCTGGTTGGTAATACCAATAGCTGCAATGTCTTCTGCCTTAGCGGAAATCTTATTTAAAGCCTCAACGGCCACGCCTAATTGAGATGCCCAAATTTCATCAGCATCGTGCTCAACCCAACCTGGCTTAGGGAAGTATTGTGTAAAAGCACGCTGTGCAACTGAGCAAACTTCACCCTTTTGATTGAATAAAATACAACGATTGCTGGTGGTGCCGGCATCTAAAGCCATTACGTACTTAGCCATAGTGATTCCTCAAAAATAAACAATCCATATATAGCTCATCTCCTTCGCTACTAGTGATATGAAGATCAGGGAGATGAATATGAGCCTATAAAAGCTTTAAGATACTAGTTATAGGCTGATACTAAGGTTCCTTAAGCCTTAGTATTTTTTTCATTAAGCATGTAAATTTAATGAATATTCAAGAGTTATATCCTCTTGCTCTTGGCATCTTTAATGTTTTTCCTTAAAAAAACCAAGAGCAAAAAGACATGGGGCGCTACTTTGATAAAGGCTAAAGCTTTATGGGTAGGACCCTGAGGCTGTAGCGTGAGCCTCAGGGAACGTGGTATTGGAACCACCTAGGTTAATGATGTATTTTTGGCAAATTATTACTGATTATCTTGCTTTGCAGCCTGCTCAGCAGCATGTTGTGCCTCGAGCTTAGTCTTGCGATATGAGCAGCAGGCTGTAAGAATTTGAGCATGAATTACTCCTTTGCACCCATAATCAACAACACAAGCAGAAGAATGCTTATAACTACCTTATGCTCAGGCATAAGTGAACTTTACAAATTAAGCTCTGAGGACAAAAAAGAACTTAGATATAAAGCTCGTAAGAGTTGCGCTGTGCCTCAAAACATCGCCTTATTGATAAAAACATTAGAGTTAAGAGGATCTCATAAAGCTCATTAGTTTTTATTGATAAAGCTTGGCTTTAAGCTAAAGCGTAAAACCTTATAGTCTTAAGCATATAAATAGGGTGCTTATATCAACAACAAGAAACAGCCAACAACCCCGTATTAGCGGAGTAATGGCTAGCAGCAAATAAGCTATACGCAAAACAGTTATTTAACAGGAACAAAAATAACAAATTAGGCGCACAGCCTATTGCTACTAGTTTGAGACTTGGCTTGGTCTCAAAATCAGCACAATTCATCCAACATACAAGATTGGCTTGGATGCCTAAACCAAGCCTAACTTAGTTCTTAGTTGGATGTTAAATTACTGATAAGTAAGCTCAGCACCACTTACTTATCAGGAGTATTCATATTAGCTTGAGCGCTTTTTGTATGACTCTAAAACTAAGTACAATGGATGTTTAGCGCTCTTATGGGTGCCATTTTGCATTTGGAGACGACAAATGTTGCACTCACAAATACCAAAATCAGCATCAGAATCAGTAAGTTTATTACGCAAAGTAGTGCCAATAATCTTACCTATAGGGGCGGTGTCTTTCTTATAACCATAAACACCAGATAAACCACAGCAGCCTGCTTGTAGATCTTCAACTTCTACACCAGGGATGAAGCGTAAAAGATCTAAAGATGGACGGCCCATACCCTGAACCCTTAAGTGGCAAGGGGTATGATAGGCAACATTGGCTTTAACAGCACCAAAGCTCTTAACTAATGCGCCCTTACTATTGCGCATCATTAGATACTCCATAGCATCCCATACATGATCTTTATAATCATGAATCTCAGGCAAGTTAAAGAGCTCCTCATACTCTTGCTTTAAGAATAGGGAACAAGTAGTACAAGTGGTGATAATGTCGATGCCTTTTTGAGCATATTCTTTTAAGATTGCTACATTATTGACAGCATGCTTTTCCACCTTATCTAAATAACCTGTAGATAAGATAGGAGAGCCACAGCACATTAGTCTTTTATCTAAAATGACTTCAACATTATTACGATTTAAGACTTCAACTAAAGTCACACCTAACTCAGGCTCGTTGTAGTTAACATAGCAGCCTGGGAAGAACAATACTTTAGTAGAGCAGCTAGGCTGCTTAATCATCTTAAAGCGGGTAGCAAAATTCATTGCAGCGTAACTTGGAAGTGGAGCGTCTGAGGTTACACCAATACGCTCAATCATCTTAGTTACACGAGCGACCTTCATACCCAAGTTGGCAGCTGGGCCAGAAATAAATGGGATAGAGGTCATAAGCTTACCCATGTTCTCGTTATTACCGAGAATCAAGTCAGCTAAATCATGCTTATTGTTCTTAAAGTACTCGGCACGTGCCTTCATATTAAAGGCAGAAATAGAGGTGCCTGATGGACAAACACGATCGCAGTTTTTGCAGTTAGAGCAATACTTAACCATTGGATCGTCGTCTTCTACTAATTTACGAAGACGAGTCAGTGCAGGTCCATTAAGTTTTGGGCCACGATAAAGTCTAGATGCCTTGGCCACTGGACAGGAGGTCAGACAGATATTACAGCTGATGCATGCATCAGGATTATCGTGTTTAATCTTTGGTAACATAAATCACCACCTCCTAGAACAATGAGTCAGATAAAGCTTTGGTTTGAGCCAAGATTTCATCAAGTTGTTTTACTGCATGGTAAGCAGTTGTGATGGCTACACCATTACCTGACTTTTCAAAGCAGAAATCATAGCCTTGTAAGCTACGTCCAATAAATTGAACATTAGATAAAACTACTTCACCTGTAGGATCAACAGGCTGTAAGTTTTCGTTTACTGCAACTCCATAAGAGGCAAAAGGCTGTGGCTTGCCACAGAAAAGATATTGGTGTGACCAATCCTTTTGATCTTCTGGGACTTTAATTTCTAAGCCAAAGATTGGCTCATACATGCGTCCCATTTGGGTTACTAAACCTGAGCTAAAGAAACCACCAGTAGCAACAATTACAGCATCAGCCTTATATTCATGAGTATGGCCAAAACCACCAGTGATTAAAGTTCTGCATACTTTAGATGCAGTTGGTACTTTATTAGCTTCTAAATTAGCTACCTCATCAGCCTGAGAGGTAAAACCAATTACTTGAGCTTTTTCTACAATGTCTACACCTAAAGAGAAACAAGCATTACGTAGTAATTTATCTAAACGTAAACCTGTTACTGATGGAGGAATAGAAGAAACCTCAACTAATTTAGTATTTAAGCGCTGCTCTAAGTCTTTTTGAATAGAGGCAGATAGCTCTGGACGCTCTCCTAATACTGGAGGAATGATTAAAGCTGTATCAGGGCCACAAGCACCTTTTAATTGCTCAACAAAGTTTAAGCGGCCTAAATCTGTTTCTAACTCACGAGCAATATCTAAAGCACTAACATCACGATAATTACGACCTGATGGCCAGTGAAGCATTACTTGCTTAATAGAAACTTCTTTCTTGTCACCAAAGAAGTGCTGTAAGTTTTTAGCAATTAGTTTTGGATAGTAATCTTTTAAAAGTTCAAAACCGACTACTACAATCTTTGGGCGCTCAAAAATAGCATCAGACTCAACACTTGGTGGAATTAAGCATGATGGCTTAAATGAGCCAATTGCAGTAGGTACTTTTTGGTTATGATGACCATCGCCTACATATATATAGTTTTGTGAAGCAGTAAGTTCTTTAAAAGCCTCAATGGCCTCTTCAACACGCTTAGTGCCAACTAAAGCATATGGATGTGGCTTTGGTAAGGTAGCAATATGCTCAAGAGGATCTGTTACTAAGTTACCATTTTGATCATAACCATAAAGGTCGATAATACCGCCTGCTACAGTAAGAGCACCTTGACCATAAGAGAGAACTTTAACTTGATGGCCTGCTTTAGCGGCATAACATGCTGCAACTAAACCTGAGATGCCTGCACCAACTATAAGTACATTAGCCATTATTTGTCCTCCTTAGCCTTGGTAGTATTGTCAGCAGTCTTAGCTGCTTTAGCTCCTTTGGTAGTTTTAGCCTTAGGAGTTTTCTCTACGCTTGGTTCTTGAGGAGCACAAGCTGATGTCTGTTTGGCAGCATTTAAAAAGGTGTCATCTTCATGGTTAATGTTTAAAGAAACTTCGTAAATGCCACGAGTTAATTCAACATCTTTAATCTGATTGCCCCACATAACAGGACGAATACCTTTCCAACGAGCCTCTAAGAATTCTTTAAATAATTCTTTAGTGTTGTTAGCCCAGCGATCTGAAACTTCTTGTACTGTGCCTACAGCACGATATGTACAGAAGGTTCCTTGGCAAGTGCCCATACCTAATCTGGTACGACGGCGTAAGTCAGAAATGGAGTGAGTGGTTGGCTCTTGAGCTACCATTTCAATTTCAGCACGAGTTACATTCTCGCACTCACAAATAATCTCACCTTGCTCTTTATCTTGCTCAATCTTAGATACGATCTTGGCAAAACGCTCAGCGCCTTGACGATTTTCAGAAAGCTGCAATCCATAAGTAGGGAATACTTTCTTAGCACGCTCAACTAATTGTTCATCAGCCTCAGGTGCTAAAGGAACAGTTGCAGTGACGCACTTTGCATGGTTGCCAAGCACAGGGCAAACCATATTACAAACTTTTTCTGCCATTTGACGGTGGGTAGTAAACTTACCGCCACAAACAGACATAAAGTTTTGTAATCCATCACGAGGGCCGTGGTCTAATGCTACGAAGTCACGAGAGACGGCACGACCAGAGGCATTCTTATCATCACCTGCATAAAGAGGACGGCAACCAGCAAAAACACGAAGAATACGGTATTTTTCTAAGTTTTCGAAAGTAGCCTTACCAATCTCCATCATGGCCTTAACTTCATCTTGAGTAGTGCTATTATCATCTGGGTTAGCATCCATAGAGGTAGTACCCAAAATAGTCACTGTGCCATGAGGAACGAAAATGTCTGCATCAGCAGGCTTGTGCAAACGGTGAATTACATTGGTGCTAATACGGTGGTTAAAGGCAATTAAAGTACCCTTAGATGGTTTGATATTAATATCAATGCCAGCTAAGTTAGCAACCTGAGCACACCATGGGCCAGAGGCATTAATTAAGTACTTACAACCAATTTGATAAGTCTCTTTGGTGTACTTATCTTGAACGGTAACACCTTCAATCACGCCATTGCGAGAATTGATGGCAGTAACATTGGTGTAAGTTAAAACCTTACCGCCGAGCTTAATGGAGCTATCAAAGATATGCCAAAGCAATCTAAAGCCATCAATTGCAGCACCAGGGCATAAATAAGCTGATTTAATTTTTGGAGAAACGTTTGGCTCGAGGGTCAAAGTTTCCTCAATTGTCAAAGGTTTAGCACTAATTCCAGCACGAGCACATGCTTGAACCCATTGACTCTCATAGTCAGGATCGTCCTCTGGGGTGCGAATGAAAATTGATGAAATTGGCTCTACGCAAGCAGAGGCAATTTTACGAAGAATCATGTTCTCTTCAATGCACTCTACTGCAGCATTCTTGTCTTTGACAGCATAACGAGCACCTGAGTGCAAAAGACCATGGAAACGTGAGCTGGTACCACAGCCTAAATCGCCACGCTCAACCAAGATAGCCTTGACACCGCGTAAACATAAATCACGCAAGATGCCTGCACCTGTGGCTCCGCCACCTATGATTACAACATCGGTCTGCAACATCTCAAATCCTCCAAAATCCGAAATCATCATAACCAAAGCCCCCAAAAATAACCTAAGCTTTTTTGTCAAAACAGTGCAGACAATAAGATGTAAATCACAAAAATTTACTGAACTTGTATTTTTGCTAAAAATAGCACTTGCATCAAAAATTTATTTACATATAATTTTGCCCCTTTTTCAGGAAAAATGACTCTTATCACAAGCAAATTTGCGATTACCTGCAATTATTTATCAGCTGATAAAGTCAAATAAGTAGAATTTTAAAGCATGGATTTAATAGCGCTAAAAGCTTTTACTATCGATGATATTGGCTTCCAACCAACCAGAAAATGAAAGATAAATATAGGTTAATATAGTATATTTTTAATTTTGGGCTCGATATTGGGGATAGCCCTAAAACAAGGTGCACCTTTTTAACAAAAATAATGCTAATTACTTGGGCAAAAGTAATTTTTTCTAAGGCAAAACTTAAGATCTCTGCTTAAGAAGTAATAGTTTAAATCGTTTGTAAAATGCACGCTTTGGCACTCATTTTTCAGCTTATTAGCAGCTATTACTCATATCAATCTTTCAATACTTTCACTACAATCAGCCCCACTCATCTTACAAATAAAAGATTACATAAGATAATCAAGGCTACTCTCACAAACGCAGTTAAATAGCCATTTACCCCTGCATTTCTCAATAATAAGGCTAACTTTTTAGCTAATTTGCTAAGCTAAAATTCAAGGCCTATCCTAAGGCTAACTACCACTAGCAACTTGAGCAATTAAACAGCACATTTAAATCATGCCAAACAGCACGCACAATGCACGCTAAAGCCAATCATACTTTCATCATTAGTGGTAGAAATTTATTGGTCTTGGTAAATTTTTCCTCACCCCAACTACAGCCCGCTCTCCTGCTCTAATTGAAGCCTTCCTAAGCCCCTAGCAAGAGCACAACCCAAGCTGACCATAGAGCAAAAAGACAAGTGATTCACAGAGCAATATCGCTATAAGGCAAGAAAGCAATAGGGGCGGTAGGGCAAAAGCCGTAGCGCTGTTAGATAAGGTTTGGTGTAGTTGGTGCAGCAAAAGTATGGAGGCTAGTGTTAAAGCTAAAGATAGAGCTAGTACTAGAAATAAGTTGGTAGGTATTAGGTGGGCGGCAGCAAGTAAATTTTGGTGCTATTACTCTTATGAGGTGGTGCTACCTGATGGCTTGGGCGGGGCATGGCGATGGTGGGCACAAAAAAAATCCCAGAACACTAAGGATGGTGAGCTGGGATTCTTTGTGGTTGTTTAGTTTTAAATCTTATCCAAGCATGGAAAGAGCTAGTTGTGGGCGGCTGTTGGCCTGCATCAACATGGAGGTAGCTGCCTGCTGGATGATTGATTGTTGGCTTAATGCAGAGGACTCTTCTGCAAAGTCAGCATCACGAATACGGCTACGAGCATCTGCTTGGTTGGCTGAAACGTTGGATTGATTGCGAATAGAGGACTCAAGGCGGTTCATATAAGCACCAACCTCAGCACGGCGTGAGTCGACCTCAGCAATCACAAAATCAATAGCAGCAAGAGCATTGCGAGCATCAGCATGAGTAGCAATTTTTACTGACATGCCATCGGCTCTGTTATCTTGGCCTGGCTGAATAACAAATGCACCATTAGAAATATCAGCGATACTTTGTTTCCTGCCGTTATAGTCAACTTGAGTGCCGTTAACAATTTCTGGAATAAAGAAGCTCTTAATAGTAGCTACAATTTCATCACCGCTATTAGCGCCTACCTGTAATCTCATAATACCAGGGTCGAAGTTCTTACCATTGGCTACACTTTCATAAATGTCATCATTATTTTTCATGTGGCCTTCAAGAATCTTCTTGCCTGCAAAAGTGGTGTCAGTAGCAATGGCTGCGCCGTGTAAGAGCATAGTACCAATTTCAGTTTCTAAAGCTTTTAGATCTGTTGCGGTATTGGTGCCGTTTGCTGCTTGTACTAATAAAGTACGAGCACGTTGTAAACTGCCTGTGATTTCCTCTACTGCGCCATCAATTGTCTGTAAGAGCGCAATACCATCATTAGCGTTGCGATTGCCTTGATTAAGTCCATTGATTTGGGTGGTAAGGCGATCGGAAATTTGTAAACCAGCAGCATCGTCCTTTGCAGAATTAATGCGCATACCTGAGGAGAGGCGCTGGTAGGTTGTAGTAAGTTGATTCTGGACATTATCCAGATAGCGGCGACCATTTAAGGAGCTGACATTTGTATTGACAAATACTGCCATGGGGATAGACCTCAATAACGCACCTTAAACTGTCCAAGTATTTACTCGTCTCTCCTGAGCTCTTGGCGGTTCAAAGTGAAAGTAGTAATGCTTAACTAGTTTGTATCCTAAATCAGACTAAAGCCTTACTCATAAAAAGCCTTTGTTTCAGTAAAACTTACACTAGTCATCAATTAATTTTAACGGCAATTGCTTAAAACTTTTGATAATGAGGGTAAAAATTTTTATAGCTCTTTAGATTTATATCTTTCACGCACTTGCTTGATAGTTTGAGCTCAAGATAAGTAAACGCTAGTTACAATATGAGCGGCTATATAAATCTATCTAAACTTGGTGCAGAAAATAATTATGATGTGCTCTTAATAGGCAGCTAATTTAAAACTAAAAAAGTAGTGCTATTTTGTGAGATTGATGTGAATTGACTTAACGCTTCATCTTCTACTGGATGGTATTTTCTCTAAGTTAAACCATAGCGCCTTAAACATAGGCAATAGTCAAGATAGAAAATGGCTTGCAATTGGGATTTAATATTAAAATATTTTTGTTTTGTGGTCTTGATCTAGTTTTATTGGAGTATTAGAATACGTGGATCTTGTTCGGCTGAATGTGAACCTAGGATAAGCTTAGGTCAAGCCTACAAGAATACAGTAAAGTCTGTCTTTAAGCTGATATCTTAAAGACTAACAGGAGATTTTATTTAATGGCTAATATCAATCAGTTAGTACGCAAGCCACGTGTGAAGTCTGTTCCAAAGAACAAAGTTCCAGCTTTGGAAGCATGCCCACAGAAGCGTGGTGTTTGTACTCGCGTATACGCCACCAAGCCAAAGAAGCCTAACTCAGCTATGCGTAAGGTTTGCCGTGTGCGTTTAACCAATGGTTACGAAGTTACCTCTTACATCGGTGGTGAGGGTCACAACCTTCAGGAGCACTCCGTAGTAATGATCCGTGGTGGTCGTGTTCGTGACTTACCAGGTGTTCGTTATCACGTATTACGTGGTCGTTTAGACTGCGCTGGTGTAAAGGACAGAAAGCAACGCCGCTCTAAGTATGGTGTCAAGAAGCCTAAGGCTTAATTGAAAACCCCGCTAGAGTAAGGCCAAACGAAGCCAACGAAAGTTTGTAATCTACAAACATCCCCTGCTCCATAGCATATGAGCATGGGCAGCGGAAATTCGTTAAATTTACTTTCTATTTTGTTTTGGAAAACCCTGAAGTAACGAGGAATTACAAATGCCAAGACGTCGTGTTGTAGGTCAGCGTAAGATTTTGCCTGATCCAAAGTTCGGTTCAGAGCTTCTTGCTAAGTTCATCAACGTTGTAATGTTAGACGGTAAGAAGTCTATTGCCGAGAGTATCGTTTACGGCGCATTAGACACCATTTCTGAGAAGAGTGGCAAGGAACACCTCGCCCTGTTCGAGGAAGCCCTTGATCACATTCGTCCTGCTGTTGAGGTTAAGTCCCGCCGTGTTGGTGGTGCTACCTACCAGGTTCCAGTAGAAGTTCGTCCAGCTCGTGGCAACGCCTTAGCTATGCGCTGGTTAGTAGAAGCTGCTCGCAAGCGTCACGAGAAGACCATGGCTTTACGTTTAGCCGGTGAGATGATGGACGCTTCTGAGAATAAGGGCTCTGCTGTTAAGAAGCGTGAAGACGTTCACCGTATGGCTGAAGCTAACAAGGCTTTTGCTCACTTCCGCTGGTAATAAAGAGGTTTTTAAATGGCACGTACTACAGCTATTAACTTATATCGTAACATCGGTATTAGTGCCCACATTGACGCTGGTAAGACCACAACTACTGAGCGTATTTTGTTCTACACCGGTAAGAGCCACAAGTTAGGTGAGGTTCACGACGGTGCTGCTACCATGGACTGGATGGAGCAGGAGCAAGAGCGTGGTATTACTATTACCTCTGCTGCTACCACCTGTTTCTGGAAGGGTATGGCTGGTCAGTTCGACAAGCAATACCGCTTCAACATCATTGATACCCCAGGCCACGTAGACTTTACTATCGAAGTAGAGCGTTCCATGCGTGTTCTCGACGGTGCTGTGATGGTTTACTGTGCTGTAGGTGGTGTACAGCCACAGTCTGAGACTGTATGGCGTCAGGCTAACAAGTACCACGTACCACGTCTTGCTTTCGTAAACAAGATGGACCGTACTGGTGCTAACTTCTTACGTGTTGTAGAGCAGATCAAGACCCGTTTAAAGGGTAACCCTGTTCCTCTCCAATTACCTATCGGTAAGGAAGATACCTTCGTAGGTGTTGTAGATTTATTAAAGCGTAAGGCCATTGACTGGAATGAGGCTGATCAAGGCTTAACCTTCGAGTACACTGAAATTCCAGCTGATATGGTTGAGGAAGTAGAAGAGTGGCGTGCTAAGTTAGTTGAAGCTGCTGCTGAGGCTGACGAGACCTTAATGGATAAGTTCTTTGGCGGTGAGGAGCTCACCGAGGAAGAAATTATCGGTGGTTTACGTGCTCGTACCTTACGTAACGAAATCATTCCAATGTGCTGCGGCTCTGCCTTCAAGAACAAGGGTGTTCAGGCAATGCTCGACGCTGTTGTAATGTACTTACCATCTCCAGCTGATGTTCCACCAGTTAAGGGTGAGACTTTAGATGGTGGTGTTGATGAGCGTAAGACCGATGACAAGGAGCCATTCTCCGCTCTTGCATTCAAGATTGCTACCGATCCATTCGTTGGTAACTTAACCTTCTTACGTTGCTACTCTGGTGTTGCAAACTCTGGCGATACCGTGCTTAACTCCGTAAAGGGCAAGCGTGAGCGTTTCGGTCGTTTAGTGCAGATGCACGCAAACAACAGACAGGAAATCAAGGAAATCTTATCTGGTGATATCGTTGCAGCTATCGGCTTAAAGGAGACCACCACTGGTGATACTCTTTGTGCTGAGAGCGCTCCAATCATCTTAGAGCGTATGGAGTTCCCTGATCCAGTTATTTCCGTAGCTGTAGAGCCTAAGACCAAGTCTGACCAAGAGAAGATGGCATTAGCTTTAAACCGTCTTGCTCAAGAAGATCCATCCTTCAAGGTTCACACCGATGAAGAGTCTGGCCAGACCATTATTTCTGGTATGGGCGAGTTACACTTAGACATCATCGTTGACCGTATGCGTCGCGAGTTCAAGGTTGACTGCAACGTAGGTAAGCCACAGGTAGCTTACCGTGAGACCATCCGCTCCAAGGTTGAGCAGGAAGGCAAGTTCGTACGTCAGTCTGGTGGTCGTGGTCAGTTCGGTCACTGCTGGTTACGTATCGAGCCTCTCGAGGCTGGCAAGGGTTACGAGTTCGGCAACGAGGTTGTTGGTGGTGTTATTCCTAAGGAGTACATCCCAGCAGTTGATAAGGGTGTTCAAGAGCAGATCGCTAACGGTGTTCTCGCTGGCTACCCAGTTGTTGACGTTAAGGTTACTGTATTCGACGGTTCTTACCACGAAGTTGACTCTTCTGAAATGGCCTTCAAGATTGCCGCTTCCATGGCATTCAAGGCTGGCTTCATGAAGGCAACCCCAGTATTACTCGAGCCTTTAATGAAGGTTGAGGTTGATACTCCTGAGGAGTACATGGGTGACGTTATCGGTGACTTAAACCGTCGTCGTGGCATGGTAGAAGGCATGGAAGACGGTCCTACTGGTAAGATCGTTCGCGCCATGGTTCCACTTGCTGAGATGTTCGGTTATGCAACCGACTTACGTTCTCAAACTCAGGGTCGTGCTTCATACGTTATGGAGTTCGGTCACTATGCTGAGGCTCCAAAGAACATCGCTGATGCTGTAATCTCTGCTCGTCAGACCAAGTAATTACTAGCTTAAAGCAATAATTGCGTAGTAACGCTTAAAAGAATTTTTTAAGTAATAAAGTTAGGGATAATGATAGTTATCCCTAATTTTTAAGAAAATTTGAGCTTTCTTTATTAGTTAAAGGCTTAAAATTGCCTTTAATGCTCAATACTGCGCTATAATCTTATAAATCTAAGGGTTAGGTTTTAGTTGATAGCAAAAAGTTGCTTAGTAAAATAAACAGCTCAATCTATTACTAGACTCCCTTATCGCAGATTCAATACGAGAAGGGTACAGGGTACCCACTTTATAGGTAGATCAAAATGGCAAAAGAGAAGTTTGTCCGTTCTAAGCCACACGTAAACGTAGGCACCATCGGTCACGTTGACCACGGTAAGACCACTTTAACTGCAGCTTTAACCAAGGTTTTAGCTGAGAAGTTCGGTGGTGAGGTTCGTGCTTTCGATCAGATCGATAACGCTC
>OGPO01000412.1_pt1 | contig 37507 bp, 31 predicted proteins | sample 1553041 | NCBI WGS metagenome assembly OGPO01 (sample SAMEA2580281, study PRJEB22360) | human gut metagenome | biome: human gut; feature: human-associated habitat; material: faeces | place: Denmark | collected 2008/2010 | reverse complement strand
AAGAAAAAAAAGAAGTTATTATTTATGCATTTGTTGATCAAAGACAAGATTATTTGAATATTATTAGAGGACTATAAAATTTAAAATAATTTTAAAAAAGAAGCTTATTTGTCAGTCGCTTTCTATTAGATAGTGGGTGACATATAAATAGCTTCTTTTTAATTGACAGATCCATAACCATAAATTGACTTATTAGTCAAAGAATAGTTTTTATTTCTTACCTCGTCTTTGCTGTTTCCTTCAATAGTATATACCTTGTCGTTTTCCACTTTTTCAACGATTCCGACATGTTGAACATGGCCATCACCGTTCCAATCAAAAAAGATAATATCACCTGTTTGAGGGATGTATGTTTTATTTTTCCATTTGTTATGGTCTTTATACCATTTTTCTCCATCTGTACATAAAGAAAATCTTGGAATTGTATTATTCATGGATCCACTTTCATTAGCACACCATGACACAAATATCGCACACCAATTAACTCGTTGATTAAATCCATACCATTTCCAGTATTTTTCTCCACCTTTATTTCCAATTTCATTTTTCGCAATTTCAATAATGTTATTGCTACCAAAATGATAATACCTTAAAACATGTTCGACGTATTCAGGATCACCATATACTTTAACTTTTAATTCGCTCTTCTTGTTGTCAGAATAGACTTTAGCATTTGCTTTAGAATAACATCCAAATATTTCGTATGCCCAAGTGATATATGCTTTTCCGTAATTGTAACCTTGTAGTGCCAAATAAAGATTGTTATTATCGTTAATGTTTAATACTTTAGCTGTAGTCAAACAGTCAGCAAAGTTTTGAATACCAACTTCTATAGAATAAACAGGATCTTCGATTCCGTTTGGCACGTGTGGGTATTTTGTATTAAATCCACATTCAGCAGCTTGCATAGGATCATTTCCTTTACCACCAGACTCTTGCATCATTATGGCTTCTATAATTGGAACATATTCTTCTATGCCATATTGGATAGCATATTGAGTAATTATACCTTCATATGCTAAAACTTCAGCACTTAAAGGAGAGTTTTCAGTATTGATATTATTGTTATTACTAAGACTTCCGAAAACACCAATAAAAAGACAAATAACTAAGATCAAAATCAATCCTGTTCCATAACTCCATAGTTTTGATAATCCATTTAATGTTTTAGAAAAAATCAGTAAAGGTTTTTTAATCATTTTTGATGCAGAAAAGATATTATGATTGATTTTTGCATCAACAGGACTATTTTTTATTTTTAATCTATGTTGTTTAAGCATATGAAATTTCATTCTATTTTTGTAATCATTATTACGAGTTTCATTTATTATAGAAAAATTATTTTCTTTATTTGATGGTAAAAATCTTTTTTTTGATTTATTGCTTTTTTTTAAATTAAACTCTGACTTGTTATTTTTTTGTATGGTAGTTTGAGATTTTGTTTTTATTTTAGAAAACTTATCATTTACTGTTGATTGTTCTTCTTTCAACTTCGTTTGTTTTCTTTTTATGTTTTTCTCTCTAATTATTCTTTTTGTTCTTGAGTAACTTTCTATTGCAACACTTCTTTGTGTATCTTCGATTTTTTGAACAGGGTAATTACGCTCATTTATTTCTTTTTTTTCAGATTCTTCTTTCTTTAATGTATTTGTTTTATCGTGAATTGTTTTATCTTTAATATAATGCTTAATATTATTATCATTATTTTTCTCTTTGATATCTTTAATAACTTTTTTAGTTTTAATATCATGTTTATTCATAAAAGTAACCTTTAAAAAATACTTGATATATCATATTTTTCACAACCTTTCAAACGTATGATTTATAATTTTGCACATTGGCATTTGAACAATAATGCATAATAAGATAAATATAAGAGGAGGCAATTATATGGATAATAGAGAATTGAAAAAAGTATTTGATAAACTTTATAAAATGTACATATATGATGAAGAAGTCTGTACGATAAAAGATAATGAAGTAGTTTCTAAAATTACTGATAAATTAATTAAACTAGATGAAAAGATTATTAAAGCTTATAATGAACATCTCTTGAAAGAAGATGATTTTAAAGATATTCTAGAAGAATATTTCTATACATATAATGAAATGACATGTGCTTATCGTAAAAATGATTTTCAACAAGGATTGATGATTGGATTAGCTTTAAATAAATTCAGCCAATCATTTATTAATACTGATGTATTAAACAAATGGATGGAAAGAATATACAACGAAGAATATCATGGTGAAGGATAATTATTGTTCAATAACTATCCTTTTTTTATTGCTTAACAACATTTCTTTATAATCAGATGGTTTTGTACTATTTAATTTATACAAATACATATCTTTAGGCATTTTATTTATGAATGGAACGAGTGAAGCACCATACTTGATCAAGCCACAACCACTTTGAGCATTCGTTATATAACTCATTTGTTCTTCACTGATTTTTAAAAGTTCAGCAAGGTCTTCTCTATCGTTTGGTGATTGATTTAACATAACAATAAACTCACTATTCGATAACATAGATGTACCTTGCTGACTTGATAAAAGATATTTAACATTTTGAGTGATACCAGTAGGGTAGGCATCACGTTTTCTGAATTGTCGCCATGCTGAAGCAAAGAAAGTAGCGCTTTCTTCATTTTCAAAAATGACATGAATTTCATCGATAAAGACATGTGTTCTTTTACCTTTTTTCCAGTTTGAATTGACACGGTTGATCATTGCATCAGTTATAACAAGAAGTCCCATTGTTTTTAATTGCTTTCCTAAATTAAAGATATTGTAAGATATAATTCTATTGGAAACATCTACGTTTGTTTCATGGGCAAAAGCATCCAAAGAACCATCAGTAAATAATTCTAATTTTAATGCAAGAGAACGTGCTTCCAGTTCGGGCTGTTCGAGAAGTTTTGCTCTTAATGTTTTCAAAGTAGGTGTTGTATGATTTTGAAAACTTTCAGCATATACTAAGGAAACACATCTGTCTATAATACTTCGATCAATTGGAGTTATACCGTTATGGTTCATATCTAACTGTTCAAATAAAGACATAACGAATTGAGATTTGTCACCAATAGGGTTTCCACTGTCTCCATATCCATCCTCCATGTCCATAGCGTTGATATGGTCTTTACTTCCTGCGGCAATATTAATGATTTGACCTTTGAATTCTTTGATAATAGGGTCGTATTCACCTTCAGGATCACAAATCAAGACATCATCCTGTGTTGACATAATAATGAATTCGATTTCTTCTTTTGTTATAAAAGATTTACCACTTCCAGGAACACCAAGGACAAAGGCATTAGGGTTTTGTAGTAGTTCTTTATTACATAAGATAGGATTATTTGTTATAGCATTCTGTCCATACCAAATTCCACCTTTGTCCATGATTTCTTGTGCCCTGAAAGGAATAAAAACCGAAGCACTTTCTGTTAGTAATGTTCTTACGATATTTAGGCGATTGATTCCAATTGGCAATACAGTAACTACACCATCAAGCTGTCTTTTAGAAAAATAAAGAGTCGATAACTCGCACATGTATTTACGAGCAATCGACTTTAAGATTTCAGTGTCATTATCTAGTTCGGTTTTATCATTTGCTAAATGTGCAATCGTAATATTGCAAAGCATCATTCTTTGATCTCTTATTGTTAGATCATCTAGAAATTCTTTACACTCCTCTCTTTGCAACTCCAAATCATAGGGGATTACCGCTGAAAAGTTATTATTTTCGTTTTGACGTCTTTGCCAGTTGGTAATATTTGTATTGACGCCCAATAACTTATTTTCCATTTCTTTAACAGCTTCATCAGTAGGGATAGAGATGATATCCATGGAATACATTAAATTCTTATTTAAATCACAAAGCTCAGAAATAAAACTGTCTTTAATGAAACGAGAGTAGTTGCTTAAATAAAGGACTCGCCCATAGCGGTCATCAAATCTAAAATGCTTGTTTAAAAATTTAGGTTCAATAGGGCATATTACATCTTTAAATGAGTGTCCTTTTTTTGAAAAATCTTTAAGATCAAATAGCATATCGTCTTTATCACCACGATAGAAGTCATGAAGGATTTGAAGTCTGTCCGTCATATCAAGTTCAATACATCCTGAACCTAATTTAGCAAAATGAGAATTGAGTTCGGCTGTCATTCTTGAAAAATATGAACGAGCTTCTTCAATATTATTTTTAAAAATTGTAACAGTGATATATTTTTCTTGAACAATATCATCAGATTCAGCTAGTTTATCTAATAACATTGCGTTGTATTCTTTGATAAATGGATCATAATGGTTATTTTGTAAAGGAATGAGTATATCATCCTTAAATTGTTTTAAATCGATTTTACGATTATTGATTGTTATTTTTATCATTGTAGATGAATCGAAACTATTGAGCAATTCACCATAATTAAGAAATAAATTCATTTTTTCTTCTTTAGATGCAATCGAATAATTGATATCTAAAAAACGATAGCTTTTAGAATATTTGTTTCCCATACGAAAAATACCATCCTTGTAGATGGTATCGATTGGGATTGTATCTTGTGTTGATTTAGGAACCTTAAATTTTTCTTTGTTTAGTCTTTTTAATTTTGAATAGCTTTTTATCATTTTTTCCTAATGCCTCCTTTATTTGTTTATCAAAAACATCTTTGAACATTTCATAGTATAGATTGAAAGGTTTATCTATCAGATTTCTATTGGATAATAAAAAAGAATGCCAAGCAGTTATTAAAATCTGTTCAGCATTCATTTTTTGAAAAGTGATAAAGCCTAGAGATGCAAATGGTGCTGCACCAAGCATACATAACCAGCTTGTCGTTTCCATTCCTAAAACATCAATAAATGACAGATAGATAATGACAGCTACAACACATGCAATTATCGAGAAAAGAAATTGTCTAAATGATAGACCTAAAAAAATACTTTCGGTATAATCACGGACTTCTTTGTTTACTTTTATTTCCATAAATTTTTATCCTCCTTTTCAATTAAAATTAACTATATAAATGTTTATAGTCCCATCATTTCTTTAACAATACGATCACTCATTTTAACTGTTCCAACAAGAACAAGCATATTAAATATAAGTTCTCCTGTGTAGCTCCATAACATATTTATTGCACTTGCTGTTGGATCAACTACGGGAGGAGATGTTGCAAACGAAGAGAAGATGATACATGCTAAAACAATAATCGCCCCTTCCAAACATACTCCTGCATAGGATTTCATAAATGTGATAGAAATATTTTGAGTTGTTTCACCGGCTGCACAACTTAAAGGAATAGGGGATATGGCAGTATACATATATAATTTAAAAAATCTTCCATAGACTGTTAAAATCATAACAAATGATAAGATCGTAATGAAGATACCACCTAAAAGTGTCACTGCCCATAAAGGGATACTTTCAAAAAAACCGCAATCTCCAACAGCATCGATTATTTCTTGAGGCAAAACTGTTTGAGATGCACTACCTATGCCAACAGTATTCATTATTGTTTCGGTTATACCTTGAATGATTTCAAATACGGCAAGCATCAGATCCATTCCGTACACGACTAAACCTCTTGCGATTGCAAATCGTATAAATAGTTTTAAAGCCGATTCAGGTCTTTTAATTTCAGTTAGATTCGCACAAGATTTTGCAACGCCATATACGAAAAACAAAACTAAAAGTGCTAATCCGATTGCTAGAAGTGCATCATGAATTTTTACAATGATTTGCCAAATACCACCGCCTTTAAAGTTTTGTGGAGATTGGGTGAGAAGTAGCCATATTTCAGCTAACTTCTCATTCCAAGTCTGTATTGCATTTTGTAAGTTATCTATGATTCCATTCATAGTAAATAACTCCTTTCATTAACCAACAATAAGGTCGAGTATTTCTTTTGCAAATGTAATAATGATTCCTCCAGCAAGGGTTAGAAATCCATTGGCACGTTGAGATGGATCGTGAGATTTTAATGACAATCCTACTTGTACGATACCGAACCCTAAAAGAATCATTCCAATAGCACGAATCAATCCAAAGATAAACGTGCTTAGATTGTTGACTACTGCAAGAGGATCACCTGCAGCATTACATGTGTGCAATGAAAAATTCAATAAGAGTGTTAAGATACTAAATATTAAAAAGCGTCGTTTAGTTTTTTTGTTCCATTTGTTAATTTGTTTCATATTAATTACCTTCTTTTTCTTTCTTTTCTTGTAAGGCAAAATACTCTTGTACATCTTGTTCTGAATAGAGTTCATACTCATAATCAGATAAGGTAATATCTTGCCAATTTTCAATGTTGTGTCGAATAAGACCATGTTGATAAGCTTCTGCTGATCCATCTTTTGTGTATTCAATATTAGGGTGTTTTAGAATATCATATTTTTTATCGAAGATTGGACGTTCGCCTCTAATGAAAAGGAGGGCATAGTCATTATCTAGAAGTCTTACTTCATCTGCTGTTAGTAGCTCACGTCCTGCCTGTTGGTAATTGGTTGAATAACTACCACTTTTACCGCTTGATTTTCCATAGGTGTTCGTATCAAGAGTTTCCTTACCTAAATATTCAGAAATGAATTTATGTGTGGATTGTTCATTACCACCGAGATAATAAAGTTCATCACAGTTACCAACAATCGATTCCCAAGCATCTTTATAAAGTGCTTTGATCTGTGCAAGGTTTTGAATAATGATGGATACGAAAATCTGTCTTGAGCGCATTGTTGAAAGCAACTTGTCAAATTCATCAGGAAGGGCCACATTTGCGAATTCATCCATTAGAAAATGAACAGGTACAGGAAGTTCTCCACTGTGTACGATATCAGCTTGATAATAAAGTGTCTGAAACAGTTGAGTATAGAGCATACCAACTAAAAAATTAAATGTTGAATCGTTATCTGGAATTACGGCAAAAATTGCAGTTTTTCTTTCACCAACTTTTTCAAGTTCTAATTCATCAGTAGATGTAATACTTGCAATACTTTCTAAATTAAAAGCAGCGAGACGTACACCGACTGAAATCAAAATCGACTTCGCAGTTTTTCCAGCTGCTTGCTTATAGATATTGTATTGTTTAACAGCTAAACTGTTAGGCTTTTCTCTTTGTAAATCATTGAATAATCTATCTAGTGGGCTGACATAATATTCATCGTCTTCACGAACATCAGCTGCTGCAATCATTTCCATCACCATTGTGAAGTTCTGTTCTTCTTTTGGTGCTTCATGCAGAAGAAAAAGACATAAGCCTTCTAATAATGCCGTTTCAGATTTTTCCCAAAATGGATCGTTTGTTTGACTTCCTTTAGGTGTTGTATTTCTAATAAGGTTTGTTATAAGTTTTAAGACATCTTTATCATCTTGAATATATTCAAAGGGATTATAACAATGTGATTTACTCATATTGATGAGATCCATTATTTTGATGACGTAACCTTCTTTTTCTAGTAAGTAACCAGTATCACGTAGGATTTCTCCCTTAGGATCTAAAATTACAAAGGAAGTATTACATTGCATGATATTAGGCTTACCATAGAATCTAGTTTTACCAGCACCACTTCCACCTATGATAATCGTATTTAAATTTCGTCGATGTTTCTTTTCATCAAGTCCTATACGAACATTTTGAGACAACAATTTATTTTCAAAATATTTTGGATCAGCGTATTTTTTATTGACTTGTTTTGTGTCTCCCCATTTAGCAGAGCCATATTCTTCTTTTTTTCGGTAATTTCTTAAAGATGATAAGTAAATTCCTATACCTAAAAGGTAAATCAAAAGAAATATTGCTACAGTTCGTAGGGAATCACTACACCATGTAATAGAAAAAGGATTATCAAAAGCATTGGAAATATCACCAATTGCATTCAGTAATCCCTTATGAATAAATGGTGCGATTAATAATGCTATCCATATAATAGGAATAATAAGTATTCCTAAAAAAATGATTTCATCCGTATGATTATCTTTCTTCATAAAAATGTTTCTTCTTATTTTGGATAGCAGGGGCATCACAAGCCTTGATGATTAGATCATCAATAAAATCATATTTCTTATTTTCATTGATTTGTTTATTTTTTAAAAGTGTGAGTCCTTGTATAAGAATGCGTTTTTCTAAATCAGTTATGATCAGAGAATAGTTTGTTTCTTTCATTTGTTAACTATCTTTCATAACTGGAACGTTCGGTTTGTTTAGTCTGTCTATTTTGTTGCATCGTATATAAACCATGTTCCATTCTTTCGCTTACTTGACTACTTACACTTTTAATGTTTTCTAGTTCTTTTTTTGCTTCAAAGGAATCCATGTCGTTAAAATAATTTAGACACTCACTTGCAAAAGAAGTATCATAACCATTTACATGATATTTTTTCGATAATAGATATCCAGCACTTTTTGCAACAAATGAAGCTTCCTGTCTTGAAATGCCATGTTCAAAACATTCTAAAAAAGCATATTCTCGTAATAAACCGTTGATCATTGCATTTGGTTCTTGTCCATCTTTGACATAGACTGTTTCACTATTTTCATCAAAGAAAACATCCTCTGGTAATGTCGAATCATTTGAAACAACTTCAGGCAATACAGATGCTCTATAAATGATTGAACTAACAAGTTCATTAGGGGAGTACTCATTAGGCTTTTCAATAAAACGTTTTCCATAGGAGATTGAACTTACATCATAAAGAGTTTTTGGGTTATAGTTAATTCCAATGGATCCGTCATTCTTCTCATATTCTCCAGATGGTTCAAGAATTTCAATTTTTTGTGCATTTTTCATTAGATAAGCATTAGCAGCCTTCCAATGATAATAATCTTTTAATAATGTAGCATTAGGATTTTGTGCCATAATCAATAAAGTGTTTGTGACCGTATAATCAAATTTTGCTTGTAATTCTAAAAATCCCATAAACTCTTTCGGATTATGGGTTACAATATCTGTTTGATTGCTAACTATATCGTAAAGCTTATTTCTTTTTTCAAACATATATTTTGCAAATTCTTCTTTACTCATCAGTGGTTTTTGTTGAGTTGATTGTGTTTGAGTTGACTGAATTGGCTGTTTCAATGCATCATAAATATTAGTCATAATTATCTCTCCTTTATTTTTCTTTTAATTTTTTTCTTATCAGATTTTTTAAATGATTTATAAATATCACGTTGTTTCAAGTTATTTTCTTCAGCAATTTCTTTCTTGTATTTTTCAAGTTTTTTATGAACTGAAGGTTTTTTATCTTCATTTATTTTTTTAGTCTTGGCAGTTTCTAAAGTAGGCTCGGACACTGATTCTTTCTTTTTTTGTGTTCGAGCATCGTTCGGGTTTACTTGAATATCAAGGTCTTCTTTCTTATTTAATGTTGTTGAATCCATTAACATATTAACTAGATCATCGTGTTGTTTATCGTTCATGATTGGAACATCCTTCAATGAGTTTTCTCGTTCAGCCATAATTGATTCTCTGATTGCTTTTGTATCAATAGTAGCCAGTTCAAATTTATCAACGATACGAGAAATCTTTGCAGCATCTTCAGCACGAACCATGATGTCACAAATACCATCCGTGTTGTTTTTTTCTTTTAAAACAGAGTAGAGGACACCATATCTTTTTGCTTCCTCACAAAATAATTTTAGATCTTGATTTCTTATAGCAAATACTTTTAGTTCTTTTCCACTTTTCAATAATGAATTGAGTCTAGTTTTGCCTTTCACTTTTTTTTGATCAGTTAAGATTGCATAGAGCATTGCTGCCAAAGAACGGGTTGCATTTCCACCAGCTTTTATAGCAATGTTTGCTGCAACTTCAATTCCTTCAAGAGACATCTTAACAACTTGATCTGCTGTTTCACCACCAGCATTCATTTTATTTCACTCCTTTGCTTTTCTTAGTTTCTCTGTTTTGTTTATCCTGTTCTTTTTCTTCTTCGTGAATTTGTTGAAGTTTTTGTTTGATAGAAATAGAACGTACTTTTATACCCTCATAAAGCACCACCTCCTTTCTTAAATCTTTGATTTGCAGTGATAAAGTTTCTACATCTTGTTGAAGCATTTCTTTTTTTTCAGGACTTTTGCATCTTCGAATCTTGTTGTAGACACATCGACGTTCTTTTATAAGGTTTTCTAATTTATCACTTGCAAAATATTGATTGGCTTCTAACTCGGAAAGGTTTGTAATATTCTTCTTGTTGATCAAAGTAATTTCTTGAGTAATATGATCTAACTGTCTTAAATCATCACGTAATAAAAAATGCACTCTCTTTTTATGAGGTGCATTTTTAGGAAGAACTCCAAGAAGATAAAGATAACGAAAGTAGAGGGCTTTAAAACCTGTAATTTTATATTTATTATCTTTTATATTTCCGTGATAGTAATAATGTTTGTTTTTTTGTTTTGGTTTGTTTAATGATTGGAATTTTACAAACTTTTGTTCGTATATTCTTTCTTCAATTTTATCGGCTGTATAGTTTCCAAGCTTATCAAGATTCCTTAATCTAACATAGCGTTCTTTATTTTTTGGTTTGATAGCAACATGTTTACCATACTTTATGTGGTAGCCAAGTTCTTGCAGATGTCTGTAGAATTGTTTCATACTCATTGAATGAGCAATAGCAAAATCAACATCTTCTTTAATGAAATCTCTCCAAGTAAGTTCATGTTTCTTTTCAGCATTCCATTGAGAGTAATGAGATCCTTTTTGTTGAGGATGTTCTATAACTGACAATTTATATTTCCGACATAAAGAATCAGATAGGTCTCTCATTCGTTTATAGTTTTCTCGATTGTCATAGTATTTTTTTCCATCAACAAAACTTACCGAGTTAATTACGAAATGATTGTGATAATGTGCCTTATCTAAATGAGTCGAAACTAAAACTTCAAAACGATCTCCCCACATAAGATTAGCAAGTTCAATACCTATCTGATGAGCAGTTTCAGCATTGACTTCTCCAGGTACAAAAGACTGGTAACCATGAAATGCAAGTATTCCATCTGTTTTATTAAAACCTTCTTTAGTAATTTCCATTTCTTTAAAAGCAGTAGGGTATGAACAGTTAATACCTGTCACGTACAATTGTTTTTCAGTTTTTAAATCTTGAGTGGTGTATGAAATAACTTGATTTAAACCATTGTATTGATAATCATGTTCTTGTACTTCTGTTTTGTTAGGGTTAGAAGTATAATCCAAAACCCTTTTTAAATTATCTTTGATATCCCATATTGCCGTAGTAGCCATATTACAATTCCTTTCAATTTTTAATCTATATTTGATGTTATCTCTTTTGGAAGATAGACTTGTTTTCTGATTTCAAGAATTTGTTTATCTAATTCTTTCTTGGCGGTATTGAATTTTAAAATATCTATGCTTCCATTCTTATTGGCAATCAATGCCACTTGATTTATGTTATTTCCTATACGTCTTAATTGATGAATGACTTCTTGAAAATCATCGGAGGGCAGGGGTTGAGGAATTCTATTTTTAACGAGCTGTAATAAATAAGATTGTTTTGATAATCCACATTCTTCGACATGTTTAATAAATTCTTCATATTCTTGATCGTTCATAGCAACTTCAACTCTATGTTTTCTTGATCTATTAGCTCTCATGTATTTGTTCTCCTTTATAATTAACTGGGTATTAGGGTGGAACCCTAACAAGCGAATTTGTACGGGCAAATTCAGTGCTTGCTACATTACAAGACATATAAAAATCCTTTAATCATCTTGTTTGGGATTGAAATAATCATCAACATTATTTTCAAGTTTTTCAAACTCATTTTTTAAAGAATAAAGTTGTTTGAGATTATTAGAATGCTCGTTTATTTCATTATCTAATTTCTTTTTAGTGAGGATTTTGGATTCTTTTTCTTTCTCTTGTTTTTGTATTTCTCTTAATATTTTCTTTAACATTATTATCGTTCTACTCCTTTGGATTTATGTTTTGGTTTTCGTTCGATTACTTCAAATTCATCTAAATCAGGTATTAATGCAAGTGAAGAGCCATTTTCCCAATTCATATGAATCTGATTAGCATCATCGACATATTCAACTGTTCCAACTGTGCCGGAAGGAATAGGATTAAAAGAATCTTCCAACTTAATACATTTGATTTTTGTTCCTTTTGGATATTTTTCTTTAAAACTCATAGTTTGTTTTCTCCTTTAATATTGATTTGTTGTATAAAAAAAGAAAAGACAATTTAAATTATCTTTCCATAAAATTTTTATTTATTCTTATTTTTGAATAGTGGTAAATGTGCATACGGTTTAAGCTTTTTATATAGATTGTTCCAATTGTTTTGTATTTCAGTAAAATAATTATTATCGTACTTATTATTTATGGCATCACTTATATATGATAGGTTAGATTCAAAATTTATTTCCTTGAAATATTTTTCAGCGTCTAGACTACCAGAGAACAATAGTTTTTCAATTCTTTTTATAAATTCATCATCTTTATATTTTATGTTGTAATCTTTTGTGTGTATTATCGTTTCAACTATTTCATAACTTGTTCGCCATCTCATTGAACTAGTTAAATATCGCATATCTGGTGTTGGAGATGAAGTTGCCATTTGTATGCTTCCTATTTTTAAGAATAAACTGGTTATTGCAAAGCTCCACCAATAGATAATTCCTAATTGAGAAGGATTAGATATAACTTCTTGAAGTAAAAATCTAAAATTGTCTGTCGTTGCAAAAGCGTCAGCATCATATTCTAAAGTTCTTTGATCAAGTGGAGATAAACCATTACTTTTTTTGTTGGTTTCTTCTAGCTCGATGATTTGAAATTGGCTGGTTTGATTAAATGACAATGATTTTTTATATTCACAATGTCCATTAAAAATATGACCCAATTCATGAGCAATCATGAATTGTATTGAAAAATAAATTAAAGATTCTGTTAGATTTTGTTTTTCATTTTTACTATCGCTACGTAATACTGTCCCATTCTTTTGAAAAATTATGCTTTCAAATGAAAAATTATATGGATCTTCTAGATTCAAAGTGAATTTTTCGTTTATCTTTTTAAAATACTCATCTGTAACTTGAGAAAAATAAAAGTATAATACATCAATAGCTGTTTTATCAATTGAAATTCGACATTCTTTATCTTCATAACATGATGAAGCATTGAAAGAATTATTTCTAACTAAATTAAATAATAATGGGTCTATTTTTTTGGAACAATATTCTGCGATTATCTCGTAGGAAGAAAATATATTATTAGCAATTATTTTTGTACTAGAATAGATTTTTTCATTCATATTTTACACCTCTTTTGAATAAATATTTTTACTAATATACATATAATACTAATTGCAATTATACAACAATTTAGTCATCTTTCATCAATAGTTATATTAGTTTTTATTTTTTTCTTCAGTAGTTCATTCATATCTTTGACTCGATAAGGACTGTTATCATGAATGATATATTGATCATTTAAGTGATAGATGATTTTCTTTGTTGTATCTTTTCCTGCTTTGTCGTTATCTAAATAAAGATTGATTTCTTGAATATTTGGATTGCATTTAAGAAAAGTTTCTAACGCAATTGGAATGGAGGCTTCTTCAATACGTGAGCCAAGAATCGTTGCACCACCAATTGAAAGGTAATTTTCATTTAAATAATTTCTTCCTTGTCTCTTTAATAAAGTGAGGTAGGAAAGAAGATCGATGGCTGATTCAAAGACATGTAATACTTTGCTTTGATCATTGAGAATATTGAAACAGTTTGCTTTATTGCTACCAGCAACATCAATTTTAAGTGTTGAACTGGTTGCTCTTTTTGCAGCGTATTGAGGATAATTATGATGGTCATATCCAATAAATATAATTGAATGATCTTTTTTAGCTTCGTATAAATAACGATTTTGAATACAGTAATCGATAATTTCTTTATCAATACCTCTTTCAAACATCAGATAATTTTTTGCAGTAGCATTATTGATATTAGGCTCTGGTAATCTAAAAGGTCTATCTTTCATTGTATTTTGATGTGTTTCTATTTGAGGTGGTTGTTTATCAATTAGATCTTTTAAATAAAGTGCTGCATCTAAAAAATCCCAACCCTCAACTTCAATAAAAAACTTTAATGCATTTTTTCCACCGATATTTTTAGCCCAATAGCACCATAAGCCATTTGACATATGCAATGAGCTATGTGTTTTTGTCGTATAATCGTTCCAGCCATTTTTTATGAGTTCGTTTGGTTCATAGTTTTGATAGTAGGAGAGTAAATCTAATGATTTTACACGTTTAAGATCTGCTTTACTTATTTTTCTACTTTCCATTTTATCTCCTTTCTATGTCAACAAAAAAGTGAGAAAACTCCCTTATCTTGTTAACTGTTTTTTATTGGCAGGTATTTCTTTTACCTCATCATCTAAACCAACATCATTATGATCATTATTTCCAATGTCTAACTCTTTGTTGAGTTTAGATAATCGATTGCTCTTTTTTTGAAGTTCATCTTCTTTTTCAAAAGGTTTATCAACTTCTTCTTTTGCTGTTTTAAATTGATGTTCTGTATTTTCTAAGAGTGTTTTTTCAGTTGTTAACTTCTTTGAAATACTTTCAATTTGATTATCTAGACGTGTTATATTTCCATAAATATCACTTCCAAGTTCAACTTTATAAGAACCATTTCTTTTTAGCTCAACCATATGTCGATTATAAAATGTGTCATAGGAAAGAGTCATTTTAAATCCACGATATTCCCCAATTGGCATAGGATTGACTGACTTTTGTTGTTTACATAAAAGAAGGAGGGCATTACCAGCAATTTCTTTTTCAGGATAGAATTTATCATTAAGTGTCATTCCACTAAATTCTTTAACTGGTTTTACTGTTTCTATATCTTTTTCAAAAGCACTGATTGATTCTTTGATTGCTGAAATTTTCATTGGATAATACTTAATGATTTTATCCTCTAGATCATATTTTTCTGAAAGATAGTTTGCTTTAGCAAGTTTTAACTTGCTGACTTGAATATCCAAATCCATCTTTTCTTTGATTTTTGGATTTCCACTTGCTAGTGCTTTGATTTCCGCATAGCTTAAAGAAGCTTCATCAATATCTTCAGCACTGCGAACGGGTGATTTACTTGTCATGATTTGAGAAATAAACTTCTGTTTGTTTTCTACAAGCTGATAAAGATAAGCATCAAATGTCTGTTCAGTAACATAACGATAAATATGAACATCAGGATTTGTATTTCCTTGTCTAACAATACGACCAGCACGTTGTTCTAAATCACTTGGACGCCATGGACAATCTAAATCATGAGAAGCAATCAAGAGGTCTTGTACGTTTGTTCCAGCACCCATTTTTGCTGTAGATCCAAGTAAAATTCTAACTTTTCCTGAACGTACTTTGCTGAAAAGCTCCTTCTTTTTAGCATCAGAAGGAGCGTCATGAATATAAGCAATTTCATTTTCAGGAATACCTTTTAAAATCAATTTTACGGTAATATCATCATAAACATTAGAGTAATTTATATTTGATAATTCCGTGTCTTTTAAATCATCCTTGATTTGTTGAGAAGATTTAGAAGGAGTTGACATATCACAGAAAATAAGCTGAGTTGCTTTTTTCTTTTTATTTTCTTCATAGATTTTAAATACGTTATCAACACACGTATTGACTTTGCTTGATTCATTATCAGAAAGAAGGGGATTGATGAGTCTTTGATCCAACGCAAGTTTTCGAACGTCATTTGTAATTTTGAGCATGTTATCGACGGTAGGATCTACTTGACTATCTCGAATAAGCTGTGCACGTTCAGATAATGATTCGACCATTTCTTTTTGAATGTCGCTTGGTTTTACAGCGATATTATGATAATGCGCATTGGGAACAGGAAGCTTTAACATATCGGCTGTTTTAATATCTGCCACTTCTTTGAACATATTTATTAGTTCAGGAAGATTATAGAATTTTGCAAATCGTGTTTTCATACGGTATCCTGTCCCTTCAGGTGCTAATTCAATGGCAGTTGTTGTTTCTCCAAAGGTGGAAGCCCAACTGTCAAAGTGTTCAAGACCATGTTCTTTTAAGGTGTTATATTGAAGATAGCGCTGTATCGTGTACATCTCCGTCATTGAATTTGATATAGGTGTTCCTGTGGCAAATACGACACCTTTACCACCTGTAATTTCATCAAGATACTGACATTTCATAAAAAGATCACTTGATTTTTGAGCTTCAGTTTGTGAAAGTCCAGCAACATTTCGCATTTTTGTGTAAAGAAAAAGATTCTTGTAGTTATGACTTTCGTCTACAAAAATCCTGTCTACACCGAGTTCTTCAAAATAGACAACATCGTCTTTTCTAGTGCTGTCATTTAATTTTTCTAATCGTTTATTTAATGATTTTTTCATTTTTTCAAGCTGCTTGATGGAGTAACGCTCCCCATTGCTTGCTTTTAAATCTTGAACGCCTCGGGTTATATCATTGATTTGTGATTCGATTTGATGTCGTTGTCTTTCAATTGACATTGGGATCTTTTCAAACATTGAGTGACCGATAATGATGGCATCATAATCTCCTGTAGCAATTCGAGAACAGAACTTTTTACGATTGTTCTTTTGAAAATCCTGTTTTCTGGCAACAAGAATATTGGCACTAGGATAGAGTTGCAAGAATTCCGAACCCCATTGCTCAATCAAATGATTTGGAACAACAAACATACTTTTTTGTGAAAGTCCTAGTCGTTTAAGTTCCATACAGGCAGCAACCATTTCAAAAGTTTTGCCCGCGCCAACCACGTGGGCAAGTAGGGTATTTCCACCATAAAGAATATGAGCAATGGCATCTTTTTGATGCTTTCGTAGAGTGATTTCACTGTTCATATTTGGAAATTCTAAATGATCACCATTATATTCTCTTGGTCTTGTTGAATTAAAAAGCTCATTGTATTTCTTTGTTAATTTATCTCGACGATCATAGTCTTTCCATATCCAGTTTTTAAAAGCTTCTTTTATCGAATCCTGTTTTTGTTGAGCTAACATGGTTTCTTTCTTATTTAAAACAGCAACTTTTTTACCATCTTCATCATAACTATAATCATAGATTTTTGTTGCTTTTAAGTTTAAACAATCCTCAATCAAGCGATAAGCATTAGCACGTCTTGTTCCATAAGTCTTTTCACTTTTTGCATTATTGGCATCATAGTTTTTGCTTTTGATGAACCATTGTGCATTGATACTGCTGTATTGAACTTCCATATATTGTCTTGCGAAACTTCCTGTTGAAAGAAGCTCAAACATAAACTCTGTATATATTTCAGGTTCAATCCAGGTAGCTCCAATTCTTACTTCAATTTCACTTGCTGAAAGTTCTTGTGGCATAGCATTTTGTAACTGTTTAACATGATAATTGTATTGAGGGTCAATACTGGCGGAAAGCTTTGCAATCTCTAATTTCTTTCTGATATTACCGCTTAAATATTCATCAGCAGTGACATATTTTTCATCCTGTTCATTATTGATGTTAGGTATCTTATAAATAACACCTTTAAGGTCATGAATGATCTTCTCTTTTTCAAAACCTGTGAGTCTTTCCATGTAGTTAAAATCTATATCTCCTTTTTCACTTAATGAAAGCATGAGAGCTTCATTAGAGGTTTCAACATGATCTTTAACGACATGTTTTTTAATAGTTCGTTTAGTAAAAATATCGGCTTTAGATTTTAATGTACCATCTTCATTGATGTTTTCTAATGAACAGAGAAGATAGTAAGCACTATCTTCTCTAAAAGCAATCGAATTGCCTCGACTATTTAACAAGCTGTATTTGCTGGTAAAATCATCATAAAGTTGATTGAGTTTTCGTTGTTCATCTTCAATAACATCATCAGGATAATCATCTTTTTGATAATCAATCAAATGCCTTACACAATCACGAATTGCAATCATTCCTTTAACACGATTTTGTGCTGTGTTAGAAAGTTCAATTTTAGACATAAGACTGTTTTCTCTAAAATAGATTTCTCCGTCAACAAGAGTATAAGAAAAATTCCTAACTGTTGGATAAGCAGGAATTCTTTTTATTTCATCGTCTTTACTTTCTAACATAGGAGAATCAGACACAATCAAGTTTTCAATATTTCCGTGAATGTATTTTATTGCTGTATCAAGACTTTCTTTTAGGAGGATGTCATCAAAAGGAACAACAGTAAGATCTTCTCGACCATACATCATCTTTGCTAGTTTAAGATTTCCTAAAATCATTTCAGGATGATTTACAAAATAGGAATTGTAGGTAAAACCTTTGTCATCAGTTTCTGTATAGAGCCATTCATTATCCTGAATGAGAGGGCGTTCTCTTTTTTGTAAAATCAATATATCACTGGTTGTTTTTGTGTTGGCTGCTTTTGAAAATGTGTCATTTGGTAAACGTATAGCCCCTAAGAGTTCAGCACGTTCATTGATGTATCTTCTAACGGATGGATTTGCTTTATCCATCGTGTAGCGACTTGTCACAAAAGCAATGATGCCTCCTGGTCTAACTTTATCAATCGTTTTGGCAAAGAAGTAATCATGTATGTTGAAATGATATTGATCATAGCGTTTATCAATGACACCAAATTGACCAAAGGGAACATTCCCGATGGCTACATCAAAGAAAGAATCAGGAAGATTTGTTTTTTCATACCCTTCAATTGCAATACTTGATTTTTGGTAAAGCTGTTTGGCAATTCTGCCACTGATAGAATCAAGTTCAACACCATACAGTTTAGATTCACTCATGGATTCAGGAAGCAATCCTAAAAAGTTTCCAGTTCCACATGATGGTTCTAAAATATTTCCATATTTAAAACCAAGCTGATCAAGAATGTTATAGATACTTTCGATAACAACAGGTGGAGTATAGAAAGCCGTCAATGTTGATTCACGAGCTTTGTCATATTCTTCTTTGGTAAGCAGATTTTTAAGTTCTATATATTCATTCGACCAATTGGATTTAGTTTCATCAAAGACATCAGCAAGACCTCCCCAGCCAACATACTTAGCCAAAACATCCTGTTCTTCCTTAGTCGCAAGTCTTCCATCTTTTTCCAAAGAAAAAAGCAGTTTAATGGCTGCAATGTTATTTTGATACCTTTCTTTAGGACTACCAACACCTAGATGTTCATCGGAAATTTGATAATTTATCTTTTCAGTTTGTACAGGTTTGGTTGATTGAGTGACGTTTGAGATTTCTTGTTTTTGAATGGTATCTGAAATACTATAGTTATATTTTTCAGAAAATTCTTTTAGTGAAGAATAGGGCATATCGCTGTAAACAATTTGTGTTCTCTCATAATCTAAGTGATAGATTTCTCTTTTATTCGTATTATCCTTAAATACTTGTTCGGATTCGACTAAATAATTTTTATCTAGAAGATCATCAAGCCAATGGTTTGCATAATTTTCTAATTGTTCTTTGATTGTAGAAGAATTTTCACTTTGAGAGTCTATAGGAATATCAACATCTAAATCATCATTTTGATAGGAGATAGGTTCTAAAGTTCTTGATGAAAAATCAACTTTAAGAGTCAAGTAAGGGTTGCTTACTTCAGCTCCTAAATCACTTACTTGATAGTAGTTAAACATATCAATTGTCTTTTTATCATTGTCATAGAAAATCATCAAAGGATCATCAGTTTCATTTGCACTTATCATGTTGCAAAATACAGATATTTCATTCATGATACGTGGCACTAATTGTTCCATTTTTTCAAATAAATGATTGTTTTCACTGAAAGCATTATTTATTTCATTATTTTTAAATGAATAATCTTCATATGTTCTATCAATGAGATATTCAACTAGATCATTTCTAAAATCATCATCATTTAGATACCTGTTATAAAACTCAGGATCGTCTTTTTCATAAGAAGGCATAATTGAAATCAATTCTTCACGGATAAAATCATCCGCTTCTTCAACGGTCGTATCACTGTCACGTAAGGCAGGGTAGATCATTGAACGCTTGATTTTATTTTCAAGATCTGGGAGATATTTTTCGATGACTGCTTGATTTGAGCCTTCAATAATGACATCTTGAATAGGTTGAGCAACAGGTTTTAAAAGATGTTCATTCAAAGAGTTTTCTTTTAAAAGCTTTAAGAAATCATCTTTAGAATAGTATTCCAACAGAAGGGGAAAATTTTCATCCTGTAAGGTTATCTCATCACCTTCTTCTAAAATGTTATATTGATTAGCACCAACATAGACTTTATCTCCAACAGACCATTGATATTCTTTTTGAATATTTTCTTTTTCGATTTCGGTTTCATTCACTAAAGAAACTGAATCATTATTGAGTTGCTTTCTTTCGTATTCAAGTTGATGTTGCAATTGTTGTTGAAGAAAAGTAGGGTAAAACTCTTTTTCTTTAGCATTTAGATAACGATCAGCACTGACAAGTTCACTTATTCTTTTTGCTACATTTTCCCATTTGAGCGTAATATCAATTTCTTCATGACCGATTTCTTTTCCACGAGTTAATTTGATGCCTTTGCTGTCATGGAATTCATCAATGAACCCAACTGCTGGATAACTTCCACCTGTACCATATTCTTCCTTTAAAAACTTAGCTTTGTCTTTAATTGAATTGTTTTTCAAAAATTCCTGATAAATTCGATATTTACCTTGTTCGACATTGCTTCCTCTTTGTAAAATACAATCTATTTCTTCTTGAGAAAAATAGATTCCATTTTGCATATTTTTGATATTTTCATAAACAGCATTTTGTTGTTCTTCTAGGGTAGATATTTGTACACTTGGATCAAAGTATCTCGATAAAATCAAACCGTCGATATTTATTGCAACAATTGACCAGACAAGGTCTTGACTAGCAACTTGTTTATCATAACTTCCTAAATAGACATGTAACCCTTTATCGTTAGGAAGATACCCTAGAGTAATACCATCTACTTCCCATTCAACCAGTTTTTCAGGATAGAGTTCCTTACAAAATTCGACCTGTTCATCTCTATCTGGATGTGTTTTAAAAAACTCAATGATTTCAGGGGATGAGAAGTTCATGGAATCGTTATATTGAAATAAATGATAGTCAACATCTTTATTTATTACTTTTGTACTGAATGCAAGTTGAATACCAGACATTCGTTCAAAAGGTGGTAAAAGATAGTTGTCATTTTCAATAACATCAGCAAGGTGCTTTTGAAGTTCAAAGAAAGTCAAAAAGGATTCAGCTTTCTTGTTAAGATAATTACCTTGCCATACTCTCAATCCATGATCTTTTTTCCTATATCCAAGATAACTGAAATCATATTTTTCAGGTCTTCTGAATGTTTGAACTAGTGTATCATCATAACATTCTTCAAGATATTGAGCACGTTCATTTTCATCTGTATGCTCACTAAAATACTGAGTAATTTCTTCTTTTGTATGTTGTAATGCAACATCTTCTCTTAAAAGTTGTGGTAAATCATTTAAATCAAAAGGTGGCAATATATCATTACCACCTAAATCTTTATTACTTTCTTCAATTCTTAAGTCTAGCTGTAAATTATCTCTTTCAGAATAATCTCGTTGGCTGATTGTTTGAGATTGTTCATGTGTTGTACCCATTTCATTTGGTTCTTTTCTTTGTTCGGAGCTGGATACTTCTTCAACAGGTCTTTCATCAATGTTTCCATTTTCATTTGAGCTTGTTGCTCGATTTCTTGTAGATGACTGTTGAGTTCGTTCTTCGCTTTGAGGGCGAATAGATGTCCCGGATGGTTCGTTTGAAGATAATCGTATCTCAATCTTGCGTAATGACTGTTGAGAGGTTTTTCCATCGGTTTGAGATTTGGAAGTTGATAATCTTCTACGTGGCTGTATGTTAGTTCTTTCATTTTGATTGCTCCTTTCGTTTTCTTCATTTTCATTTTGCCTTTTCGGCTTGTTTTGTTCAAATGTACGAATCATGATTTTTTTAGCAAGTCTTGAAATATCATCAAGACCAATTTCAGTGAGATCATGAACTGTTGTTCCTAATTGCCCAATCGTATCCATAGAGTTAAATAGGGTAATGTCACTAAAATCTTCTTCGGCAAAGTAGGGTTTTGTATCTAATTCTAATCTGCTGAAAATCTGATAAGCAATGGAATTTGCGGTTAACTGAGTAAAAATACTTTTGATTTCATGTTCTTCAAGAAATTCAAGACCGCTGTCTTGGTTATATTTGATAAGGGAAGATAGATAATCCTGAGTATTTTCTTCAGCAATGATCTTTGACATTTCAATAATAGAATCACTTAAAGAAGTTGAGTCAACTTGATTATATTTATCGTTGATCATTTTAATAAATTCATCCTCATTTTGTTTATTAACTGACCATAGATGCAAAGGCTGGTTGACAGGAGACCAAGTATCTTCAATGTCGAAAACATAACGCAGTTTATTTTGTTCGCTTGTAAGCAAAGCAATTCCTCTAGAATATTTCTTGATCCAACGATTCATTTTATTGTTCCAAGTATCATATTCAGCACATGCTTTAGCATTAGGTTTTTGAGCGTAAATAAGAATTTGATCGTCAAAACGATATTTAAAACTCCATGCAGATGTTTTTAAAAAGTTCATCCAATCAGTAGGGGATGAAGTAATCTTTTGAGAATACTCAAACCATAATTCATATACATATTGATATTTGTTTGACAATGTTTACACCTCCTTAATTTTGAGTATTAAAAAAGGAACTACAAAGAGTTCCAATGATTAAAATCTTACTTATATTGATTGTTAGGAATATTCTTTTTCTTATTAAAAAGCTTCTTCAATCCATTTTTTTAATGATTTACAATTAAATCCCCACTGTTTAGGTTCTTTATAACCGGGCATTGCTTTCATTTTTTTTACATAAATATTGTCATTGTGGTTAATTACAGCATCAATATATGCATAATAAGAAATGATTAGATGCCATTGAGGATTTATCAGTTCTTTTTTGTTGATAGTAATAAATGGATTAAATATATCAATCGCTATTGTTATTTCTTCTTCTCCACAAGAAAAAGTATATTGGTCCTTTTTTTCCAAAGTTTGCAGATATTTATAGAAATACCAATCAGAATGTTTTTCTGTGGCACCTTGATTGTATAATCTAAAAACTCTAGCAAGAGTGATATATGGATTATTTGATTCATTTTCGCTCTCTAGTAATTTTAATGTTTCAGGGCAATTTTTTAATTCTTTTTTTTGTTTTGAATACGTTTTTAGAGCATCTTTTTGTGTTATAAAATTTAGCATATTTTCTTCCTCTTTTTTTAGTAGATATAACATTTGAATATTAGTGCATTGATATTTTAAATATAAAGTAATTAATGCAAGATTGTTGGATCAGCACCAAACCATGTTTGTAATTCGTTTTCATCTGTATAATCATCTATCCAACATATAGCAAAAACGAATTGGTTTGTTTTTGTAAAATCTAAAATTTCATATGAAACACCATTACTCAAATAATTATTTTCATAATCATAACCTATTGTAATGATATCATAATTATCTAATGCTTCACCAATTGCTCCAATAGATAATTTTGTGTTTTTCTTATAAAAGCTCTTGAGTACCAATCTTTCACCTGATTCTATTTCATCGAGTGAAGAAGGATGATAATTTTTTATAGTACATGATATTTGATGATTCTTACCGTTAGGAGTAAATGGCACAATTATAAAATAACGAGCATCAACATCATTGCATAATCTGTCTAGATTTATTTTTTTGAATGTATAATCGATTTCTTTACCATCAATAGAAATACTTACTTTTCCTAATGGCGTAATTAAACACATTTTCAGTTCAACTCCTATTAGTAACTTATTTTAGCTTCAATTTCATTTAATTTTCCATTTTCTTCTAATTTCTTATTGATCCAATAAAATGGAATAGGTGTAATGTCCTCTATAGGTTTATTATTATCAAATATTTTATACTGTCTTGTATTGATATCATATTCAAATTTACAATATATATCATTATCCGGTGAGTCAAAAACACCTTTAACTATGTTATCATTCATTTTAAGTTCTTTAAAATAAAAATTTATATAAACCATTTCTATTTACCTCTATTTTTCCTTATATAAAAATATATACTATTTTCTTAATTATACATCACAATAGAAGCCAAACATAATAAAAAAGGATAAGATTTTAAATAACTTATCCTTTTGGCAATTTTTACGTCTTTGCTTTGACGATAGATTAAGCGCTATAGTTAAAAAACTAAGCTTCAATATAATAACATATATCTCTTTTACAAATAAGTAAATTATTTATAAATTTCCGTTTTTTGCTTTTTGTTTTTTCTTTGATAATCTAAAAAATCTTTTAATTTAATTCCTTGTTCGGGCAGAAATTCAATATCTTTGTCTTCATCTATAAACCGGAATCCATTTTCTAATTCTATAGGTTTATCAGTTAAAATAGTACCTAAAAAATTAACGTGTATGTTTTTTGCTATACAAGTTATTTCTCCATCAAATTCATCATCATGCATTGTTTCATATGCATAAACATTTTTTGGTAAAAGATATTTATCGATTCTTTGATTTGTAAATAATGCAGATTGACCGTTAAATTTAATTTGCTCATACATTAACCTTCCTGGTCTTGCTAAAAAGAAATGAGTAGGGGATGAGTATCTGTCTTTATAATTCCAATTAAGCTCAATAATATCTCGTACATCTTTTATTTTTCCTTCGTTTATTTGAGTTTGTAGGGCATTGATAAAATCCTCACCGTTTTTTAATACATAATGAGTTGCAAGACAAATATGATAAAGAGAGCTTTTATAATTCGTTGTTTCAGGAATGATCTTTAATATACCTTTCTCTTTTTCGATAAACTTTAAATCAACTTCATTAGCTTCTATATCGAATGGATGTTTTGTTATACCTATTTTTTCTAAAGAATAAATAATTGAGATGTACCCTTTATCAGTTGCAAAATCAATTATTTCTTTTTTTCCTAGATTGGAGATTTCTGCTTTCATCAGCGTTCTACTCCTTTATTAGGTTTATCTTTGATACCAAGTTTTTGACTTTCTTTATTTAAATGTTCATTAAAACATTCTTTACATCTTTTTTTGTAGTCATTGAATGCTGATTCTTTGGTGACTCCATAATGCCCTGTATAGTAACCAGTTTTCCTGTCTGGAGTTGTTTTCCATGTTACATAAGGACTAGGGGAATTTTCATTGTATCCTAAAACGACACTTGATTTACCAATGTCGAATGAAGCAATAATTTTATAGTTTCCATTTTTTTCTTGATAAAGATCCATCACATCAATTTCTCTATTGAATAGTTTCATAAAGTTTTTATCAATATGATTTTTCTTACAGTAAGAAAGATACTTTAGTAGACCATCGGTAAAATTGATTTCTTCTCGCATTTCATCAATTTGAAACCATACACCATAATGGGTATCAGCATTCATCTCTAGAATTTGATAGTCATTTTCTAAGTCTTTGAATAAGAAATCATCAATATTGAAATCCCAGTTTGCTACATCAAATGAATGAATTTTACCTGTTGTATCAATGATAATCGAATAGAGTTCTTCAATTTCAGTTTTTCTTGATATATAACAAACGTATTGATGACCTTTATTATCGAAATCTTTTTGAAGAATATAATCTATTTTTCCATCATATATGCCTTTATCTTGCAAGGTGGAAAATATTTGTTCATGTAATTGATCAATATTCATATTTTTTATCTATAAGATGCTTATATATATTTAAATAATCATTAATGATTTTTTTATTTTCTTCAAAAAGTGTACTGATAATAGTCCAGTTAAAGTTTTCTAAAATATTAAAGAAATCTTCCTCATCATACATAAGGTAAAATTCGCCAATAATATCTTCAAGTTCATTTTTGCTATATATGTTTAGAAGCTTATAATTGATTCCATTTTCTTTGCAATAGACAACGTAGTATTTTAATGAAAAATATTTATGACGAATATCATTGTCAAGAGAAGCAATATAATTCCAAAGTCGAATATGAAAATCAAGAGAAACAAAATTTATGTCTATTTCTTCATTTTCAATTTGTAAAAGAAAATAGCCTTCAAAATCTTTATTGTAAAGATCAGTAACAGTATCATCTTTTTTATATACTTTTATGTCTTTCATAGGAATTGCGTCTTTTGTTTCTAATATATAAATATAGGATAAAGAAGGGTTATCTTGTTCATGAACACCAATAAGTGTCTGACTGGTTTCTTCTCTATCATTAAATAAGATAAAATCTATTTCAGGACGATTAAATAAATTGCTTTCATTGATTTGTTCAATGATTATTTTATTGGCCTGTTTCAATGTTAAAGTTTCCATGTTTTTTAGTCCTTTCTACATGATTATTCAATAAAAAAGGAGAGTCTAAAAATAAATAGATTCTCCTATAATTTTTAAAAGTTATTGTTGTTCTCTTTTAACTTTGAATCTGATAATTAATAATGCAGCTAAACTTAAAAGACCTGAGACAATCCAATATTGATATGAATTATCATCACCAGTTTTTACTTTTACTGGAAGATGTTCATCATACATAACAACATGTTGAATAGCTCCTGTATCTTCAATTTTAAAATCAATTGATTCAGCAATCTTATAACCTTGTGGTGCAGTTTCTTCAATAAGTGTATATGATTCTCCAACATTTAAGTTTTTAATCATATGAGGTTCTTTTTTAGATGTCCATTCATCAATAGTATTTCCATCTTTATCTACAACTTTTAATTTAGCACCTTCGATTTCTTTTTTGTTTGTAATATCTTGTTTATTGATTTGAACTTTGATATCTTCATCAATCATTGTTAAAGAAATATCTTTATTTTTTTCGGCTTTGAATGTTTGTTCTTTGCTAGTAGCATATCCGTTAGGAGTTTTTGTTTCTTTTAAAACATATTCTTCACCAGCAATTAGACCTTCAATCATGTGAGATGTTTCATCACCATTTAGATCAATATTTGCATAAGTTGTAGTTCCATCTTTTACAAATACCAATTTGTAATCATCACGATCTTTATTTTTTGAAATACTGTACGTGATAGTAGAATCATCTTCATCGATGTACATTCCTTCAGCTTTTTTGTTTTCTTTGATTTGAGATTGCATATCTTCAGTTACATCAAATATATGTTGACCGGTAGTCCATCTGTCTACTATTTGTTTTGTTTTATTTGAAACCACAGTTAACTCAGCACCTTTTAATTGTTTTCCATCTTCTTTGACTTTAGAAACATCATTGATTGTATCAATCATTTCAACTTTTTGATTTTCTTTGTCATAAGTTACTTCAAATTCAATGTCATTTGCTAAGTTTAAACCAAGAGGGGATAAGTCTTCGTGTAAAATATAAGATTTTCCTTCTTCTAAATTATTTGCAAAATGTTCTTTTCTTTCAGAAATCCATTCGTCTATGATGTTTCCATCTTGATCTAGAATTTGCATTGTAGCACCAACGACTTCGCTACCACCAACTGTTGATTTAGAAATAGAAACTTGTTTATCTTTCATGATGATTTTTTGATTGGTTTTTTCTTTCGTTACAGTAAATTCAATATCACTAGATTTGACAAATTCTTCAGGCGAAATTTTTTCAGAAAGAATATAAGATTTTCCTTCTTCAAGACCGTTGATTAAATGTTTTTTCTTTTCAGAAACCCATTCGTCAACTACTTTTCCAGTTTGTTTTTCACTTACAGTAATAGTTGCGCCTTCAATTTCATTTTCGCCAGTAATATCAGTTTTTGAAAAAGCAACTTGTTTATCTTTCATAGTTACAGTTTCTAGTTTACTAGAGTTCTTAACGGTAAAAATAATATCTGTAGCTTTAACATAATCTTTAGCTGCAATTGTTTCAGTTAAAGTATATGTTTTTCCAACAATAAGTCCTTCAATAGAATGAGCTTTATAATTTGAAATCCATTCATCTACGACTTTGCCTTGATCATCTTTGATTGTTAATGTAGCACCTGCTACTTCTTTATCACCTGTAATGTCTGTTTTATTAAATTCAAAATGTGTTGTTTTATTTTCAATGTTGAATGTCTTAGAATAAAGTTGAGTTCTAGTGTCAGTTTGTTTGAAAGTAACATCATATTTTTTAGAATCTAAGACACATCCATCAATCGTTTTTACTTCTTGTAAATAATAAGAATCATCTGTAGAACTCATTGGTAAATTTGTAATTTGTAAATGGCCATCATTTGATAAGGCAAATAATCCATCTTTGATTTCTTTACCAGCAAGTAATGTTGCTTTTGATTCTTTTAAAGAAATATTTTGATCTTTTTTAAATAAAAGAGAACCATCAATTGAACTGTAGATATCATCTTTAGCTTTCAATACAAATTGGATTTTAGAAAGATCAGATCTGTCTACTAAATCTTTATCAGTATCTAAATCAGTAATTGTTTTGTTGATTTTGATTTCAGCTTTAGGTTGAGCGTTTTTAACTTTAATTGTTAAAATAGGATCTTCATCTTCGTCTTTATCATAATCTCTAGTATTTGTAATTGTAAACTGGATAGGATTATCTAAATCCAAAAATCCTTTTGGTGTTTTGATTTCTTCAATCGTATAAGTTCCTGCATCTAGTTGTAATGGAAGGGTAACAGTTCCTTCTTCAGTATCTTTTACAGTAACAACATTTTTAGAGTTGGTTGTAAATGTGTCATATTTTTTTCCTGCTACTTTTTGAGTTACATAATTTCCTTGAGCATCTTTGATTTTAAAAGAAGCACCATTCAATGTAACGGTTTTTCCTGTTTCTTTATCAACTTTGATGATCTTTAATTGAGAAGTAAAAGGTCTGTTGTTGATATTGATTCTTTTTACTTGTTCCACGTCTTTATATTCAGTGTAATCATCAGTAATGGAAACCATAAAGTCAGGAGCAGTAATATAATCTTTAGGAGTTTTTGTTTCTCTAACGATATATTTACCATATGGTAAGTAAGGAGTATTTGCTTTTCCATCTGAGTCAGTTGTAATCACAGCATATACAGTAGCATTGTCCCAACCAACGTGGTCAACTTCACTTTTTAAACGGAAAGTGAATTCTGCACCTTGTAGACCTTTGACGAGTCCGGAAATTCCATCTTTTTCTCCTGATTTAAATACTTGGATTTTTTGTATATTGACACGGTTTGTCCCTTTAGCATCTCTTGATACTTTTGAAACGGTTTGACCTTCGTAATCAATAGAGACATTGATTTTTTCATCATTGATGACTAATGAATCATTAGATTTTGATTCTTGAATATAATATTTTCCAAGAGGAAGATTGTCCCATATAATCTTTCCATTTTTATCAGTTTTAGAAGTAGAAACAACGTCATCCTTATCATAGAATTTAACAGTTCCTGCTTTATTCATGATCTTTTCTTTAGCATATAATTTGAAAGTGACATCTTTAACGTTTGCATCACCTAATAAACCATTTGTTTTTGAAGCGTCAATTTCTTTTTGAAATTCAATTTTTCCTGTTGGCTCTTGATCCATAACTGGTTGAACAGTAGTTTTATCTTTTTCAACAGTAATAGTAAAAGTATCAGTGTTTAATAGATACCCATCAGGAGCATTTAATTCTTTAAGTTGATATGTTCCAACAAGTAAATCTTCTACAATGATTTTTCCATTTTTCACTGTGATATTTTCATTGTATCCATCATATGAAGTTGATTTTAAATTAAATTCAGCACCATCAATCAAATCTTTGTTTGTATTTGTTTTATTGATTTCAATACTTCCAAAGTCCAACCAGTTGATATTTAAATCCAAGTAGGCTGGATCCATAGCCCATGAACCATGAGTTTGTTTGTCTCCACCAGGTACTATAGCTAGAGCTGTAAATCTTGCACAGTTTTCTCCGGCAATGTTACCTGTTTGATAATTTGTTGGACTGTTTTTACATGGAGCAGTGAAATAAAAGCTTTGACCACCATGTACGACAACAGTTCCACCAGTTTGACTAGTTCCAGTAGATACGTTGTGTAATGTTACGTTGCTTTGAAGAGGAATATTGATTGTTGAATTGCTTCCACCATCAAAAGAAACAGTATTTGTTTTTTGAGACTTTGTAGTTTTATCAAATGTTGCTTTAAAAGTTGCTCTTGTTTGACCATTAAAACTTGCTTTACTTGGTTCAGGTAATGAAGAAATGTAATTGTAAAGACCTTTAAGACCAATACCTAATGATTCAAGTTCATCCATGTTTGCTCCACATAAATCACCGCTGTATGCAAGGCTGAGAAGAACGTGTGTATAAAGATATGCAGTTTCTTCATAACCTAATCCATCATCAGTTAATGCTCCACATCCTTTGCCATCATTTGGATTGCCATCTAATCCGCCATTGGCATCACTAGCACCTGGACCTCCAAATCCATAGTAAAGTAATTTTCTAACCATTACGTTGTTTTCAATTACTTGAGAGGTATAAGCACCTGCAACAGGTGTATGTTTACTTGCTTCTAAACAATATGACCAGTTGTCTTTGTATTTACACATCACAGTTGACCATTGTTTAGAAATAGAAGGGCATTTTCTTCTCCACCACTCAGGATACTTAATGCTTTTGACTCTTGTAAATTGCTGAGGAATATTTACATCATAGGCATTAACTATATTTTGATTTCCTGTTGGAAAACACATAGAAAATATCATCGTCAATACCAAGAATATTTTACTTATTCGTTTAATTAAATTTTGATTGATCATTTTAAACAATTCCTTTCGATTTTTTTAAATTAAAAGTTATTAATTTTTCTAATAAAAAAGACAGAATGCGAATTTCTGCCTAGTTCGTTTAAGTTTGTTAAGATCAACTTAGAGTGATTCATTAAAAAGTTAATCTAAATCTCCACCTGCTACATATCCTGAATGTTCATATGAGTTGCCATGACCAGCAGCAAATAATTTATTAATAGCATCGTCCATTGATATATGACTTTCTACCATATAACCACAATCACATTTTGCAAAGTAATACTTTTGTGATGGAGGAGTATCTTGTTTTGGTTTTTCTTGAGAAGCATTACCAGTACCATTTGTCGGAACGTTCTCTTTTGGAACAGATGGTTGATTTGTTGTTATATTAGAATTTTTATTTTCATTTTGATTTTGTGCTTCTTTATTTTGTTCAGTTTGATTTGCTTTACTCTTTGATGTTGAAGTATTTGTTTTTGTTTCATTAGTCTGTATTTGTTTTGGATTGGAAGGTGTTTCTTGATTAATATTAGGTGTATCAATTTTTGATGTATTATTATTTTCTTCTAAATCTTGTTCTAAAGAGTTTTCTTTATTTTCGGTTTTTTCAGTAGGAATAATTTCTTTTTTTGTTTGTGATTTCTTAGTTTTATTACTGATTATTTTCTTATGACTGATTTGAACTGACTGTTCATTCTTTAGATCATTGTTAGAATTGTGAAGTGGTAAAGCATTACATATTACTAACAAACTAAATACTAAACTTAAAATGATTTTCTTTTTCATTTTTTTCATCTCCATTTCGTTTCTTTATTTCTAATTTGATTTTACTTCTATTAGTTTTAAATAACGAATGTATGATGCTTTATATATTCTAATATAAATAACAATTATAACTTATTTTTTTATACTTCTACTCATATTAAACATTCTTTCCGGTAAGTAGGAAAGGGGGTTTTAGGGGGAAAACACAGTCACGTTTTTGGGCGCAAAGAGCGTACATTCCCCAAGTGTACGGTAAATCATGGAATATTTTTTAGCATTTCCAAAGCTACTTAAAGTTTAAAAATGTCACATGTACAATTAAAAAATTTTTACATTAGTTATCTTTCCATGGATTTATCTTTTCTTTTTGCCCAATCACCCAGCAATTTTATGATAATATCTTTCTTTTGCATCGGTGTATAAGATTTTGGAAAGTATTTATTGATTTCCTCCATCTTGAGACTGAGTTTTTCTTTTTGATTCGGTTTGACATCCATCAACATGTCTACCATTTTATCTTTATCAAGTTCATTTTTTTGACTTAATCGTTTAAGTTCTTGAGCTTGAGCAAGAGATGGTGTTGCTAGTGTATCTTGAATACATTGAACCAAATCATTTTGTTCAGCTACTTTTAAAAATGATAATTCATACGCTGGATTCATTGCTATCTTGAACCCGTCTTCACTTATTCCATCGACCATATCTCTCAATGGTTTAACAAGATAAGTGAGTCTGATATATCTTTGTATTTGATTTCTACTCTCTCCAACCTCATCGGCAAGTAATTGATCAGAACGAATATTTGTCCCAACTTGGGACACATTTTTTAAAGGTCTACCAGCTTGACGTTTCATAGCGTCCAGTTTCATCTTGTAGGCAAATCCTCTTTCAGAAGGAAGAATATTTTCCCTTTGAATATTGGAATCGACCATAATGATTGTTGCTTGGTCATCATCTAGGTCACGAACGATTGCATCTATTTCAGTTGCACCATTTTTAATCATGGCAAACTTACGTCTGTGTCCGGATACCATTTCATATCCATTACCTTTTTGATTTGGACGGACAAGAACAGGAACTAAAATACCATTTTCTTGAACGCTTTTTATTAATGATTCCATTTCTTCATCTAATCTAACATTGAATGGATGCTTTTTGAAATCTACAATATCTTCAATTGGTATTTTGACGACTTTTTCAAGCTTTGCTTCTTGACGCTGTTCTTCTGTGGTAAAGAGATCATCGAGAGAACTCGTGTTTATTTTTGGCAATGGTTTTGTCAATTTGTTCGACCTCCTTTGCTAAACGTTGATAGGCGAGGGTAGACTCGCTGTTAGGAGCATACTTGACAGGACTTTGACCGCTTAATGATGCTTCACTTGTTTTAACGACACGCGGTATTTCGGTTTTGAATACTCTAATATGCTGTCCATAATTTTCTCGAACCTCATTGGCAATATGTTTTGATAAATTTGTTCTTGCATCTGTCATTGTAATTAATATTCCATCAATCTTTAAATCTGGATTGATTTGTTTTTTTGCAGTTGCAATCGTATGAAGTAAGTCATTCAAGCCATCACAGGCATATGGTTCAGCCTGAACTGGTATGATGACACTGTCAGCAGCAACTAATCCATTGATAGTAAATAGATTTAAAGCAGGGTTGCTGTCTATCAAAACATAATCATAATCATCTTTGAGTGTATCAATGACTCTTTTAAAGATTGTTTCACGACTCATGACATTTGAAAGCTGGATATCAGCACCTGAAAGTGAAATATTAGCAGGTAGCAGATCAAAACTTTCATCTGTATGAATGACGGCATCTTTATAGTTCATAGGTGTTTCATTTATTTCATTAAATAAGACATCTTTGATACTGTAAGGATAAGAATTAGAGTCACGATAACCTAATCCTTTTGTCAAGCTTCCTTGTGGATCAAAGTCAACAATAAGGACTTTCTTTTTATCTCTTGCAAGACACGCACCTAAGGAAACAGAAGTAACAGTTTTTCCTACACCTCCTTTCTGATTGGTAATCGCAATTACTTTGCTTTTGCGCATAAAAAAATCTCCTTTCTACATAGTCAAGATTGTTTCAATCAAGCTATGTAAAAAGAAGATTTCTTTGGATAATACTCTATTAATTTTTTTGATTATATGACTTAGTTTGTTGCTGAAAAACTGTCAAAATATTCTAGTCTTCTTAGCCATCTTTCAAGACTTCCATTTTCAATATAAGGAAGCAAGGCACCTTCATAAAAGCTAACGTCTTTTGTAGCTCCTAATATAAGTGCTAGTATAACTTTTTCATCTAGTGAAGTGACGTCCGTATTTGACATATCTTTAATGTCCCAAGATATATTGTTTTCTAACAAAATATTATAGAACTGACCATCAAATGCATTTTGGTGTTTGTTACAGAATTCATTAAGAGAATCCATAAATTCATGTACAAATGTAATATAACTTTGAGAAGCACTATCGTGTATCTCGTGCTTTTCAATAGTTTTTAAATGATCCGTAAGTTGTTGATAAGTTTCCATTTTTAAATCCTTTCTATTTAATCGGTATATTCATCGATTTGTTTTAATCTTTCAAGCCATTTAACAATGATGCCTTTTTTTAAAAGTACTAGAAGTAATCCTTCAGAGAAACGTTCGATTCTTAATACACACATGATCATTACAATCACTGTTTTGTCATCTAGTCTAGAAACATTAGTTTTTTCTAACTCACTAGGCTGTGTACCAATTCCTAGTTCAGTCAGGATATTTCTATAATTATCAGCGTCATATTCAGGATGATCATTACAAAATGAATAGAAGTCTTTGATGAATCTATAGATGAGTTCACTATAAGAAGCAAAGGGTGGCAGACCAGGTTCTTCTCCTTTTGGAGGAATGGATTTCCAATTTCCTTGTTCATCTGTTTTCATTAGAGGTATATAATCTGTTAAAAGTTTGTATTTTTGCATTTTTCATTTCTCCTGTTATTCTTGGTTGTAAAACTTTTAGTCTTAATCTAATTATAACTCAAACCAATAAGAAATGGTGTGAATATATACCTAACAACATTTATCACTGCCATATGACAAAGGACTATTAATTAAATCTCTTAAATGGTTTCTTTAGAAAATTAACTAATAGTCCAAAATATTAAGATTTTAAAAAATTCATAATAAGATGAATCATAATATCTTTTTCTTCTGGTTTCGATTCAGCAATCATAAGCGTTATTGCAACTAGGGCACTATTAGTAATGATCTGTTTTCCATTCATAATCAAATGATTATTCTTATTTAAGAATAATAAAAAAATGGATGCGCCTATACGTTTGCATCCATCCACAAAAGGGTGATCTTTAATTATAAAATAGAGCAGATTTGCTGCTTTTTCTTCAAGAGAAGGATAGAGTTCTTGACCAAATACATTTTGATAAATTGTATCAAGAATTCCACTAAGTTTACCTTCCTCTTTTTCGACCCCAAATATATTCGAATCAAATGTCATATCATCAATTAATGTTCTACATTCTTGATAAGATAGGTGATATGAAGTAACAGAGCCTTTAGGCTTTGTTATTGTCTGATGATCATATTCGTCAAGTAATGTTAAAGCTTGTGTGTATGTTTCTACAACATCAACAATTTCTTTAACGTCTAACTCCAATGTGGAAGCTAGAATTCTTGATTGAATATCAATCGTTTTGTTTAAAGCTGCAATTCTTTTCTCATTAATTGCATAACCTTTAATAATATAATCTTTTAGTATTGATGTAGCCCATTTTCTAAAGATGATTCCATTCTTGGATTTAACTCTATATCCTACAGAAATAATCATATCTAAAGAATAGAAGTTTACTAATTGAGTAACGTTAGCAACACGCAATTTTTGCGTGTTGTTTCTCTTATCTAGTTCATCTTCTTTAAAGATATTGTTTATATGTTTTCTGATTGTTTTTTCATCTCTATTAAATAGTAATGCCATTTGATTAGTAGACAACCAAACCGTATCTTGATCAGGAGAAACATTAACATCTAATGTTAAGTTTCCATCTATAAATTTGATGATTTCATTTTTGGGTTTCATAAAGAAAATGCTCCTTTCCCATAGCTAGAAAATATGAGTTCTAAACTATGTAAAAAGAAGCTTGTGATTTGTTTTTAAATGATTTTGTGTTAGAATAAATTAACGAAATTTGATAAAAAAATATTAAAAATGATATTCGAGTCTAATAAAATCAGAATTTCTTAGGAATAATTTCCTTGTGAGAACAATTTGAGAACATTATCAAAAAACTGGGTAAAAAATGCCTGTAATCCGTGGCTTACAAGTAAGAAAATACCCTTGTTTTTTAATAAAAATAGATTAAAGAAAAGTTACCGTGGGTCGAGTTTGAATAATCCAAATCGCTTAAAAGTGCCTATTTACAGGCACTTTTTTTCGCTGAGAATGTTTTGAGAACAATATTGTTATCTATTATTTTGTGTTGTACTCATTTTTGAGGTCATTTTTTATGAAAAATCGGTATTTCTGCTGAATCTCATGAAAAATTTCATTTTTTTTTGATAATTTTAAAGAATTACTCATTAAAATTTCAAGTTGCTTACAAGTTCGTTTTTAGGTCATTTGGATTTTATGTGGCTTACAAGTATTCGGCGTTCTAAAGTGGCTATCAAATAAATTGGTATTTATGCTTATCATTTTAGTGGGAACACTTTACTTTTCTCTTTCGTTCTCATTGCAAGTATCATTTCTAAAACCCAAATCATCATTTCTTCATCATCATCTTGAATAGAGGAGTACCATACATTTTAACAAATCTCACTAATTCATTGTATAAACTCCTAAACACAAAGTGTTTCCGTAACTGTTATTTCTTTATCTAGTATACAACCAAAGACAAAATTTTTCTTTACTTCATTAAAATATGTATTTATATTGCCTTTTTCCTTTATAAAAAATAATAAAGAAAAATTTAATTTAGGAGGACTATTATGAGCGTACTTGAAAATAAAAAGGTCATGATAATAGGCGACCGTGATGGTGTGCCAGGACCTGCAATAGAAGAATGTGTTAAAACAGTTGACAGCGCAGAAGTTATATTCTCAGCAACAGAATGTTTCGTCTGAACAGCTGCTGGGGCTATGGACTTAGAAAATCAGAAGAGAGTTAAAGATGCTGCCGATAAATTCGGAGCTGAAAATCTTGTGATATTACTAGGTGCCGCTGAAGCCGAAGCTGCAGGTCTTGCAGCAGAAACAGTTACAGCAGGAGACCCTACTTTTGCTGGACCTTTAGCAGGTGTTGAATTAGGATTAGCAGTATACCATGTTGTTGAAGAAGAAGTTAAAGAATTATTCGACGAAGAAGTTTACGAAGAACAGGTTGGAATGATGGAAATGGTTCTTGAAGTAGACGAAATAGCTGACGAAATGAAAGAAATAAGAGACGAATATTGTAAATACAATTAATTCTAGGAGGACAATGAAATGGCAATAAAAGCAGTTCATTATGTAAACCAGTTCTTCGCTGGAATCGGTGGAGAAGAAAAAGCTGATACTAAGCCACACGTGGCAGAAACTTTACCTCCTATAAGCGTACAGCTTAATAGTAAATTAGGTGAAGATATAGAAGTTGTTGCTACAGTTGTTTGTGGTGATAGTTACTTCGGTGAAAATATGGATGAAGCAAGTGCAGAAGTACTTGAATTAATAAAAGGTTTTGAACCAGACTTATTCATAGCTGGTCCTGCATTCAATGCTGGTAGATACGGTGTTGCAGCAGGTACTATAACAAAAGTTGTTAAAGAAGCTTTAAATATACCTTGCTTAACAGGTATGTATGTAGAAAACCCAGGTGCAGATATGTTCAAGAAAGATCTATATATAATAGAAACTTCTGACTCTGCAGCAGGAATGAGAAAAGCACTTCCTAAAATGGCTAAATTAGCTAAAAAATTAGCTAACGGAGAAGAAATAGGATCTCCAGCTGAACAAGGATACATAG
>OGPO01000387.1_pt1 | contig 39055 bp, 27 predicted proteins | sample 1553041 | NCBI WGS metagenome assembly OGPO01 (sample SAMEA2580281, study PRJEB22360) | human gut metagenome | biome: human gut; feature: human-associated habitat; material: faeces | place: Denmark | collected 2008/2010 | reverse complement strand
ACTTAATAAAGTTGATATAGCAGCTAACGTAATCCATCCAAATGTATTTTTTAATGCTTACATATTTATTATCGACATACTATGGTCGCATATTTTGTGCTGTTCACAAAAAATTAGACCAAGTAGCATTACCCCGTCATTTACGGGTGTTTTATAGATATAAAAACACACATCTATTTATATGATAATTTTTAAACTGACATTCAATGAATTTCCGTATGCGATACTGACACCTTATATGGACTGAACTGTAGAAAGTTTTAGTAAGAATTTTCCTCTCTTCTAGCTTGAGCTGAACCAAGCCCAACACCATAGAGCACTCTTTTTAGCAAAACAGCCTGAGTACCTCTTAGGTGAAAGTCAGCCCTTATAGTGGCCAGTGCCGCTATGGCCGCGGCGGCAGCGGCTGCTACAGTAGCGAGGGTAACGAGCGATGTAGCTGCGTAGCAGCGGTGGCAAATTAAGCCTATACTTGAGCTTTATGTGTTAAAATCACAGCCGATTTTACTAAAACCTTAGGCAAAGATTGGCTAATTATTTAGCCTCTTTGTTTGATCTTTTTAATTTTGTAGAGTTTTTTATGGCCTTACCTCCACCACCACATATGAAAGCGCGCAAACGCTTTGGACAAAACTTCTTAGTTAATGATCACATCATCAACTCTATTGTTGATGCCATTAATCCTAAAGAAGATGACTTTTTAGTTGAGATTGGCCCAGGTCACGCAGCTCTCACTCAACCTGTATTTGAGCGAGCTAAGAAACTCACTGCTATTGAACTGGATCGTGATTTAGCCCAAAGATTAAGAGAGCATCCTTTTTTAAAAGGTTTGAATTTAATTGAAGCTGATGCCTTAAGGGTCGACTTTAGTAAGCTCAATCCAGAAGGTAAAATTAGAGTATTTGGTAATTTACCTTACAACATCACTAGTCCTTTGCTATTCCACCTTTTAAGCTTTGAGGGCATTAGTGATTTACACTTTATGCTGCAAAAAGAAGTTGTGGAGCGCTTAGCTGCTGGCCCTGGTTCTAAAGACTATGGCCGCTTAACTGTTATGGCTCAATTCCACGCTCAGGTAGTACCTGTATTAGTAGTACCACCATCTTCTTTTGTACCACCACCAAAAGTTATGTCAGCTGTGGTGCGTTTAATCCCTAAGGATTTAACTAAAGAAGAGCGTCAGTTATCTCCGTTTTTAAATAAAATTACCACTACCGCTTTTGCAGCTCGTCGTAAGACTATTAGAAACTCTTTAGGCCCTCTTTTTGAGCCTGAGGAGCTTAGCGCTTTAGGTATTGATCTTGATAAGCGTGCTGAGGATTTACCTTTAACTGTCTTTGTTCAGTTAGCCCAAGCTTTACAACAAAAACGCTCTTTAGAGGACTTAGAGCAGGACGAACAAAGCCAAGCTAGCGATAAGCAAAATAAGCGTCTGCAAAAACTCAAAGACACCTCCCCACAAAACTTTGAAAACTTAGTTTCTCAAGGCCAGGATGATTTCAGCCCAAGCTCAGTAAAAGAGGCTAAGGCAGCTGCTGCGAAAAAGAAAAAGGGACAAAAGCGTCGTTCTCATAAGTTTGACGACTTTGATTTCAATGACATTAATGCTGACTTATAAGGTTTATTTTTTATGAAGGCAGATGATCCATTAGTAGAAGTCTTTGAGCGTAATAGAGACCATTGGGAACACAAAAAAGTCTTGATTGCAGGTCACATTACCTCCATGCAATTACTCCCTCAGTTAATCGGTACTACCCAGGCTTATGTGCTTAGTGAAAACTATGAGACCGCTCAAGGCCTAAGCGCCATGATGGGAGTTAAATTAGGCCATCATGATTTTGAATATGCGCAAAAGAAACATGTAACGGTAATCTTTGGTGCAGCTGACGATAGCCGAGTTCATGAGTTAATTGATGAGGTTGAGGTCTTAGTTTTATTCTTAAGCAAAACTAAGAGCTTAAGCCAAAATCTTTTGTATTGCTTGCAAGATAAACTAGCAGCCAATGGCAAAATCTTATTAATCGGTTCTAACGCTATTGGTGGTAAGAGCGGCGATGGTCTTATCAAATATGCCGCAGATGTCTATAAGATTGATACTGCCCGTAAGTGCACTGTCTTTTTAGGCTCATTAAATGAGGGGCAAAAACTCAAGAGCGCCCCTGCACTTAAAGATGTGCTTTTTGGTGGTCTTACTTTAAAGCAAGCCCAAGGTATTTTTAGCCAAGGCGAGCTCGATCAAGGCACTAAGCTCTTATTAAATGCTATGCATCATGATCTTAGCGGACAGTCTCCTTGTGCTGACGCTAAAGACCTTCCTGACCTTAGTGATAGCAAATTAACCGAGCTTGATGCCCCTGTGGTGCCTTTAAGCCACGCTATTTTAGATGTTGGCTGTGGTAGTGGCATTATTGGTCTGTCCCTAGCGGCTCGTGGTTTTAAACAAGTAGTATGCTCTGATATTAGTGCTACTGCCTTAAACTGCACTGTAGCTAATGCTCAACTTAATGGCCTGACCATTGATACTTTAGCTACTAATATGTTGCCAACCCAAGCTGAGCTTGAGGCTAACAATATCAATATTCCTAGTGGCAAATTTAATATTATTGCTACCAATCCTCCTTTCCACCAAGGAGTAAATCGCACTACTAGCCAGACCTTAGATATGATTGCTAAGGCTAAAAACTCGCTTACCTCAGATGGTGTGCTTTATTTAGTGGGTAATTCCTGCCTACATTACGAAGAGCCATTAGCAGAGGCTTTTACTAAGGTGCAGGTATTAGCTAAAACCACCAAGTTTGTGGTCTATAAAGCTAGCAATAAGTAATCAAGCCCCCATATCTTAAAAGATAAAAATAGTACAGATGCCTCTACCTTAATATGGTACTGAGGCATCTTTACTTTATAAGCCTATAAAAGCCCCTGTGAGCAATTAGCAATTACTAATGGTTGATTGCTGCGGCAGCGGCGGATGCCGATGACGCGGCTGCTGCGAGCGCTGCTGCTCCCCATTTTTGTTCTTGCCTCAACTTTCAAAAAAAGCGTCCTTATAATCAATTTTGGCTTTTTGCTCTCTTCTTTTATTATTTATGAATAATAATGATAGCTTTATCTTAAAGTTAGATAATTTGTTTGTTAGAATTTAGCTATTTATTATTTCTTATTTAAGCCAAAGCACGCACTAAATAAGCCTTTGTTAGCAAAAGGTTTGGCTTGTTTAATCGCATTTATGCTAAGCAAAAGGACAAAATAATGCCTAAAATTTTATGGATGTCTCCATATAGTTTGCATGATATTTCCTCTGGAGCATCAATTCATTGTAAAACCGTACTTGAGTGCTTGGCTAAGCGCGGTTTTGAGGTTTGGTCTTGCTCTTCTTTTATTTTCGACTCTCCTGCTGGAGCTAACGTATTTAATAATTTGAAGGACAAGATTGATAGCTCTAAAAAGTCTGTTTTTGAGATCGACGATGCTGGTATTCACTACATTTATACCCGCAGTAGCTCTAATTTTGAACAAGAACAAAACCTCAATGATCAAGAGTTGCTGTTTAAAGTATATTGTAGTGTGCTCGATAACTTTAAGCCTGATTTTGTGATGGGCTTTGGCACAGGCATGATTTCTATGACTAGTTTTGCTGAGGCGCAAAGACGAGGCATAGTAACCATTTATCCTGTTTTAAATGGCAATCATGGCAATTATGCCTTCCCAAATACCGATCTTATCTTAACTGACTCCCATGCTTCGGCTAACCTCTATTTCCGCCGTGATCAAATTCGCATGATCCCAATTGGTCAGTTGTTTGATCCTGTTTACTGCATATCTAATAAGCGTAAGCCTAAATATATTACTTTTATCAATCCAAGCTTTGAAAAAGGTTTAAGTATCTTTGCTAAGTTAGCTCAATACTGCCAAAAAGCTCACCCTGATTTAAGATTTTTAGTAGTTAATAGTAATGGCAACTTTGCCGAAAACATTCAATATTTACATACCAAAGGCAATAAGGATGACCATCCTTTAAAACCTCAAGACTTTGATAATGTTGATATGACTCCTGCTACTAACAATATGAAGCCTATCTATACTGTTAGTAAAGTACTAGTAACTCCTTCATTATGGTGGGAATCCTGGGGTAGAGTTGCCTCTGAGGCCGTACTTAATAATATCCCTGTTTTAGGCTCTACCTCAGGCGGCCTAAAAGAGGCTACCTTTGGAGCTGGTATTCATCTTGATGCACCTGAGCATTGCATTAAAGATAATTTATCTTTACCAGATGATGAAGAGATCAAGCCATGGGCCCAAGCCTTAGAGCGTTTAGTAAATGAGGACTGGGAGCAGCAGCTCAAGCATGCCCAAGATAACTTATCAATAGATAAAAATATTGATAGGCTCATAGCGATCTTACGCCCTTATTATGAGCGTCGTTATCGCGATCATGTTAAGTTTAACCACCACTAATTTAACTTTTAGCTCTTTTTATGCGCACTAGAAAAGAGCTGTTAAGCTAAAACTAATACAAGCTTATGTGGAGAACATAATGCCCAAAATTTTATGGTTGTCACCTGTCAGTTTGCACGACATTACCTCAGGTGCAGCCTTGCATTGTCGCTGCATGTTAGATGCTTTAAGTAAATGCGGCTTTGAAATTATTGCTTTAACTAGCTTTGCTTTTGAGCATGAGCGTGCCCGTAAAGTAGTATTTAGCAATATTGATCAGCTCTTTGAGCAAAATCCTAATAAAAAGATTTTTGAGCTTACTGAGCGAAAAGTGCGCTATTTATATGTACGCTCTACTGCTATTTTACAAAGTGAGCGTAAACTACAAGAGCAAAATGAATTTTTTGAGAGCTTTTTAGAGATTCTCAATAGATTTAAGCCTGACTTGGTCATGGGTTTTGGTAAAAGTGCCGATTGCGTTAATTGCTTTGCAGAAGCTAAAAGGCAGGGCATCAAAACTGTCTATTGGTTGCTTAGCAATTTAGAGCACCAATACTCCTTCCCTAACTGTGATTTAATTTTATCTGACTCCTATTTCACAGCTAAGGAGTATGCCCATATTGACCATATCAATGTTATCCCTATTGGTGCCTTTATAGAAAAAGCTCAAGTACTAGCACAACATAAGGATCCTCTCTTTGTTACTTTAATTAATCCTGACTTTAAAAAGGGATTAGCTATTTTTTCAAAGCTTGCTCATTACTGTAGTAAGGCTCGCCCTGAGCTAAAGTTTTTAGTAATCAATTCACAATTTAACTTTGTTGAACAAATTACTAAACTTCATGACAAAGGGGATATTAATAGTCATCCTTATAGGGCTAAAGATTTTGCTAATGTGCTAATGGCCGATGCTACCTTTGATATGCGTTTAGTTTATGAAAAGACTAAAGTACTATCATTACCTTTATTGCGCTATGAATCATGGTGCCGTGTTGGTAGTGAGGCCTTATTAAACAATATTCCTATTTTAGCTAGTAATGTAGGAGCTCTTAGCGAGGTTATAGGCCAAGGAGGTATTTTGTTAGACCCTCCTGAGCATTGCCTTAAAGATCCTTTAAGCATTCCAAGTGATGAGGAAATTAAGCCTTGGTTTGATGCTTTAGAGCAACTACTTAATAACAATTGGGAAGAAAATACACAAAAAGCTATTGCTTCTATCAATAAAGACGTTTTAACTGCTAATTTAGTTAAGTTACTACTTCCTTTGTGTGATAGCTTCGATCGCTATCGTACAAATTATTAAGGCTTAATTACCAGCTAAAGCTAGATTTTTACTATCTGGGATGTTTCTATGCCTAAAATTCTTTGGTTATCACCATACAGCTTGCATGACACCTCCTCAGGAGCTTCCATCCAAGCCAAAGATATGCTCGAATCCTTAGTTAAAAAAGGATGTGAGGTTTGGTCTTGTTCTTCTTTTGTCTTTGATAATGTCTCAGGCACAGTGGTGTTTGGTAATTTAGAGCAAAAGCTACAAGAAGATAAGCACAATACCTTTATACTTGATGACAATGGTATTCACTATATTTATACCCGTTGCCATAGCCGCTCTGAAATGGAATTTACTCTAGCAGAGGGCCAATTACTCTATGAAACTTTCTTAGATGTTTTAGATGAGTTCAAGCCAGATGTGATCTTTGGTTATTGCCCAGCTATGACTCCACTAGCATGCAATATTGAAGCTCGTCGCCGTGGCATTAAAACAGTTTACTTATTAGTAAATGGCAACCATAGTAATTTCTCTTTCTCTCACTATGATTTGGTAGTTACAGACTCCCAGGCTACAGCCGATCTTTATGCTAAGCGTGATCATATCAATGTTGCTACTACAGGCATCTTTATCAATCATGATCGTGTTATCAGTCCAGAAAAAGATCCTAAATATGTCACCTTTGTAAACCCAGTGGGCGCTAAAGGACTAGCAATCTTTGCTAAATTAGCCAAGGTCTGCCAAACCCAAATGCCTGATCTGCGTTTCTTAGTGATTAACAGCCGTGGTAACTTTGCCCATACTGTTACTATGCTTCATGACAAGGACAATAAAGACACCCATCCTTTTAGCGCCAATGATTTCCCTAATGTCGACATGACAGGCAATCAAAAGGATATGAGAGCCGTCTTTAAAGTTACAAAAGCTCTCTTGGCTCCTTCATTATGGTATGAGTCTTGGGGACGTGTTACTACTGAGGCTGTACTTAATGAAATTCCTGTCGTTTGTTCTAATTCAGGCGGCCTTCCTGAGGCTATGGCAGGTTGTGGTGAGGTTTTAGAGGCACCAGAGCACTGTAGAGAAGATCACTGGTCTATACCTACTGATGAAGAGATTCAACCTTGGATTGATGCTTTAAAGAAAGTTATGAAAACTGACTATAGCGAGCAATTTGCTAAAGCTAAAATCCAACACTCTAATGAGCGCTCTACTGAGCGTACCTTGGATGCTTTTATGCCATTATTTAACAATAAAGCATCTGATAATCCACTTTTTTATCGTCAATAGACAACAGGCATTGTTTAGTTAAAATTGCCCGTTAAGTCATGCTTTTTTGCAGGAAAAAATAATATGCCTAAATTACTTTGGGTTAGCCCTTTAAGCGTTCACGATACGTCAAATAACTCTGCAACTCAAATGCGTAACATGCTGTTGTCTCTTAAGGCTCGTGACGTTGAGATTGTTGGTCTAAGTGCTTTAAACTTTCTCCATGAAAGCGGCACTTCCATGTTTACTGATTTAGACGAAAAGCTCAAAGGTGAAGATATTTCCTTTAACCTTAAGGATAACAATATTACTTTTATCTACATTCGTACTAAATCAAGAAAGCTAGGAGACATGATCTCCCAAGAGCAGCGTAACTTCTATGCTAAGTTTTGCGCTATTATCAATGCCTTCCGTCCTGATGTAGTAATGGGCACAGGCAGTGATATGCTCTCTATGGTGTGCTTTGATGAGGCCCATCGTCGTGGCATTCCTACTGTCTATACCCTCTTAGATGGCACTCCTGAGCGCTTTAATTTCCCTAACATTGATGTAGTAATTACTGATAGCAATGCTACCTCTCACCTCTATGCTACCAACCGTAAAATCAACTCAGTAGTGGTTGGTTCCTTTATTCCTGTAGTTGCCCATACTGATAGCGAAGCTAAGGTAGAGCGCAAGCGTATTACCATGGTTAACCCAAGTATTAACAAGGGTCTAGGTATTTTCTTACGCTTAGCTCAACTACAAGGCAAAGAGCTTAAGAATACCAAGTTTACTGTGTGTGAAACTTATGAAGGACAGTTTTTAGAGCAAGCTGCCTTAATTCATGAGGCCAACTCAGATAAAGCTGCTTTTGATGACAAGTTCTTAAAGTCTATTGAAGTGCTTCCACCTAATAGCAATCTTAGTGAGGTTTTAAAAGAAAGTAAGGCTTTATTAGTGCCTTCTTTATCTTTTGAAAGCACTGTTAATATTGCTCGTGAGGCTATCGCCCATGGCACTCCAGTATTAGGCACCAACCAAACAGGTATTGCCGAATCTATTGGTGATGCAGGTGTCTTAGTAGAGATCCCACCAGCACTACTTGCAAACCCTAATGAAGTTATTTCTGTTGAAAACATGACTAACTTTGTTAAAGGTCTTGATCTCGTGTTAAATAACGACTTTACTGAGCGCTGCCTCAATGTAACTAAGCGCCATGACATCAACTTCTCAGCTAATCGCTTAGCCACTATCTTAAAGCCATTGTTTGACAAGAGAGCAGGCAATAACCCTCAATTGTTGCGCAATGGTAGCTTAATCTAAAGAGTCAAAAACTCTTATTAACAATACCCTAAAGGCTGATGTCAGGAGCTTGAGCTTTTAGGGTATTTTTTGCAGCCCAAATAGCTATATTATAAAATTTATGATATTTATCTGATTTTCATTCAAATACTAGATATGAATTTTGGAAAATTTCTACTTAACAATATGTTTTATACAAAAAACGGCTCAAAACTTCCTGTTTTTGCAAAAAATTTGCAACAAATTTAGAATTTAGTGACCTATATCACACTTATCACGATTCTTTTTCTATAAAATCCCTGCAAATTTTTTAGATAGATACACAAAGCTAGATAACACAATTAAGCTGCAAAACGGCTATTGTTTGCTAAAAGTACCTAAAAAATTTTGAAAATTAGCACTCACTTTTTCTGAGACGCACGTCTGTTTACTCTCGCCCGCCCCACTAAAACAGTGCTTATTCATCTTAAGTTGCTATGTCTGCTGCAACAACTTAAGGTCAATAATATTGGGCTAATTGCCTATTCTTAGCCTTTATTAAAGATAAATTTTTCTTCCCTAAAGCCAAAGCGATTTGGTTCCTAATTTAAATGCATCAAAACTGGTTATTCTTTTTTCTAGATAAGCGTAATGCTTAGCTAGCGAATAACTATTGCTCAAAATAATGCTTTTAAATTAGGGACATTGCCTTGGCTTTTTTGTTTTTATACAAAGAGAGTTTGATATGTCTGCGACTATTGATATGTCAGAATTTTCATTAGGAAATTTTGAAAAGAAAAAACTTTTAAAAGCCTGTAACCATCTCCAGTTATTCTCCCAGCTCTCCTCAATGTTTGAAGAGCTACCTTGCTCAAACGAAAAAGCCTTGAGCAATTGTATTGATGATGAGCTTAATGAGCGTCTATGCGCTGACGAGTTTTATGACGAACTGCAATTCGATCTTATGCAAGAGGACTATGAACTTGAGTGTGAGCAAGATTGCGATGAGGAAATGTTTGAGGCCTTTGAAAGCGGCAAGTACGACTACGACTATCAATTGTCTGATGAAGATATAACTATGGCCGCTTTAGGTTCTGACTACAGCATCACCCAATTAAATACTGAGCCAGCACCTTTGGTGGTTACTACTGAGCCTCTCGTAGATGAAATAGTAGTTCATAGAAATGCTCATACTACCCAGTATTTCTTAAATAGCGCTTTTCATTTGTTTAATTATCTAAAGAGCATCTGCTCTATGGAAGGCAAGCATCAGAGCGAAGCTTTAAATGCCTTCTTGGCTCACAACCATATGGCACTGGATCACCTGCACCAATTATCTCTTGCTAAAAAATCTAGTTACGAGCGCTACAGGGAGGAAATGCTAAAAATAGTGACACTCAAAGATATTGGCTCATCCTTATTTGATATTACTTATAACATGCGGCATATCCCATCTTATGCTTTGCCTAAAGTACAAGAGCAAGTACCAAGTAGTAAGCAAATTACTTTATTTAATACTGTTAGAGTAATAAATACTAATGAAGAGCCGATTAAGAGATTGCACTACAACAAGGTAAATAAACTACATACTAGCTCTGATTGTTTAATCTTGGATACCATCCATAAAACTAACTACAAGCTCAACAAGATGTTGGTATTTTTAAAACAGCTCTCTCCAGCTGCTACTATCTTTCATACCAATATAGTTTACGACTTTTGCTCCTATGACTTTGATAAGCAATTTAACAGCAGCCTAAGCAAGTTCATAAATGTCATGCTTAAACCATTTGCTATTGGTAAGCATAAAGAGAACTTAACCCCAATCTGCGATCTTATCGAAAAAGTTAATCCTCCAGCTTTTTCTGATCCAAGGGTAAAGCCGTTGTATTTGTAAATTAATTTTCTCCAAACTAGTTTAGGGAAACAAAAGCCCCCATGGCTTGCCCTGGCCTACCTTGGTAGGCCAGGGCAAACCTGGGCACCCACGGTACACCAGGGTACACTATTGTATGCCATGATTCACTAACATACGCCAAGGTGCAGTTTCCCTACTTATTTTTTTGCTTATACCCATTACTTACAAGTGCTGCTTTGTGCCTATCCTAGCAGCTTAATCCTTGTATCCATGCTTTCTTTGATTCGGAGAGCATCTTTACTTTAAGTTTGTGCCTTATTTATACGTAAAGATGCTAACTTTTTATGAAAAATCACTCAAAAGACCACGTAATCCCGCAGTCCTTTAGTTTAGAGCTCATTTCTAATCAAAATGATTTGATCTCTGCCCATAATTCTACTCAGGGTAATAATGTAACTACCTGCAAATCTCGAGCAGCTATGCAAATGGCTACCTTAAGAAATAACAGCAAAAATGTGCAGGGCCTGAATATCTTTACCAAAATTGATGAAGGTGGGTGCTGGGATGAAGTTCAAGAGCGCTGGAACAATATCTTAGAAAGCGACAAGGCTTTATCCAGTATGCCTGATGAGGACTGTTTATATACTAAGGCTGACTATACTCCCAAGGCTAATGCTTTGAAGTATTTATATGAAATGTCTTCTTGCTTAAAAAACTCTCAAGAGATTAACTTATTACTGCCTATGGTTAATAGCATTAACCAAATGTATGACAGTATTGTTGCTCATAATCCTAATCTCATTAAAAACGAGCCCGATCTGACCTCACTAATCAATTGTGCCTTTGATCAAACTACTTGTTTGAACAATTACCTTATGACCTACACCAACGAGAAGGCTGAAAATATCAGCCAAGAGTTTGGTTTAACTAAACAAGAGTTAAGTGATCTTATTGTCCAATACTCTAGTTATAACTTAGAAGCATCCGATATTATGCGTCGTAAAGAGCTGCATTTTATCCTTAAAGATTATATGAGTAATCTCTACCACGCTACCTCAGAACGTAATGTGGCTAAGCCTATTTTTGATCATGCACAATTAACCTCAATCAAGACCAACCCTAGTGCACAAGATAGCCCTAAGAGCGCTAAGGTTTTAGGCAAAATTGATAACACCTTATTAAAAATTAAAAATGTCAGTAATAGAGTGCTCAATAACGCCTTACAGTCTCCTCGTAATCTTGCTATTACTGTATCTTGCCCAACCAATGTATTAAGCGCCTATTTAAGAGAGTCTTGCTATTTAGGTAGCTTAGATCCTAATAAGTCTTGTTTTCACCAGCAGCAAGCTAAGCTTTTAATAGCCATGGTAATGTCCCACAAAGGCCTTTGTAAGCAGGAAATTAATTATTACCTATCTTTTAAAGACCAAAGCTGGCAAGAGCTCAAAACTCTCAAAGCCCAGCTAAGCGCCGCAGCCGCAGCTGAGGCAGCTGCCACTGCCTCAGCAGCGCCCGCTGCGCCCGCTGCAGCGCCAGCTGCTGCGTCTGCTCTCGTAGAGCCTTCCCCTACCAAAGCTAAGAAAGCTAAGCAAGCTAAGGGCACAGTTCGTAGCAAGGGCCGTAGTAATAAAGCTAACCTTGATTGTGAGGTGGTGAGCACTAATGAGACTCACGGCTCCAGCACAGCTATGGTTATGGATTATGAACTTGATCCAACTTGCTTTAATGAAATTGAGCTGAACTTTGATACCCTCATAGCCGAGGAATTACCTCTAATAGCTGATGATGCCATCAGCGCTACTAATGGCAGCGCTGATGACAGCTTAGCTGACTGCTTTGCTAGCAGCTCTGAGGATAGCTGTGCTAGTAGCGACCTTAGTGAGGAGGAAATTGATGGGGCCAATATGATGGATGAAGCCCTTAGTGAATCTTCTAGGGACTTAGAGGATGCGGAGGAAACTACTGATAGTGAGCTCTATGCCCATCAAATTGAAGTGCAGACTAATTCCTATAGTGCGCTTATTAAGAAGCTTAAAAATAATAATAGCTCCTTTAACGATATGCTATCGTACTTAAATAACAATCTATTTGGCGTTAACCAACAGCTTAACGAAAATTCGCTTAAACAGCTGTTAACTAATGACTACTCTAAATTTATCTTAGAGCAGATGATTCATTTGTATTTTAAGATTATGGAAGATAGGGAGCTTTTGTACCATGAAAGCTATAAGTTACCTATAGTAAGTGCTGATAACTCTAATGTTATGGATTTATGCGCCCTTATAGTTAATAGAGTCTTACCTCACAAACCTGTCTTAACTAAGATTGATCAACATGAGGACTATGTTGAGCTGCATGTCTATCTTAAAAGACGTTCTAAAAGCTTAGATGAAAGCTATCAAGACTCTATTAAAAAGTCTGCTATTCCTGACGGTATTTTTCCTAAGTTATCTGTTAGCACTGATAGGCAAGCTCAGCCTAAAAGTGAGGTTGCTCGTGACTTTATCAAGGTATTAAACCTTAAAGATACTTTCCATAATAGCAATAACTTAACTAAAAAAGACGAGCCTGAACGCCTTAAAATCAACCATTTAGCCATTAAACAATCTGTATATCTGTCCAAGATTGTTAACCAGAACAATACTTATGTTCAGTTTTGCTCTCGAGCCTTGGCTTATCAGCAATTGTTAGATAGCAAACTCTTGCGCTTAAAGGTCAATAATGTAGATAGCAAAAATATTTACAATAAGCGTGATTGCATGATTTTAAGTAATCTTAACGATGACACTCACAACTATAGTGGCTCTATAGATTTTTTCTTATGTTTAGGTATTCAAGATGCCTTTAGCCAATTGGTTTCATCTAAGCATGACAACAATCACTACTATAGAAATAGCGCCCGTCAACCTAAGGTTCCAAGCTTAACGGCTTTTATTTATATCTTAGAGGCCTTGGAACAATTAGAGGCTTTTATGTTTACCTGTACTTGTGGAGCTATGAACTTAGTATGCAATCCGTTCTTATTCAAGAACCCTTTGAAATTTAGCCAAAGCTGCAATCACTGTATGAAGCACATTAGTTTTTGCCAGCCTCAGCTCCAAACGGCCTCAGCTCAAAAATAGGCTCCTTAAGGCCAAGGAAAGACAAGGCCAAGCCAAGCCAAGCCAAGCCAAGGCAAGCCAATGCTTGCCTTGAGCTTGTGTTTGGCCCTTGCCTGGCCAGCCTAGCTATCCAGCCCATCCTATCAAGACTTTGATAGGATGGGCCTTGTTTGGTGGGAATAGTTTGGCTTTGGTATTGAGAGTGCTTTTTAGCTTATAAGGCACTTAATGAGTTAGGTGCTTGAGTTGAATAAGCTTGTTTGCGCTTATTTGTTAAAGAATTATAAGAGGAGGTATCCATTGCTTTGGAGAGCTCTTTATTATCCTCATCTAAAGTTTGGCTTTCAGTGGCTAAATTAGCTACTCTTTGAGCCTCTCTCTTTTGCGCCTCAATTTCTGATTGGATAATAGCTCTTAAGCTAAAAGTACCTAATCTTAGTAATTGAGGATTATCGCCCGCTCTTTTAGCAAGTAATGGTTTTAAACCTAAAGCTAAGCGGCGGCAGCTGCCAATAAAATCACTGTGCTCTAGCGCCAACCAAATACGATTACGGTCAAAGTCATTGAGCAATTCATTCTTTAAAGCCTCTACCCAAGGGGATACTTGCTTAGGCTCAGGAGCTAAATAGAGATTATCAATTAACTCTTGATCTACATCTACATAAGTAGCCGCATCTTTTAACTGCTCTTTTAAAATGTTTTGACTAGTAGTAATAATAGGCACACCGTGACTTAATGATTGTAAGCCTAAGGAACTATTAGACACTAAGCTTAAAGTAGGCATGATTAAGACTCTACTTTTAGCTAGCAAATCATTAATATCATGTCCCATACCAAATACTTTAACCTTACTAATAGTCTCTTGAGTAAAGACATTTAGCTCTTGTTGTTTGTTGGTATAGGAATTGATATTGAGCAAAAACTGATTTTCTTCTGTTTCTAAGACCGCAAACTCATAATTTTGGAACAATGGATCTTGGCTGCATGTTTGTACCATGCTCAAAAATATACCTAGACCATGCTCGACATTAGGTGACACCATTAAGACTAATGAGCGCTGTGCTACATTTGGAAAAGGTAAAGAGCCCCAGTCAATCGATGCTTTGCTCTGTAAGTGTGAGAGCTGCTCTTGCTTCTGCTCTTGCTCTTGCTCTTGCTCTTGCATTTGTCTAAGAGCCTGCATATGTTGATGCTTGGCTTGTAAGTAAGCTCCCATAATTGGGCCATTAGGGCACACAAAAGGGCCTACTTGTAAGGCTTTTTTACCATGAGCTATGACATAGTCATTAGTTAAAGATTCACTAGAGCTAACAATAAGATCAACATCAGCAAAATTAAACTCTCTAGCAGGAGGCTCTAAGAGAACAAATACAGTAGGAATGTCTAAGTGCTTGGCTAAATTAAGACAAGCCATAGAGACAATATCGCTAGAGGAGGTGATCACCACATCAGGCTTAAAACCACAAATAATAGGAGTCATTTCGTTATAAAACTGACTTTGCTCTAATGTGGTCATGTTGGCTAAAGGATGCTGACCTGTAATGGTATAAATATATTGCACCCCGCCGTCAGCAAATTGAAATTTGTTGGCTGAGTGGGTGATTAACTCACGAGCTGCTGGGTGTAAGGAATTAGGATCATTGTTGGATCTAATAGTAGAGCTTAGACAAACTAAACTGGCACTGCGATCTGCTAAAGATGCAATCATGTTACGTACTTGTAGCATGGACTCACTGGCCAAATCATGTACACAACAAGTGCTTATCCATAAGATTTTTTTCATAATCCATTATCCTTGAGATCGTCATCTTGAAGAGCATTGATTTGATCGCAAAGCTCAGATAAATCTGGCATTTGATGCTGGCTTTTATTAATTAAAGGATTGAGGGCACTAATTAAACGATTGACCGCTCTATCTTGTGATAGACGGGTGCGGGCGGTTTCTAGTTCTTGATCAAAGTTTTCGGCTAATAATACTTTTAAGGCATTAAACCAAGGCTCTATTTCCTCATCTGTAGGTAATGAGTAAAAGTCCTCCTGACAATGCTCTGGGGTATCAATTAAAACACCTCCACCGCCAATGGCCTCAGCTAAGCCACCAGAGTTTGATGCAATAACAGGAATATTGTTAAACACAGCCTCACTAGCTACTCGCCCCCAAGCTTCAAACCATAAAGAAGGCACCAAAATTACTGCGCTAATGGCATAAATAGAGCGCATATCAACTTGCTGATCTACCATAAAAACATTAGGAAAATCATTTTGCTGATAAGGATGGTTGTTTAAGTCCCCTTTGATATGAAGTTTATTTACTACTTCATTAAAACGCTGATGAGTGTTAACAGTTAAAAACTTAGCCTCAGGCATTCTTTCTTGGCAGAGCTTAGCTAACTTAGCAAAAATCGCTACGCCCTTATAATCCGAAGGATTAATAAAAGTTACATAACGCTTTTGATGCTCTGGGGCAGTAATATTTTGAATATTAAAAAAGGCACCTACAGGTACAGTGTTGATTTCATCACGCTCGGCATACAGTTTAGATACGGCGTAAGAGTCAGTAATAATAAGATCAATATTAGGAAATAAATAAGTAGAGTAAGAGCCATTAGAAAGCATATAAGCAGTACTGATACCTTGTTGTTTGGCCGCAGCAAAACAACTCATAACTACAGGAGCAGTACCATAGCCCATCACTACATCAGGCTTAAAATCTTTCAGAGCTTTGATAAAGGTATGATAGAAGAGCTGACACTCAGATAAAGTCATATCAGTCTCTTGGCAGCTTGAGACTCTTGTATAAAGATAATGTATCCCCTGCTCATCAAAACTATGGATTTCACTATCATTATCTTTAAAAAGTTCTTTTATATCACCAAAAGCTTGCGCAGCTGCTTGTTGGGCATCAAAGATAAATGAAGAACAAGCCCACACCTCAAAGCCACGACTTACTAAGCTAGAAAGCATGTAACGACAATTTAGCGCAGCCCCTGATGAGGAATCATGCAAACTAAAAGGTGACATCCAGAGAATCTTAGGCATGCTATTTCCTTACAATCAAAACAGATAAAAGGCGCTCATAATAGCTTTCATTTTATCTTAAATTTAGGTTCAAATAGATCATTTGGACGGCTATTTGAACCAAATTTAGCTCTTAGTGATGCAAATCATCTGTACCCAAGCCAACACCGCTATAACTAAAGCCCAATTCGTGAGCTAAACGCATTGAGAGCTTATTACGATAGTCTAAAATCACTTTATGGCGCATATGCAGCGCACAATAGTTAAGATCAAGATTACTAAACTCTCCCCACTCGGTAAGCACAGCTAAAATATCAGCGCCATGGCTTACCTCTTGGGCCGAGTTAACATAGACAATTTGCTTGCTATAGCCACTAAGAATTTTTTTAGCATTATCCATAGCTTTAGGATCAAACACTCTAAGAGTAATATTAGGCGCAACTTTTAGAATATGATCCACTATTTGCATAGCAGGAGAAAAACGGCAGTCATCGGTTCCATTCTTAAAGGCAAGTCCTAAAATGCCCACCACTGCTCCAGTCCCATCCCAAGCACCAACCGCAGCAGCTACAGTTCCAGCGCCTGCGCCTGCAGCTGTCCTAGCTTTTGCCTCGGCTGGGCCATCATTTAGCTGTTTAGCTACTTGGATAATTCTCTGAGCCATGCTGGTGATGCGCTGCTTATTACCCTCTAAAGTAGCATGTACTAAAGATAAATTTACCCCATACTTTTGGGCCATCAAATCAAGGGCCATAGTATCTTTAGGGAAACAAGAGCCGCCAAAACCAGGACCAGGATTTAAAAAGCTTTTACCAATACGCTGATCTAAGCCTATGCCAGATGCTACCTCATAAATGTCAGCTCCAGATTGCTCGCAAAAATCTGCCATTTCATTAATAAAATGAATTTTGGTGGCTAATAATGAATTAGCTGCATACTTAATGGTTTCACTAGAACGACGTGAGACATAAAGCATTTGGCAATGAGGATGTAAAGCCAATAAAGGCTCATAAAGGCTAGCAATTAGTTTTTTAGCTTGAGTAGAGTCAGAGCCTACCACAATGCGATCAGGATGGAAAAAGTCATAAATAGCATAACCCTCACGTAAAAACTCAGGTAAAGAGATCACGTCACAATTTGCGTGGGGATTAATATGATTAATAATGGACTCTACCTCATCGCCCGTACCCACAGGAACAGTAGATTTAGTGGCAACAACAGTATAAGAAGAGTTTAAGCAAGTAGCTATTTGTGCGGCGGCTTCATAAAGATAACTTAAGTCAGCTTCATTAGTAATAGGATGTGGCGGAGTGCCTACGGCAATGATAATTAATTGAGCGTCTGATAGGCCTTCTTTCATGCTAGTAGTAAAGGTTAAATTACCTAATGAGACGTGTTTATCAAATAGTTCTTGTAAACCATGCTCATAGATAGTTAGTTGTGAATGTTGCAACTTAGCAATTTTGCTCTCATCATTATCAATGCAAATCACTTGATGCCCCAGCTCAGCTAATCCTACACCTGTAGGCAAGCCCACATAGCCTGTTCCAATAATTGCAACTTTCATAATTATCCTTACTAAATTACTAACTGGCCTATAATAATAGGGCTAAGATAGAACATTACCAGCACTTATACATTAATATCCTAAAGTACGTTTGTAAGCTAATCCGTATTACTAATAGGCAATTATTATAAGGCTATACTTAGCCTAAAAAGTGTTCCTTGTTTATAGATTTTTCACTGTGCAAAAGGAGAGTTGCGTTTATTCTGGATGCGCGATTTTTTTGTTATGACCAATATTGAAATTCTTAATCTTTCTCAAGCCGATGATTCTTTTTTAACCGTCCGCTTAACTAAAGGCACTTGTCCTGAGTGCTTTGTCGACAAGACTGCCTGCATTCCTAATAAGCAAGGTGGCTTTGATATTTTCTTAGATGACAGCGATAACCGTTGCATTCAAAAAGCAGGTCGCAATGTAGGTGCATTAGGCATTAAGAAAGTTATTGTTACTTTAGATCAAGACAGCGCTGTAAAGCTTGATGCCATCAGCGCCGCTCAATTTGTCTTAGGCATGTACTCAGAGCAATGCCGCAATAGCCCTATTAGTATTGCTTTTGATCTTAATGATGCCATTTTAAAGTCAGTACGCCGTGATGTTGAGTTTATTACTTTAGCTCGTATTTTTGCCAATAGCGCTAATAACCAATACCACACTGTAGACTTAGTAAATAGCTACTATCAGCAGTTAGAAAAAGCCTTTAATACCTTTGGTGGTCAAGGCAAGCTCTCCTTTGAACTTTACAAAAAAGGCGATTCTTTATTTGACTATAACTGCATTGGTCTGCAAACCGTAGGTAAAAGCTCCAGCCATGAGCCTTGCTTAGCCGTGATTGATTATGTGGGCCCAAATGCTGATGAGCAAGTAGTAGATATTGCCCTTGTAGGTAAGGGTATTGCTTTTGATACTGGCGGTAATGACATTAAGAGCGCTAAGTTTATGGATACTATGCGCACTGATAAGTCTGGTTTAATTTATGTAGCTGCTGCCACTGCTCTAGCTGCTGCTATGGGCGCTAATAAGCATATTCGCTGCTATATGCCTTGTGCTGAGAACATGGTATCAGGCAATGCTATGGTGCCAGGCGATATTATTACCTATCCTAATAATGTCAGCGTTGAGATCGGTAATACCGATGCCGAAGGTCGCCTCATTCTTGCTGATGCTCTGCTATTAGCTGCTCAAGATAAGCCAAAATATATTCTTGATGCTGCCACCTTAACAGGTGCTGCCAAAATTGCAGTAGGCCGTGACATGTGCGCTATCTTATGCCGTGAAAATGTTATGGACGAGCAATTAGAGCAAGCCTTTAACTACACTAAAGAGGAGTATTGGGTATTACCAATGAGAGAATATCACAAGCGTTATATTACCTCTCGCCGTGCTGATATTTGCAACACCAGCCATGGTGATGGTGCCCCTGGCTCTTCAACAGCTGCTGCTTTCTTATCCTTCTTTGTCTCCCCTGAGCAAAAATGGACTCACATTGACTTATCCAACGCCTACCAAGGCGAAAGCTCACCTTATTTAGCTCCAGGCTCAACAGGTAACACTGTCTATGCCTTAGCTCACTGGCTAGTAGGCGCTCAATACTAATTAAGCCCCTAAATTAGCCCCACGGGTGCTAAAGCCAAAGCCTTGGCTTTAGCGCCCATCTGGCAGCTTTAGTGCCCACAGTGGCGCTAAAGCTACCAGATGATGTTAGCCTTATATGCCCCATCATTTTTTCTTAGCAAGGCTAAAGCTTGCTAAGATTTGCATTTACGCTAATACCAACACGCACCAGCTTAAAGGACTATAATGGCCCAATTAAGCTCGGTGAGAACTTATAGGTAAGCTAGATTTTCGGAGTTGGTTTATGAAATTTCACCATATAGTAATATTAACTGGAGCTGGTATTTCAGCTGAATCTGGTATTCCTGTTTTTAGATCTGAAGATGGCTTATGGGAAAACCATAGAGTTGAGGATGTTGCTACTTATGCTGGCTTTGATTCCAACAAAGCCCTGGTTCATCAGTTTTACAACGGCTTAAGACAAAGCATTAAAAACAAAGAACCAAACTCAGCGCATTTAGCTATTACTAAACTACAAGAGCAAATGGACTCTTTAGGTGGTAAGGTCACTATCATTACCCAGAATATTGATGATTTGCATGAAAGAGCTAACTCTAAACACATCATCCATATGCATGGTCAAATTGATAGTATGCTCTGTGAAAGCTGTCAGCATCGCTTTACGTTTTGGGACAATTCAAGCCCTGATAGCCTCTGCCCACACTGCCATAAAGCTACCTTACGTCCTGATATTGTATGGTTTGGTGAAATTCCTTACTACATGGACGAAATTGAACAAGAGCTTTTTAAGTGCGATCTCTTTATTGCTATTGGTACCTCAGGTGTAGTTTACCCTGCTGCTGGTTTTGCTAGCATTTGTCGCAACAGAGGCATTCCATGTTTAGAGTTTAATCTAGAGCCAAGCTCAGTTCACTCCAACTTTACCAAAGCTTATTATGGCAAGGCAGGAACTACTTTACCTAAGTTTGTCGACTATCTACTAAAAGAAGATGAATTGCCTGAAACTTTGTAATAATCGCTTTAAATGGCGGCTATTAAACCTTACAATTAAGCAATTTTATTTTCTTGAGGCAATTATAATTTTTTTATGACCACCGCTAAAAGCAGTAAATCCCGCTCTAAGAGCAAGGCTGATAGTAGCCAAGATCAATCTACTCTTAACAGCGCAAAAGAGCGCGAGATTCAAGAGTGTATTTGTGGTTGCTGCCATGGAGCTAGCTCTAATGACCATCAAATGGCTGTTGCCAATGGCGAGCTGCTCTCAAGTGATGATGCAGAAATTTTAGCTGCATTCTTTAAGGCCTTATGCGACCCTAGCCGTCTTAATATTGTTTATTTATTACTTAAGCACAAGCAATTATCAGTAGGCGATATTGCCCTGAAAACCAATATGTCAATCTCGGCTGTTTCACACCAATTAGCTACCTTAAGAATGCGCAAACTGGTTACAGTCAAAAGAGATGGTGTCAAAAACTACTATGGATTATGTGATGATCATGTGTTCCAAGTAATTGCCACTGCCATTGAACATATCAGAGAAGATTAATGTGAGCTTTAGTCAGGCGTTAGCTTGCCAGCTTGCAAAAGCCCCCAAGGGCTAAACCCAATTAGTCCTAAGCTAACCAGGCACTAGTTCCTTTATTAAAGATAATGGAGCTTAAGCTCATCAAGAGTAAGTACCCAAGCTTTGGCAACTACCACTTACCCTTAGCAATATCCTAAACTCCTTACGCCTCCAGGCACAGACACGCCCCAGGCCCACAGGCCATGGCCTATGGCACAGGCCATAGCTCTGGCAAAGGCCAGGGCTTAGGCCATAGGCCTAAGGCCCATGGCCTTGGCCAGAGCCAGGCAAAGCCTCATGTGCCCTCAACTGTTTATTAAAAGATAGAATTTATGAAAACTAAAGTAGCTACACAGCGCCCTATTTACCTTGACAATGCCGCATCTACCCCAATGGATGAAAGAGTTATTGAGGCTATGGTGGCTTGTTTATCTCAAGAGGGCACTTTTGGTAATAGCGCTTCTAAAGATCACGTCTATGGTTGGGAAGCCGCTGAGGTTATTGAAAATGCCCGTGATCAAATTGCTCAAGCTATTGGCTGCTCTCCTTTAGAGATTATCTTTACCTCTGGAGCGACTGAAAGTAATAACTTAGCCCTTAAGGGTCTAAGCTATGCTCAATATAAAATTAACAATCCTCGCCGCACTATTATTACTAGTAGCATTGAGCACAAAGCTGTATTAGAAAGCACTGAGCAATTAGCCCATCATGGCTTTAACATCATCTATTTAAAACCACGCACCGATGGCACTATTAGCGCCGCTATGCTTAAAGAGGCTTTAACTGACGATACCTTCTTAGTATCCATCTCTCAGGCCAACAGCGTTTTAGGCTCAATGAATGATATAGATGAATTAGCACAAATAGCTCAGGATCATGGTGCTCTATTCCACTCTGATTGTGCCCAAAGCAATGGTCTGTATGATTTACATTTAGCTAAATCACCTGTGGCTATGGTAACTTTAACCCCAGAAAAAATTTACGGCCCTAAAGGTGTAGGTGCGCTTTATCTTAAAAAAGACTTAAATATTGAGCTTGAGCCTTTATTAGTTGGTGGTGGCCATGAAAAGGGACTACGTGGCGGTACTTTAGCTACTCATCAAATTGCTGCTATGGGTAAAGCTTTTGAGATCATGGCTCAAGAAAGAGAGCAAGTTATTGCCCATGTTAGTGCTTTAAAAGAGCGCTTGATTGGTCTACTTAAGACTATCGATAATGCCCAAATTAATGGCTATAACGAAGATGGTTCTACCCCTCATTTACCTGGAGTAGTTTCTGTAAGCTTTAAAAATATTGAGGGCCAATATCTTATCCCAAGCTTACGTAAAGTAGCCTGCTCTACTGGTTCTGCTTGTTCCTCTAAAGAGTTAAAGCCAAGCTATGTCTTAAGTGAAATTGGTCTTGACGATGATCTCGCCCGCGCCTCATTACGTCTTTCTATTAGCCGCTATAACACTCAAGAAGACATTGATCTTGCCTTCGAGCAAATCAAGCAAACAGTAGCCATGTTAACTAAAAAGTAATTGTTGCTACCTTACAACACTAAAAAACCCAAGCTCCAACAGCAGCTTGGGTTTTTATTTGAATTGTAATTGGGCAACTACACTAGCTTACAAATCGCTAATGGCAATCTCGTACTTAAAGGTAGTTGGAACTTGTGCTTTTAGGGCTACTGTAGTGGCCACTCCTGCCTTTGCAATAGCGTTGTCGTCTTTAATAGACTGCTCAGCTAAATCCCATGCACCAGCAATAGGCTCAATACCTAAACAACAATTCTTACCCTGCCAAGGCTCAAATTTGCGGCCATAATTACTCATCCACAATAAACAAGTAGGAATTAAGTCCTTATCCCAGGATAAAGTAACTTTAATGCCTTTATTCTTGTACTTTAAAACGGCCTGACCATTAGGATGGAGCATCTGGACAATTTCTTCGGTGTGATAAGGCTTTGGTAAATGAGTACCATCCATCACGTTACTATTACCATCAAGATTATGATATTGCTCTTGTAGCGGTATAGCACTTAAAGCATCAAAATGAGCCCCTACTACCAAGCGGCTAACCTTAGGCTCACACTCAATACCATAAACCATGCCATCGCCAGCAATTTCCAGCTCAAGCTCGTTATCCTTACCAGCAGTTGGGAACACTGGGTGTACGCCCATAGGGGCGGCACAATCCTTATGAGCAATAACGCTAAAGCTTAGATAAACCCTATCCTCGCCTAACTCAATAGTACGCTCAATGCTCTTTAAATCATTGCCTTGGGGATAGTTATAAACTAAAGTAATTTTGCTCTTATCTTCACTGAGCTCTTTTACTGACCAAGTGCTATGGCATGGTAGACCATGAGGAGCATTAGCTAAAAATAAAGAACTATCAGAGTTAACAAAGCCAAAAGGTACACAAGCCCACTCTCCAGATAAGTGCTCCATGAGGCCAGCTTGATCTTGGTAATAATTTTCCTTGAGCCATGGAGCTTGATGGAAAATAGCATGCTTACTTTCACCTTTAATAGCATATAACTGGGAGAGCATGCCGCCATTAAGATCTACTATAGCTTGTAGAGAGCCTGTTTTTGACTGTAAATAAATAGGATTTTCCATAGACCGCCTCATTAATTTTTACATCGCATTATGCATAGCTGGAAGCCAAGCTGCGCCTCTTACACCAGAGCTGCCGCCAAATTGAGCTTTGACAATAGGAGTATCAAACTCGCCACCAAAGATATATTTGCTAACTTCATTAGGTAGTAAGTCATAAATCTCATCAATATTGGACATACCACCACCTAAGACAATCACATCAGGATCAAGAAAGTTTACATAGTTAGCAATAGCACGGGCTAGACGTGATACATAGTCCTTAAAACACTCACTAGCTAACTCATCGTGAGCATGCATTTTTTCAATAATCTGTAAGCTGGAAAAAGGATAAACCAAAGCATCAGGGTCAAACTGATTAATACGTTTAGCATATTCACGCTCTAAGCCTGTTCCAGAGACAAAAGTCTCAGTACAGTTTTTCTTGCCGCAAAAGCATTTTACGTCTGCCCAGTCTTGCATCTCAGCTTCACTTAACCAAGGTAGTGGATTATGTCCCCACTCACCCCCTAAAAGGTTACGGCCACGCCAGATCTTTTTATCATGCACTAAGCCAGAACCTGAGCCTGTTCCTAAAATTAAGCCCCACACTAAGGAGCCATCTTTACCAGCACCATCTACAGCCTCGGACAAAGCAAAGCAATTGGCATCATTTTCTAAGAAGATAGCATCATTGTTAACCGCAGCACTTAAATCAGCTTTTAAATCATGACCATTGAGCCAAAAGGAATTGGCATTTTTAATGACATTAGTTTTATTGGAGACAGTACCAGGAATGGCAATACCTATAGGGCACTGACAGTTGATGTGATTTTGAGCATCGTTGACTAGACCACTAATAGTTTTAATGGTGTCAGCATAAGATCCTTTTACCGTACTAACACGCTTTCTAAAACACTCATTACCCTTGTCATCTAAGGCAATAATCTCAGTTTTAGTACCACCTAAATCTACACCTAGACTAAATTTGCTCATAAAAAAAACTCCTCAATAATGACTTAGCTATAATACAACAAAGGCTCACCATCGTAATGGCAAGCCTTTGCTATGAGCTTTAAAGCTAGTTCTCATTTAGAGAACTGATGCTAAATAATTACTTGCGAACCTTGTCGTACTCATTACATAAGCACCACTTCATTGGCTCGTCCTCTTCGATCTCGCTAAAGCGTGGGCAGCCAGCTAAGTAAGTATTGTCGGTATGATCATCATTAACCTTAGATACTTCCCAGCTCATTACCTTGCCATCCTCAGCCCAGATGCTGTGATAGAGGCGTGGAGGTAAAGTTACACCAGAACCTACAGGAATACGGATAACATCACCAGGCTTGAAAACAACCTTTTGTGAGTCAAAAGTAATCTCAACAGGACGCTCAGTGTCTAACTTATCATCTTCAGTAGCCCAATAGCACTTAATGCATAAGGTACCACCACCACGGTTTAAAATGTCTTCCATCTTGTAGGTATGGAAGTGATAAGGAAGAACCTGACCATCCTCAATGATCATCATCTTCTCAGCATAAGGCTTATTGTAGCGCTCGTCCTTTAAGGAGCCGTTACGTAAAGTGAAAAGGCAGGTGCCTGACTTATAGAAGTCGTCAGAGCCATAATCAGTTACGTCCCAACCTAACTCTAAATCAAATACCTCAGCCCAAGAATCTTGATCAGCCTTTTTCCAATCCTCAGCACTGATATAGGCAAACTTAGGTAAAGTCATGTTTAACGACTTAGAGAACTCGATAGCTTCGTCAACAATTTTATTAATAAAAGAACGCTTCATTCCAAATCGGTACCCTAACCATTAAAACTTTATGGCAAGTACCGCCTCCTTCCTTATTTAGGTTAAAAAAGTTTTGTGCTTCGACAGAGGTTAATAGCTAAATTTGCCTACATTGAGCCATATTTACGACTAAAAGCAAAAGGCCAAAAGCTCATATCTACTAAATTACGAGAGACCAAAGCAATGCTAAGCCCTCAATAACTTATGCAAATGTTTGCATTAATCATAACGTAAAAAGCATGTTTTGTAAGCAAATTATTAATAAATTCGAGACTTAAAACACATTATAAAGTGCATCTTTACAAGACTTTTTGCCAAACCATCCCCGTACAGCAAACCTTTGCATAAAATCACCACATAAGAACGCCACCTAACGCCCGCTCAACCCATCAAACAATCAAACGCCCCACCACCATCTATCCACGCCCATCAACCCCATATCTAATAGCCAATAGCTACTGCCCTACTGATAATTTCACGGCCAACAAAGCAAAGAGCTAGCCCCTGACAGTCAAGCTCCTAGCGCAGCACCGCACAGGGCGATGCAGCATAGCGCAATGCGGTTCTGCGCTGTGCTCGCAGTAACTGCTGCGGTGCGATGCCATGCCATGCCATGCCATGCCTTGCTATGCCTTGCTATACCTTGCCATGCGATGAAACTATGATTGCCATTAGATTTGGGTATTCAGCTCTGGCGTTAGCCTTGGTTGAGAATCTGGCGTTAGCCCTGTCTCTAGCCCTGGCTCGACATAGTTAAGAATCTGGCATTATCCTTGGTTCTGGCTCTAGCCGTGATGGCTTTGACCTTGGAATTAGCTTTGGCCATAGCCTTGGCTGTGGCCTGGGCCACTTGGTAGAGAGCTTAGCTGTGGCGTGAGGCTTGAGAGGATGGGATTTAGATGGGTGGTGAGGTGAGGTGAGGTGAGCGTAAAAAAGGTCGTTTAGCCTTTTGGCTAAGCGACCTTTAGTATTATCAATTGAGGTGTAGAGTGAATTAATTGGATATTATAAGAAATCAGCCATGTTCTTCTTGGTGATTACAGATACGCCAGTGTCAACGTACTTCTCACCTAAGTCCTTGCCTTCCATAGCAGCTACAGCAGCCTTTACACCCTCATAACCCATAACCTCTGGGTTTTGAGCCATAACTGCGGATAACTGACCGCCTCTTACTAAGGAAAGAATCATATTGGACTTATCGAAGCCAACAGCATAAACGCCCTCGCCGAACTCTTTTACAGCATTACCAGCGCCTACAGAAGAACCCTCGTTAGTACCGAATACAGCTACACAGCCTTGGTTGAAGTAGTTAGCAGCAATATCCTTAGCCTTTGCAGTGTCGCCATCAGAGTATTGAGTTGGTAATAACTCATACTTAGTGCCCTCAAAAGCCTTACGGAAGCCTAACTCACGGTTTACGGTGGAGTTGGTAGCAGCGTTAACACCTACGATACCAATACGGCCTTCTTCGACACCATTTTTCTGTAAGGTTTCAATTAACTTCTGACCCGCAGTAGTACCAGCAGCTAAGTTATCAGTAGCAAAGGTCTTTAAACCAGGGAAATCAGCTGGGGAGTCTACATAAATAATCTTTACGCCCTGAGAGTCAGCCTCTTTTAAAGCGGCAGTAACAGCAGTTGGGCCGTTTGCGGCTAATAACAATACATCAGCACCAGCAGCTACAGCATTGTTAATAACTTCGATTTGCTTAGCGTCATCCTTAAGATCAGGAGCATTCCACTGAAGTTTTACATTGCCAAGCTCTTCGGCAGCTTTTGCGGCACCTGCATTAACACGTACCCAGTGTTGGTCGTTTTGATCCATGGTAATTAAGAATACGTTATAGTCCTCAGCCATAGCCATGGAAGAGCTAGTTAAAGCAGCAGCTGCGAAAAGACCACATACGAGACGAGAAAATTTCATAGATAAGGCTCCAAAAGACATTACTATTAAAGCAGCCTGCTAACAAAAGTCTTAACTGTTAGTGGCACTTTCAGTAAAAACACAACGATTGTATGATCTAATAAACGAGACCGTTAAATGCGTCGCCGTAATTAGATAAAAACTATTTAGCATGTGATCTAAAGAGTGTTTAATTTCTTTAGAAGTGAAATAGCAAAATTGTTTAATTTAACAACTACTACAGACTGTAATTAACAGCAGTCTGTTGTTTATTCTAATCTGAAGAGTTAACAAACCATAGCAACTCATGTCTAAATTGCAGCTTAGATCAAGAACTTAGATACACAACATTAACTATTATGAGCAACTATGGTTTGGATGATATTTTTAAAGTATTACTAGCTCTTGACTGGATGTAAAAACTTAAAGTTCTTAGTTAAGTTCTTAATGCTGCCAGAGCGGAGCATTACGTCTAAGAGCACAGAAACTACTACGATAATACCTATAACGATATTTCTGATAGCTAGTGGGGCACCAGCAAACTGTAAGCCGTTTTGGAGCACACCCCAGATACCAGCACCAATTACAGTACCTAAGAGTAAGCCTTGACCACCGAAGGTAGATACACCGCCGATAACAGAGGCAGCAACAGCATACAACTCATACATATTGCCAGAGTCCATAGTACCCATACCAGCAGTAGCACAGGTAATTAAACCTACGACACCAGCACAGAATGAGGAGATTAAGTAGGCAGTGGTAATGGTACGAGGTACAGATACACCAGATAATCTTGCAGCTTCCATATTGGAACCTACAGCATAAATATGGCGGCCAGTACGAGTCTTAGATAATAAGAAAGCAAATACACACCATAAGACTAAGGCAATCCAAATAGTATTGTAGATGCCCATAGTTTTGCCATAGTAGAAGAAGTTACGGAAAACCTCAGCGCCTTCACCAATAGAATCAGTATTGAAGTTGTTGTTAACAATCTGAGCAATACCACGAGCAATAGTCATAGTACCCAAGGTGGCAATAAACGCAGCAACCCTACATTTAGATACCAACAAGCCGTTTACTAAACCCACAGCCATACAGCAAGCTAAAGCAATGGCAGAGGCAACCCAAGGATCAAAGCCCTTGGTCATTAAGGTTGCACTGATCATACATGACATACCAACTACCGAGCCGATTGACAAGTCAATCTGTCCAGTAATCAATACGTATGATTGAGCAATACCAATTAATAAGATTGGTGCAATTTGTCGTAGCAAGTTGGCCGCATTACGACTGGTTGCAAAATAAGGATTTAAATAGGAGAAAGCCAAACATAAGATAATAAGGCCTAGACCGACAGTCACAACCTGTCCCATGCCACGAATGGCAAATAGACGGCCCAAGAAGCTCTGGTTTTCCATAGAATTTCCCTGATATATAAGTCAAACACTGAGCAAAGAGCGTAAGTTAATTAAGCCTCTGCGCTTTCTTGAGAGAACTTGTCCTCAAAGGTAGTAGCTAATTTCATGACCTTTTCTTGGGTGGCTTCTTTAGCCATTAGCTCTCCTGTAACACGGCCATCGCACATGACAATAATGCGATCAGCAATGCCTAAAACCTCTGGTAATTCTGACGATACAAACATTACAGCTACGCCTTCTTGCTTAAGCTTATTCATAATGTTGTAAATTTCTACTTTGGCAGCCACGTCTACACCACGTGTAGGTTCGTCAAAGATAACCACTTTAGAATCACGGGCTAACCACTTACCAATTACCACCTTTTGCTGATTACCACCTGATAAGGAAGCCGCATCATTGTCTACATTAGAAACCTTAATGGCTAAATCCTTAACTTCCTTACCCACGGTATCCATCTCTTGTTTACGATTTACAATACCTAAGGCTTGAGATAACCAATCTAAATTTGGCAAACCAATATTTTCACGAATAGGTAGCTTGGTGCATAAGCCGTCACGCTTACGATCCTCAGGGGCAAGCACAATACCAGCCTTAATAGCATCAGCTACACTATTAATTTTGACCTCTTGGCCATTAACAATAATCTGACCTGACTCTTTAGGGTCTACTCCGAAAATAGCACGGGTGGTCTCAGTACGACCTGCACCCATAAGACCTGCAATGCCTAAAATCTCACCACGACGAACATTTAAGCTCACGTTACGTACCATGCGGCCAGCATTGAGGTTTTTAACTTCGAATAAGGTCTCACCTACTTCACACTCAACACGTGGGAAGCGATCTGTAATCTCACGGCCCACCATATGAGCAATGATTTGATCCATCTTGTTCTCATCAAAATCCATAGAGGTAATGTAGTGACCATCACGCATAATGGATACACGATCAACAATGTGCTTGAGTTCTTCTAAGCGGTGAGAAATGTAAACAATAGACACGCCCTCACTCTTAAGACGGCGAATCATATTGAATAAATCTGCAATTTCATTGGAGGTTAAGGCAGAGGTTGGCTCGTCCATAATCAAAATACGAGCATTACAAGAAAGGGCCTTAGCAATTTCAACAATCTGCTGCTTAGCAACAGATAAAGTAGAGGTAATGGCAGTTGGAGGGAAGTCAACATTCAAGTGATCTAATACTTCTTTAGCGGCAGCGTTCATTTCCTTTTGGCGTACCCAAAAGCCGCCTGCTGAGACCTTTTCTCTACCCAAGAAGATATTTTCAGCTACAGTTAAGTGCTGACACATATTTAACTCTTGGTGAATAATAGCAATACCTAGCTCACGAGCTAAATCACCTGTTTGCACCTTAATATCTTGACCGAAGATCTGCATTTGACCGCTATCACGGGTATAAATACCACTTAAGATCTTCATTAAGGTGGACTTACCAGCGCCGTTTTCACCCAATAGGGCTAATACTTCACCCTTGCGTAGTTCAAAATCAACATCAACTAAGGCAGGCACGCCATTGAACGACTTGCATATCTTAGATAATTTAACTACTACCTCTTTAGATTCAGCAGCGTTGGTGGTATTTGATTGAACATTGTTTTCCATATTCAATACCCTCAGAAACATGTGAAATAAAACTACAAAAATGGCAGGCATGATAATTTTAGACAGGTATCTATCATAAAAACGAGAGATAGTTCTCATTTGGTGGGTATATTTTGCAAACGATTGCAATTATTCAAGCGCAGATCACATTTTATTAAGGTGTTGTTAAAATTGTCTAACTTCTCATATCTAAGCCAAATGTTTTTAAATAATTAGTAGTTATTTTTAGTAAAATGGCTATTAACATAGCAGCATTGAGCCCTACAAGCCTCCGCAAAACTGCAAAAGTTAAGCTAACGTTGCTATGATTTTAGGTTATAAAGAGACCTAACTAGGTCTGATACAATTATCTTAGTAGTTCGAGATTGGCACTAACAACTATTGCTCTTAATCTGGACTTAATGCTAATGTTTGCATAATAGCTAATCTTATTGTTGGAGAGTGTATCTGCTATGCCTGAGTCTTTAATTGATATTGCTCGTAAGCTGAACGTAGCCCCATCTACTGTGTCTCGCGCCATATCAGCACCTGATAAGGTTGCAGCCAAAACACGCCAAAAGATTCTCAACTACATCAAAGAAACAGGCTACCATCCAAATATTTCAGCTCGCAATTTACGAAAGCAACAATCTAAGACTATTGGTATTGTAGTAAATGATTTGTGCGACAGCCTCATTGCTCAAGCCGCCAACATTATGCAGGATATAGCTTTTAAAAGAGGTTATTTCCCTGTACTGCTTTCCACTGATGAAAGTCGCACTAAAGAGCGTGAGTCAATCGAGCGTCTTTTAGTACTCAATGTTTGTGGTGTGGTTATTATTCCATCCTCTACCACAGCCTCTTTACTGGATCACTTTAATCATATTCCAGTAGTGGAATTAGACCGCTCCACCTCAACTTGTAAGAATGATGAATTTAGAATGGATGACACCGCAGCTATGCAAATGGCTACTTCCTATTTAAAGGAGCAAGGCTGTAAACATCTTAGTGTTATCTTTGGCAATATTGACCGTATTTCATCTTTTAAATCACGTCATTTAGCACTCTTAAACTGCTCTCAAGAGCTTGAGTACAATTCTTACTTTATTAAAGGAGTAAATGCTCAAGATTTAATTGATGGTGCCCGCAAACTTACTAACACCATTATTGAGAGTAATAAGAATTTCTCTGTAGAAGAACCAGGCTCAGACTTAAATAAAGAGGTAGCGCAGCTTTTGCTTGAGAGTAGTGATAACCCTGCTAAGATCACAGGGCAAAATCCTATTGATGGCTTTATTGCAGCCAACCACTCCATTGCGGCTGGTATTGTGCAGGGCTTTTATGACCAGGGACTTGAGGTTAATAAAGATTTAAAGGTATTTACCTTTGATAACCCTGATTGGATTTCTATCTTGCCTTATAAGATGCCTTCTTTAACCCATCCTTTAGTTAAAGCAGCTGATTTGGCCATTAATCGCCTAATAGATCGTATTGAGCATAAATACTCAGATAATGTTGAAGCCCGTCTATTAAGACCTCAACTATGTGTAGACAAAAGCAGCCAAGCTTAAGGCACCCCCTACCAGCCCCTAAAGGCCCTGCCAGCCTATCCAGCCCAGATGGCGCTGCTATGCAAGCCAGGCCCTGCAAGCACCACAAGCCCTAAAGGCCCTCTTAGTACTAGCTATAGCCAGAGCTTAATCTAGAGCATAAGCTGGTACTGGCGCTGGCGCTGGCAACTTGTTGCCAGACTAAGCAACCATCTTAATGCCAGCCCTAACTGGCATTAAGCAGTAAGCATGCATGCTTGCTTGCTTACTTTTTTAAGGCCTCAAATTTCTTTAAAACATCTTTGGCTTGATCTTTGAGGAGCTTGTCTTTTAAATTTTGCTGCTCGATAGCTTTTTGATCGCTTTTAGCTACTAGTTCTTGACGCTCAAAACGCATGATTTCCATAAGAGCATAGCGATATTCTAAATAGCCAGTTACATTGGTAGCTGCGCATAAATGGAAGAGATCATAGGATCTCTTATATTGACCATCAAAAGCGGCATCTTTAGCCATATAAAAATAGGCTTCACAAAGACGGCGGGCTCGCTCTACCTTATCAATATCGGCCTCTTTAAGATCCTGAATCAATGTTTGAGAGCTAATATCTCCTGATAAGAAATCAAGCACCTCTAAGCCCCAAGGCACTTCCTTATCCACAGCAGCTCTACGCTTAGCTAAATGCTCTAAAGCATAGTCTTTACCATAGGCCTGACGTTCAGCAATGTATAACCAAGCCATACGGAAAGGATCATTGTGGTCAAAAGAGTAAAACTTTTCTAAATCGCTAATAGCTAATTTAGCTCTATCTCCATAGTAAAGGGCTATGCCACGATTAAAGTAGGCATACTTCTCATCAGGATCTAACTCTAAAACCGAGTCATAAGCATCGTAAGCATCAGCAAAACGCTCAGCACTAGCTAAGTAAATACCTAAGAAATTATAGGCTTGAGCATAATCTGGCACTTCGATAAGGGAGCTTAGGAACATATTGCGGGCTGTTACATCCAATCCTAAGCGATCGTAAATAATGCCTAATTGATAGAGTATTTGGGCCTTTTGCTCATGAGTTAAGTTTTCTTTACCTAAAGCCTGAGTAAATTGAGTGATTAACATTTGATATTGTTCACGCTCAATAACATCAGGTGTTACTAATATGATCTCATCACTAGGAATAGAAAACTTTGAATTTAAAGCTGGAGTAAAGACATTTACCTCATCACTTACTACAGAACAAGCACTTAAAGCACCTAAAGACAAGCCTAGACTTGCCCCTAAAATAACTTTATAAAACACCTGCTTTAAGCTTAAATCCGCCATGTTCCAACCTCAAAAATGCCACTCAACTTTGCTTGATAAGCTATAGAAAAACCTTAAGACAACAATTTCTTATTATATGAGCTTAATAAGATCTTTTTGATCCTTGTACAAAATTAATCATATTGGTTTTTCGCAAAAATATTCTTATTGCAAAATACCTACTATTTGCCATATAATCAAGCTACTTTAGGGGGTGATTCTGGATTCGACCGGAAGTTACCGAGCCTGAGGTGCATGTCGAGGGCGGATTGCCTCGCTAAAAGTCCATTAAAATAGTCGCAAACGACGAAAACTACGCTTTAGCAGCTTAAAACACTGCGTAAGGCCATCAGAGCTAATGCCCTGCTAGTGTCGCTTAGCAAATCTGGTGTCAGTTTCTTCACTAGCTCGTGTGGAAGCCCCGCTTGAGGTGGAAGCATTAAATTTTTTATCAAGCTGGGTACTCGGTGGCGTGACTCTCCGCAGCCAGTACTGAGATCAAAGAGAAGTCTAAGCATGTAGTACCAACGGTAGAGTCTTTTGGGACGTGGGTTCAAATCCCACCACCTCCACCAAATCTAGATTTCTAAGAGCAGGCCTCATTTTGCACGTTAGCCCGTCCAATTTGAGGCCTGTTTGCATTTTTATCTCATACAACATCCTGCCTAATTTGCATTAAAATCTAAGCTACACAACGCATCTATCTTTTCCCTATTGAGGTATTTATGCTTTTGCCTATTGCGGCCATTATTGCTGGCCTTATTTTATTGGTTTGGAGTGCCGATCGCTTTGTAGATGGTTCTGCTGCGACCGCACGCTATTTTGGTATGCCCTCACTGCTCATTGGAATTATCATTGTAGGCTTTGGAACATCAGCTCCAGAGATGGTAGTTTCAGCATTGGCGGCAACTGCGGGTAATCCTGGTATTGCTCTTGGCAACGCTTATGGATCAAATATTACTAATATAGGTCTTATTCTTGGCTTTACTGCCTTAATTAGCCCAATTGCTGTTTCTAGCCAAGTGGTACGTAAAGAATTACCTATTTTATTAGCTATTAGTGCCATGGCTGCCTGGCAAATCTATGATGGTGAGCTAACTCGCCTTGACGCTATTATCTTATTAGCTGTCTTTGCTTTGATTATGGGCACCACCATTTACCAAGAGCTCAAAAAGAAAAATCATGCCCCTCAAGATGCCCCAGATGCTCAAGATGCCAACGATGCCCAAGAGAGCAGCATGTCCTTGCCAAAAGCTATTATGTGGCTGGTATTGGGTTTAGTACTTTTAATTGTTAGCTCTCGTATGTTGGTATGGGGCGCTGTAGAAATAGCTCATGCTTTAGGCATTAGTGACTTAATTATTGGACTTACCATTGTTGCCGTAGGAACTTCACTACCAGAACTTGCCTCATCAATCATTGCCGCTATTAAAAATGAGCATGATATTGCGCTGGGTAATATTATTGGCTCCAATCTTTTTAATACCTTAGCTGTAGTAGGTATTGCAGGATCTATTGCACCAATGGAAGTGTCTTTTGAGGTATTAACTAGGGATATGACTGTAATGTGCGCTTTAACTGTGGCCCTATTAATCTTTGCCTTAGGCAAAAAGGGTAAAGCTCGCATTAATCGCTTTGAAGGTGCGCTACTAGTACTTAGCTATATTGCCTACACTGTATATTTAATAAGCACAGCCTTCTTTGCAACTAGCCATTAGAAATTAATGGCTTGTTCAGATATAAAAAAACCACCAGGAGTTAACTTGGTGGTTTTTTGTTGGCATAGCATCCAATGCCACTAAATTAAGAGAACTTTAGTAGCTACTCTAGATCCCATGCCTAATGAGAGTCTAAAGAAATTATGAGAAATTCTGTTCTTATTAACGGTTTAATAAGTTTAAAGCTACTTGTGGACGCTGGTTAGCTTGAGTAAGAATAGTTGCAGTTGCCTGCTGAATAATGTTCTGCTGAGTTAAGTTAGCAGTCTCTTCAGCAAAGTCAGTATCACGGATAGTAGCACGTGAAGAGGCAACATTTTCCTTAATAGAATCTTGGTTACGTACAGTAGCCTCAAAACGATTTTGTAAAGCACCAAGCTCAGCACGCTTGCGGTTAATGGCGTTAATCATGCCATCAATACCAGCTAAAGTATGTTCTGCTTCTTTAGCAGTAGAAATCTTAATGCCAGGATCTGCGCCATTGTTCTTAAAGAGATCGGAATACTTTAACTTTTCATTTGGACCAATCTGACCATTACCATCAACATCATATTCAAACTCATCACTGCCAGAGTACTTAGCAGCTAAAGCAGCGATGCCAGTTACGTCCATGGCTTGGGTAAGATCAATCTTTACGATAGAAGATGGATCGGCACCTAATTGGAAGGTAGAGATACCAGCACGGCCATTGAGCACATCAGCGCCAGCAAAGGTGGTGTCCTCAGCGATACGCTGGATTTCATCAGCTAAAGCATTAACCTCTACTTGTAAGGCCTTGCGGTCTTGCTCGGTATTGGTACCGTTAGCGGATTGAACAGCTAAAGTACGAATACGCTGGAGCATATTGGTTACTTCGTCCAATGCGCCTTCAATGGTTTGGCAGAAAGCTAAAGCATCCTGAGTATTACGATTGCCTTGGGTTAAGCCGTCTAACTGGGTAGTAAGATTGTTGGCTACCTGAATACCTGCTGCATCATCCTTTGCCTTATTAATGCGAAGGCCAGAGGATAATCTTTGGTAAGAAACGTCTAAAGAGTCATTAGCACGTTGAGCAGCACGTTGAGCATACAAAGATGAAATATTGGTATTAATAAATAAAGCCATTTCCTTAAACTCCATTTCGTTTCATCGCTTTAAAGCGATGACCCATGAGAACTATGTTTTCTCTCTCTCTCTTTATTAGACCGAAGTCTAATAATCTCTTTAATTTCTCTTAATTCATGGGCGTATTTATCGCAATTTTGAATAAGCGGCAAGATTTGTTATCTTGAATCGCTTATCTTAAGTTATGCACTCTTTGTGCCAACACTAAAAACACAAGCAAATGGCTTAAATAAGGGCTTTATTGTTTAATCTTATCTTATGTTTGCTTTCTTAATTTGCTATTGCGGCAAAGATATTTATCCTGAGATTGAGTGGGCTTTAGTCTTTATTCCTAGCTTAAATAAGCTTAACTTGCTAAAATTGCCAGTATTGTTTTTAACTTGAGGATGATATGGCTCAATTCATTTTTACTATGAATCGTGTGGGCAAAGTTGTGCCCCCTAAGAGACAGATCTTAAATAACATTTCTTTGTCTTTCTTTCCTGGTGCCAAAATTGGTGTTTTAGGTCTTAATGGTGCTGGTAAATCCACTTTAATTAAGATCATGGCTGGTGTTGACCAAGATTATGAGGGTGAGGCCCGTCCACAACCTGGTATTAAGATTGGCTATCTACCTCAAGAGCCAAAGCTCGACCCAGAAAAGACTGTAAAGGAAGTCATTCAAGAGGCTTTCGGTGAGGTTAATGATGCCTTAGTTCGTTTAGACGAGGTATATGCTGCCTACGCTGACGAAAATGCTGACTTTGACGCATTAGCTAAAGAGCAAGCCAAGCTTGAGGCTATTATTCAGGCTCATGATGGCCACAATTTAGATAGCCAGATTGATAGAGCTGCTGATGCTTTACGTCTACCAAACTTTGATCGCCAAATTAAGGTGTTATCAGGTGGTGAGCGTCGTCGTGTTGCTTTATGCCGTTTATTATTAGAGCGTCCTGATATGCTCTTATTAGACGAGCCTACCAACCACTTAGACGCTGAATCTGTTGACTGGTTAGAGCAATTCTTACATCAATATCCAGGTACTGTAGTTGCTGTAACCCACGATCGCTACTTCCTTGATAACGTAGCTGGTTGGATCTTAGAGTTAGACCGTGGTGAGGGTATTCCTTGGCAGGGTAACTACTCAAGCTGGCTTGAGCAAAAAGACCAACGTCTACAAATTGAAGAAAACACTGAAAGCGCACGCCGCCGCTCTATTGAGCGTGAGCTTGAGTGGGTTCGTCAAGGCGCTCGAGGCCGTCAGGCTAAGTCCAAGGCCCGTTTAAGCCGCTTTGAGGAGCTTTCTTCTGTAGAGTACCAACGTCGTAACGAAACCAACGAGTTGTACATTCCACCTGGGCCACGTTTAGGTGATTCAGTATTAGAGGTTAAGAACCTTTGTAAGTCCTATGACGATCAGGTATTAATCGATAATCTCTCTTTCACCTTACCAAAGGGCTCTATCGTTGGTATTATCGGCCCTAACGGTGCTGGTAAGTCCACCTTATTCCGCATGATTACTGGTATTGAGAAGCCAGATTCAGGTGAGATTAAGTTAGGCGATACCGTAGTAACTGCTTATGTAGAGCAGTTCCGTGATGAAATGAATGACGACAATACTGTATTCGAGGAAATTTCACACGGCCAGGATATCTTAAGAATCGGTACTTACGAGATCCCATCTCGTGCTTATATTGGTCGCTTCAACTTTAAGAGCACCGATCAGCAAAAGCGTGTAGGTGATTTATCTGGTGGTGAGCGTGGTCGTTTACAATTAGCTAAGTTACTCCAAGTTGGTGGTAACTTATTATTGTTAGACGAGCCTACTAACGATCTTGATGTTGAAACCTTACGTGCTCTTGAGAATGCCTTATTAGAGTTCCCAGGCTCTGCTATGGTTATTTCCCACGATCGCTGGTTCTTAGATCGTATTGCTACCCACATCTTAGACTACGGTGATGAGGGTCAAGTACGCTTCTTTGAGGGCAACTATACTGAGTATGAGGCCTGGAAGAAGAAAGAATTAGGTGAGGAAGCTCAACCACACCGTCTCAAGTTCAAGAAAGTTTCTAAGTAATAGTTAGAACTATCTAAACTTTATTAAAAAAGCGCCCTCCTAATTAAAGGAGCGGCGCTTTTTTTATCATTAAAACATTATCGGCCTAAGGTTAAATGTTTGACCAGGTAATGCCCTGGTGGTTTTAATGCTTGCTTTTCAATACCATAGCCAGCCTTTTGGGCTGAGCGCAAAGCCTTAATATCGTTCATATCAGATACTGTAGAAAGGGCATTTAAATTGCCAAAGTCATAAGTCTTAATAGAATAGCGACGTAATGCAGTTGCAATACCCTTACCCTGTAAACTTGGATGAACCCCCACATAAAGGCCATGTAAGATATGTTGCTCAATTTCGCCTTCATTGAGCATGAAACACTCATATCCTACTACTTTACCTTCTTTATCCAGTACCACTGAAACCAGCTCTGGAGATCTAAAGCGATAAAGCCATACTAGCCAATTAAGCATAGGCACACGAAATAGCTGTGAGTGTAAAATTTGGATTTCTTTTAAGTATTTAACTTTGCCAGTGGCAAAAGTATATTCTCCAAATTGCTCGGTTTCGTGATGGCGCATAATATGACGAGCATATCGCTGATTCATTTTCCATAGCTGAATGTTATGGCTAAAATGATGTAGTTCCATGACTTTCCTTATTACTTACAATCCTTCTACAATAGTTACCCATAAGCGCCATGCTAAAAGTTTAAAAAACTATTGCTTACCTGTAAGAGCATGTGTTTTTTTCAAAAAAGCACTTATCCCTATTAAAAATACCCAATTGCGCCTCTAAGCTCAATACAAAAAGCACCTAATAAGGGCGACAATAAAATTCAGTTTGGTCTCTTGGTCTAAGCCAAGCTTGTAATTATCTACTTTATATCCTATTTCTAGATGCTGAGTAAAATATATTAACTATTATGTAGTTTTGTGATGCAGGACAAAGCTTAGCTACCAATATTTTAGATATTAAGGCCCTAAGTTTGGCGGTAGCCAAACAAAAGGCCCCACCATAATTACTTATAGTGAGGCCTATTAATTAAAAATTAGAAATTTTTAGTAAAGAGTAAAGAGGTTATGTAAAGACTCAATTGGCTTGTGACCACGAGACTCTAAGAAGTCTAATACCTTCATAGGGCTA
>OGPO01000386.1_pt1 | contig 39061 bp, 17 predicted proteins | sample 1553041 | NCBI WGS metagenome assembly OGPO01 (sample SAMEA2580281, study PRJEB22360) | human gut metagenome | biome: human gut; feature: human-associated habitat; material: faeces | place: Denmark | collected 2008/2010 | reverse complement strand
ACATTAATAGAAAGCGTCGAGACTAAGAACTTCTATGTTTATCCTGATGAGGCTAATTCCCAAAACAAGCTAAGCTTAGAAAAGAGAGCTCGTGGTAATTATGTTGCCACCTTGTATAAGGTGAATACCGAGCAAAAGGGTAGCTTTGACTTAAGGCATGCTTATGAGTCCATTATGGCTTTAAGCAAGGTGGATCATGCTGGCTATGACGAAATCTATTTATACTTCCCTGTAGAGTATAAGCGCTCTATTGGAGAAATTGCCTTTGTGAATATCAATGGTAAGGACTTTGTAGTAGAGCCAAGTAGTTTTGATACTGGCTTTATGGTTACTATTAGCCCATCAGAGGTTAGAAAGATTATAAATGGAGAGCCTTTAGGTCACACTAGTAATCAAGATAGCAATGCTCCTGCTTTATATAATTCTTTAGATGCTAAGGCGGTAAAAGCTAATGAGAGCAATAATGCTGTTGCTAAAGCAGGGGAAAAAGAGTTCTCTAACTTTAGTTTATTACGTCCTGGCGAGCTGCGCTATCATGCCAAGTTTGAAGTTCGCGGCTCACAAAAATTTGCTTATATGGCTTTAGGTAATCAAACCTTTACCAATATTTCAGGTGTAGGTACTGTGCCTTCTTTTGCAGGTAATTACTTACCAACAGAGCATAGTATTGATGAGCAGGCACTGTCATTTGATGCTATCTACAAGCAAAGTAATTTAGCCTCAGGAAGACGACAAATCGAACTTGATGAAAAGTTTAGATTTAGTGATGAAAATAGCTATGTAATTACTATTGCTGATCGCTCTATGTCATATACTTTAATTGAGAGACTGACTAAATATGTCTTACTCTTTATTGCTATGACCTTTGTTACTGTTTTGGCTTTTGAAATTGTAGCTAAGCGTACTGTTTCTTTAGTGCAATATGTAGTAATTGGCGTGGCATTAGTGCTGTTCTATATGGTCTTACTCTCTTTAAATGAGCATACTAATTTCACTATATCTTACATAGTTGCAGCGCTCTTAATGTCATCCATGATTGCCTTATATCTAAAGGCCGTATTGGATTCAAAACGCAATGCTATTTGCGTGTTTTTGCTCCTCTTAGCTATGTATGCAGTACTCTTTGCTATTGTTCATATTCAGGCATACGCACTGTTAGTAGGAACTATCTTGTTGGTAATTATGCTTGGTGTAGTAATGTTTATTACCCGTAAGCTCAATGCCACTAAAAGCTAACTTAAGCTAAAAAACCTCAAAGAGACCATCTTGCCTAAGATAAAGGCTATAGGCTATAGGCTATAGGCTATAGGCCCTTAATAAAGGGCCTCTATCAAGCGTATAGAGCTAACTAGAGGCCATAAGGCAGCTTATACAGTCTAACTGTTAGCATATTTGTCTTAGGCAAAGCATGAGGGCGATATGAGGTTGGTTTAAGCGCTAGCTGACTTAAATGAAAAAGCCATGATTATGTTCGTTAATCATGGCTTTTTTGATTTGAGAGTAACAAACTCAAAAGGACGCTAAATTATAGAAATTAGCGCTTTTTCTTAGTGTTTTTGCCAGCTTTTTTGGACTTTTGGTGTACGCCCTTAATTGGTATACCTTGGTAGGCAGAGTTTTGATTTTCGTTGCTATTAGGGCGGGCGCTATTATCCTGCTGGATATTAGCCTGTGCTGTTGCTTGTGCCTGGAGCGCAGCTTCCTTTTTAGCATTAGCCTCTCTTTGTTCGGCCATATAGCTATCAGCCAGGAAGAAAGAGTTGTTTAAAGGAGTTTTACGCTCTTGAGCTTCATCCATTAAAGGAATGATATAGTTCTTAAAGCGCTCTAAATTCTTATTAGGATCATTTACTGCACTGGCCTTGGCACATGGCTCACTATAATCGTGAGTTAATAAATGCTCTAAAGCGGCTAAATAAGGAACAATTTCCTCATCATTAGGAATAACATTATTATCAGCAAAGCTGCTAGCAGGAGGATCAACAACAATACCGCCTAAATTGCTATCATCAATAATTAGTTGGCCTTGTTCATTGGTAGCAAATGTACGACCAATAGCCTCAGGTAGGCCGCCATAATTGTTAGCCAGTACAGGAATGCCACTCATATTAGCCTCAGTAGCTACCATGCCCCAAGCCTCAAAGCATAATGATGGGCAAACCATTACTTTAGTTAAGGCATAAACAGCCTTCATATTGGTAGTATGCTCGGCAACATCAATACAAGATAAGATCTTTTGGGCATCTGGGCCTTCGAGGAATTTTGAGCCATCATGGTTTTTGAGAGATTGAATAATCTCATCATAAGAGCCTCGATTTTTAACTACTAAAAATCTTAAAGGCACAGCAGGGTACTTGTTAATAAAGGCTCTAATGAGACCAATAAACACAGCAATACCTTTGTATGGTAGAGGGTTAACCAAGGTAATATATCTTTGGTCTCTATTTTCATTAGGGCCCAAGACTTTTTCAGGGTTAATGACAATACCAAAAGGCTTAACCGTAGTTTTTCTATCAGGGCGACGATTGTAGTACATGCTGATAGCTTGAGAATTGGTTAATACTACATCGCAGTCTGGAAAAGCAAAATTATCATGAGAGGCATTACAAACAGCATAAGCAGTAGCAATACCACGGGCCTTTGCTTCACGGCGTAAGCTTAAGGAGAAAAGATCTGGACAATAGCCAATTACAATGTCAGGTTGGTAAACCTCAAGCAATTTGACAAATAAAGACCAAACAGTGGTTTGTTCGCTGGCCTGAATTTCTCTCAGGCCAGTTGAGCTAGTCTTAACTACGAAATACTCGATATTTGAGAGTCGAAATTGATAAAAGCCAGCAGGGTTTTCTTCTACTTTTTCAGTAATAGCATTAAGGCCCTGTAAACCACTAGGATCATCTCCAATAGTAGCATTAAGAGCTTTTACCTCCATTCCTTGCAAGGCTAACTGCTCTAAAATGAACTTATTGCTAATGGCAGCGCCATTAGAGCTATCAATTAAGCAAGGTAGGGAGTACCACAAAATCTTGTAAGGCTGTTTAGACTTATTCATAGGCAAAGCTCAATATATTATGTTTGTAATGGAAAAATGGTAAGCCAATAATTTGTACATAAAAAACCATTGGCTTAGCACTCTTAATTCTTAATAAGCAATGCCGCACAATCCCTTATCAGAGATAGTGCGGCATTGATATTGCGCTTAAGCCTTATAGGCTTAAGCATAAGCTAGTCAAGCAAATAGATTACTCAATCTCAACGTCATCTGGAATGTTGGCGTTGTGGTAAACCTCTTGAACGTCGTCCAAGTCCTCTAAGTAATCAATCATGCGAATGAACTTAGCAGCAGCCTCAGCATCTAATGCAGTTTCGGTAGATGGAGTCATGGTTACCTGAGCATTAGATGGGTTAATGTTCTTAGCAGCAAAAGCATCAACTACAGGAACGAAGGCCTCTGGAGTGGTGTATACATCGATGGAGCCATCATCATTGGTGATAACGTCATCTGCACCAGCCTCAAGAGCGATATCCATTGCAGTCTCTTCGTCAACTGGCATGTTACCAGCCTCATCAGGCAAGAAGTTAATTACACCCTTCTTGGTGAATAAGTAGTTAACAGAACCAGAGGTACCTAAGTTGCCACCAAACTTGGTGAAGCCATGACGAACGTCAGAGGCAGTACGGTTACGGTTGTCAGTCATACACTCAACCATAACAGCTACGCCACCTACACCATAGCCCTCATAGGTAATAGACTCAAGATCGGAGCCTTCACCACCGCCTACACCACGCTCAATAGCACGCTTAATGGTGTCACGGGTCATGTTCTGGGCTAAAGCAGAAATAACAGCTGAACGTAAACGTGGGTTAGAAGACTCGTCACCACCGCCTAAACGAGCGGCAGAGGTAATTTCACGAATTAACTTGGTAAAAATCTTACCACGCTTAGCATCCTGAGCTGCCTTACGGAAACGGATATTGGCCCACTTGGAGTGACCTGCCATGATATTCTCCTAAATTACTTTTCGATATCAGTTACTGCAATTGCAAGTTCGGTTAAAGCTGCCTCAGAGGCTAAGTTTGGAGCCTCAGTCATTAAGCAAGAAGCAGCAGTGGTCTTAGGGAAAGCAATAACGTCACGAATGTTCTCAGTGTGAGTGAGTAACATAGTTAGACGATCAAGACCAAAAGCTAAACCAGCATGAGGAGGTGCACCAAATGATAAAGCATCTAATAAGAAGCCGAACTTCTCACGAGCCTCTTCATCGCTGATACCTAATACCTTAAATACAGCCTTTTGCATCTCATCAGAGTGGATACGTACAGAACCACCACCAACTTCATAGCCGTTAATTACCATGTCGTAAGCATCAGCAAATACGTTCATTGGATCATTAATTAACTGCTCTGGAGTTACGTTAGCTGGAGCGGTAAATGGGTGGTGCATTGCAGTTAAGCCAGCTTCCTCTGTCATTTCGAACATTGGGAAGTTAACTACCCATAAAGCCTTGAAGCCTGGGTTAATTAAATTGTGATCACGTGCGCTTTGGCAACGTAAGGCGCCCATAAAGGTCTGGCACTTAACAGTCTTGCCGCAACCAATAAATACGATGTCGCCATCCTTAGCACCGCACTCATTAACCATAGCTAATAAGTGCTCTGGGGTTACGTGCTTAGCAATAGAGGATTGTAAGCCTTCTGCACCCTTGGCAAGCTCGTTAACCTTAATATAGATAAGACCAGAGGCACCTAACTTCTTAACGTAGTCAGTGTAGCCATCAATGTTCTTACGGGTTAAAGAAGCACCGCCTGGAAGAGCAAAGCCTACTACCTTTGAGCCTTCATCGTTAGCAGACTCAGAAAGTACCTTAAACTCGCTATCCTTAACTAAATTGTCTAAGGTGTGGAGTTCAAAATCGATACGTAAATCAGGCTTATCAGAACCAAAGCGCTCCATGGCCTCAGTCCAAGTTAATACTGGGAAAGTGCCTAAATCAACATTTTCCTCACGCTTGAATAAGCCTACCATCATTTCTTCCATAACATCACGTACGTCTTGTGATGACATAAAGGAAGTTTCGATATCGATCTGGGTAAACTCTGGCTGACGGTCAGCACGTAAGTCCTCGTCACGGAAGCACTTAGTGATCTGATAGTAACGATCAAAACCAGCGATCATTAACAATTGCTTAAACAACTGTGGTGACTGTGGTAATGCGTAGAACTTACCGTGGTGAATACGGGATGGAACTAAGTAGTCACGAGCACCTTCTGGAGTGGCCTTGGTGAGCATTGGAGTCTCAACATCAATAAAGCCGTTATCGTCTAAGAAGGAGCGTACAAAACGAGTAATGCTGTGACGCTTGGTAAAGTTCTTAACCATCTCAGGACGACGTAAATCTAAGTAGCGATAACGTAAACGCTGCTCTTCAGTGTTGTCCTGATTGAAGTCTAAAGGTAAAACAGCAGACTTATTTAAAATCTCTAAAGAGCTGGCATAAACTTCAATAGCACCGCTCTTCATATTAGAGTTTACTTGGCTGTCTGGACGCTTTCTAACAGTGCCAACTACCTTAATACAAAACTCATTACGTAAGGTGGCAGCCAACTCGTGCACATCCTTTACATCAGGTTCAAATACAACCTGTACTAAACCTGTTCTATCGCGTAAATCGATAAAGATCAGTCCACCTAAATCACGGCGCTTGTTGACCCAGCCGCATAGGGTAATGGTCTGACCATCTTCATTCAGACCAACTTGATCACAGTAATGTGAACGCATTGACATAAAAATCGCCTTTGACTATTAATGTTTAAACAAAAATGTCTAGCCTTACGGCTTAAGTATAAGAGAGCTAAAACTAAATAACTTTTAATCAGATAGCAAAGAAAAGCTAACTAAAAAAAGCAATTAATCGTTCGCTAAAGCTAGTTTGATGCGTTTGGACAAGAGGCACAAGGACTCTTGCTTGCAGAACAACTATCGTTCTTAAAAGGACTCTTAGAATTACCAAACACACCCACACCCTTTAAATCGCAATTGGAGGCACTAATTAATTTTACTAAGGTCTCTTGTTTGCACTCAGGGCAAGTGGTTAAAGCAGGGGCGCTCATAGACTGTAGCTTAGTTAATGAGTGACCACAGTTTGAGCAACGATACTCGTAAAAAGGCATGGTTAACCTAAAAACAATTCCATACTAGTAAATACTAGAATGGCTAAATTTATAACATAATTACAATAGCAAAATAGCTACTTATCCTTTGGTTGTAGCAAACTAACTTTAGCCTATACAACCTTATTAAGCCCTCAATTATAGCTTTTTTAGCTTTTTATGACTACCTACAAATTAATAGCAGGCAAAAAATGCACTAATTGCCACCCAATAAAACCATTAAATACTGCTAAAGCCCTATAGTGTTTAATTGAGAAGGCTCGATTTAAATGGCCTTGATATGTAATAACCACATTGGCTTATTGGTGATAATAGTTAAGAGCTTTAAAATTAAAAAAAGATGCCAGAAAAGCAGCTTCCTAAGAAGCTGGTGAAGCTATAAGGATTTAGTTTTTTGGTAAAAATATATTAGCCTTATAAAAATAAAAGCCGAGCTTGTGGCTCGGCTTTAGTGGAGTATTTTAATCGGTTAAGTTAGAGACTAACGAATGTTGAGGATGCTATCCATTACAGTGTTGTTAGTCTGGAGTGATTGAGCATTTGCTTGGTAGTTACGCTGTGCGGTAATAAGCTCAACCAACTCAGAAGTTAAATCTACGTTTGAAAGCTCTAAGTTAGAACCCTTAATGGAACCAGCAGAGCCAGTATTTGCCTCTTTGGCAATAGCTTCACCAGAGCTAATGGATTGCTTCCACTGAGTGTCACCAATCTTTGATAAGCCTTGGGTGTTGGCAAAGTCTGCCATAGCAACCTTACCAATCTGGAGTAAACGGCCATTTGAGTATTCACACTGAATTACGCCGTTCTCATCAACAGACATACCAGTCAAGATACCAGTTGCATAACCATCATTGGTAGGTGCACCAGTTACCTGGAAGTTAGATGAACCATACTGGGTTGCATTGAATGCGATATTAACAGTTTGAAGTGGGTCTACGCCCTGACCAATTGAGGTGTGTAAAGAACCATTGCCCTTGTAGATTGGTCCCTTACCATTACCATCTGCTTCAAAAGTTTTATCGAAAACAGTTGCACCAAGAGAACCAACACTTGGAGTGCCACCAACACCAGGATTATTCATTCCTGGTATGCCAAATAACTTTTCACGTAAACTGTTTGTTAAGCCTGTAGCTCCAGGAGCTGGATTTGCAACGGTTGGATTTACAAGTTCAATCTTGCTAGGAATTTGCGATTTAAACTCGCCATTTGGTTCAAAAGTTACTTGGAAACCAAAGAAATTGGAACCTGCTACTGAAGAATTACCATTTGGTACAGTCATTACAACTGGGTTTTCTGTACCTTGTTGAGCAATGTCAACAGGTGTTCCATCAACAAATGGAATCACATTCCAAACAGTGTTGTTAGAACCTGGAGCATCTGGTCCCATCTTAATCATGTAGTAGGTTAAGGTGTGGGCACCACCTAAAGAGTCATGAATAGTCTGAGAAGTTGAAGCTTGATAAGTGCTTGAGTCTTTTGGATCAAAGTTTACAAAATATTGCTTAAATGTGTCAGCGCCTGGTTGAGCTGATACAGAGCCATCTGCCTTACGATTGATACCATATTGTATTTTGTCTGCTTTAAAGTCATCTGGTGTATTGTGCTTACCCCAAGGATCAGCACCAAGTGTTGGAACCTTATAAGCTTCTTTATCAGCTGGTAAGTTTACACCAATACCGATATTGTTAGACATCTGTGGAGCGCCAGTGTCGGAAGGGAGCTGGAGCTTCTTGGTGCCGTTGAGGTCTAAGGAAGTGGCAGTACCGTCGGCGTTTACATCCCAACCTTGGAGGTAATCACCAGTAGCAGTTACGATGTAGCCTTCCTTATCTAATTGGAATGCACCGTTACGAGTAAAGGAGAGGGAATCACTATCGTTGCCCTTGAGAACAAAGAAGCCATTACCTTGAATAGCCATGTCCAATGGATTACCAGTATCGCCTGATAAGGAACCTTGGGTGAACTGCTGTGATACTACGGTATTAACCACACCCATACCAGAGGCAGTCTTAGAATTTGAGTAAATGCTGTTTGCATAAACGTCAGCAAATTCAGCACGTGACTTCTTGAAGCCATACGAATTAGTATTGGCAATATTATTTGAGGTTACATCAATATGCTTCTGAGAGTTCTTGATGCCGCTTACTGAAATACCGAACATGACTTAATACTCCAAAATAATTAAGACAAACTAGCTAACTAACTCTATTCTTTTCTTTATAACTAAATTAGAAAGCCAAAACCTTCTCTCCTGAGCTAGTTTGTTATGTCTAAGATAAAGCAACCTGCGTGCCATATTTTATAAATAATCATTTTTATATTTTGCTAAATATAAATAACATTGGCGTAATTACGGGGTTTTAGGCCTAATTTTACACATTGTTTTACCTTTAAATTAGATAGCAGTTAGTATCAAGTCATATTTGTTTACATACAAATTTAGCTATCTTGTCTCTTTAGGCATATGGTAAAAGTGTGCTCTTTGCCCGTAGGGCGGCAAAAGCACCAAATTGCGGCAAAGTTTCGATAATTATCTATCTTAAGAATAATACCTTACCCAAATATAAAGGCACTCCATAGGGGGAACATTATAGGTAATCTGATTGGTGGCAAGATTATTGTCTGTTAAGGAACAGAAGTAATGATTGCAATAGGGATATACAGTTGGGCTTCTCATTAGTTCGTGATTGCTTTAGTGATAAATAAAAGAACGTATACTGCTAATGGCAAAAAGACTATTAAGGGACAGATATAGCAACAGCAAAAGAGATAAATAGTTGTGGCTCTTATTAGTTAATTAGTACAGTAGGGCTAAATAAAAGAACGTCTTCTGCTAGTGGCAAGATGACTGTTATGGGCAGATATAGCTTGCTACAAATAAACAATAATCAATACGAATGTTTCAATTCTATGCTGCCTGGCTCTGCAAGTGGCAAGTTGGCTAAGGTAGTGGGAGCGAGTTTTTGGAGGTGGATAACTTTTGCTTTTGGGGTAGAGCTTAATATTAAAGGGCTTGTGCTGTGATGCTGGTATAATGGGGCCCATAGAATACACAAATTAGATTTTAGGTAGCAACGATGGGCCAGAAAAGTCGCAATAAGAAGTTAAAGAAACAGCAAAATGCTTTAGGGGCTAATTCTGTTAATGTAAATTCACAATCTAGTCAGACTAATCCTATTGAGCAGTCTTTTGCCATGCTTAAGTCTGAGGCTCTATCTGTGGATATGCAGATTCAGGACTTGTTAAAACGTATTGGGGATTTTCGTGATCTTTTGCCAAAAGACATGGACAATCCAGATCAATGTATGCCTTTTGATCTTAATGCAATGAACGAGGATTTAAAGAAGCAACAAACTCATTGGTATCAGGCTTATGAGGACTACAGTTCCTTTGTGCTTTCTTTAAAAGATAATGCGCAACAGTATTTTACTCAGGCTCTCTTATCAAGAAGCTTGTTAAATGAGCTTAAGAAAGCTCGTGAGGCTTTAGCTCAATATGAGTTTAGAGTTAACCACTATCGCAATGAGATTGAAACCTTTATTAAGATTTTTGCTACTAAAGAAAGCTTAGATCGCTATATTAATATTGGCCAGACTAATTTGGATAAGCTTCAAGAGGGCGATGTTTCTAATGAGCGCCGTGAAGCTTTAGAGGGTATGCTCAATAAGGTTAAGCATATTAAGTCTTTAATCTATAAGGACTAATGTTTCTTAAGTTTTTAGCTAAAAATGATGGCTAAAATCATTTAAACTTTGAGCAAACTTGGGATTTTTAATATAAACAGTTGATTTGATTGAAAATCACTGTAGATTATTAATAATTCATTCGTAGAAATGTTTAGAAAAATTTAGTTTGATTGACGATAAAGGTTAGGGATATACCTCTAAGTTGGTTTAATGAAGTTTAGCTAAATATTTTTACTAGAGGCTTTATAAATGTGTCGTGGGTTGAATAATAGTTGCTCGGTTTTGGCTTGCGACACTATAGCCTTGTATAGATTAATAAAAAGAAGCGCTTCTGTTTAGAGCGCTTTTTTCATTTCTAAGCCCTGTAAAAGTTCTTGTATACCTACCATCAATGGGCCTAGCTTATCCCTCTATTAGTGTGCTTTATGGTGTTTTGATATAAATTGGTCGTAGGTGACCATGATGGCAACTGATATTTGTTAGTTGTTAGTTGATAATTACTAAGGCAATAAGCTGATGAGCGGGCGAGTTACAGGTTTTATGAGCTTGTACAGGCAGATGAGTCTTGCCATGGCAGATGCGTTGGGTGGCGTGGCAAAGAGCGGCAAGAACGTAGCCTTTGGATGGTAAATTGTGAGGGTAATCATGGCGGAGCGGGTGTGATAAGGGAGAGCTTCTGATTTTTTGGCCAATAGAGGCTACTAACAAAAGTGTAGTGGCTCAATTGAGCTAGTCTTGATGTGAGGATAAACATATGTGCTTGCTAAGGCTCATGGCCGTGTTTGGGCAGAAAACAAATTTTTGTGGCTTTGGGTTTGGGTGGTGTGGTGGTTGATGCTGGGACAGAAGTGCCGATTTGCTACAGAAAATCAATCTTAGTCAATATGATTGTGTTTATTTTGGGGATGGGAAGATGGGGCTTGTGTCTGATGTGAGTGGTGACTGGAAATGGCGTAAGCAATGGTTTGAGTGCGGGCGTAGGGTAAATGATAATAATATTATTAAGTGGCTTTGATAGGTGGGCTGTATCATACTTTTATTAAAAAGCGATAAGTGCTGTCATACAAGTAATTTATGGTTTAAAAATCATATTTATAGTGGGTTGTAAAAAATTCTAGCTAGATAAAGCGTTCTAAAAGAGCAAACTATTTGCTCAAGTTGTGAGCTGCAACAAGTTTTTAACGATATTTTGATGTGTATTTGACAATGCCTGTCTACAATGATTTTCACTTTGAGCTTGCGTCTCATTGCTGAAAAAAGCTTAATACTAATAACTTTAGTTATTAGTTTGCAGACTGTTATTTAGCTTTTGTTAAGTCTTGATATTTAAGCTTTTAGTTTCTTTGTTTTGTTTGTTGCATAACGGTTAATTTAGAAGGTTGAATTTTTTCTTAAATTACAGCTAGTGCTGATAGCTGTAATAGTCAAACATAAGGCTAATCATAATGTTAAGTGCGCTATTCCTTAATGCAATGGTTTGCAATTATGTCTGATTAAGTTGTTACAACCCCATCTTGGCTTTGTCCGCCTAACTTTGGTGTTGTAGATTATTAGTTTTCCTGATTTCTTTGTTGTTTTTTTAGTTTGCATCGCTATTTATCTTTACGCTGTTCAAAGTTTATTTGGTTTACCAATAATTTTGGTGGCAGAAAGTGCTGCTTATTGTGCTAACAGGAAAACTAAGTGCTTATGTTTAATACCTAAGCGCTATTGTTGTTGCTGAAAAAATTTTTACCAAGGAAAAGTTCCATCTTTTGGTTGTTTGAAGATTGGATATGGCCGCTAAATTATGCTGAGCAATGCATTATTTATCCACCTTTAGGGTTGTTGATTATGAAGTTTGTAAAGACTGCTTTATCCGCAGCTGTGATGGCTGCAACTGTTATGGGTTCTAGCGCTATGTTAAACAGTGCCTACGCAGGTGATATCCAAGATAAGATCATTGTTGCTCATCGTGGTGCTTCTGCTTACTTACCAGAGCACACTTTAGAGTCTAAGGCTTTAGCCTACAACATGGGTGTTGCCTATTTAGAGCAAGATCTTGCTATGACTAAAGATAATCGTTTAGTTGTAGTTCATGATCACTTCTTAGATCGTGTTACTGACGTTACTGACAAATTCCCAAAGCGTGCCCGTAAGGATGGTCGTTATTACGTAATCGACTTTACCTTAGACGAGATCAAGACCTTAAACTTCACTGAGGGCTTTGAGATCGTAAATGGCAAGCGTGTTCAGGGCTACAAGAACCGTTTCCCAATGTTTACCTCTGTCTTTAAGATTCATACCTTAGAAGAGGAAATTGAGTTCATTCAGGGACTAAATAAGACTATGGGTAAAGACATTGGTCTTTATGTTGAGACCAAGGCTCCATGGTTCCACAAGCAAGAAGGTAAAGATATTTCTAAGGCTACTTTAGAAGTATTAAAGAAGTATGGTTACACCTCTAAGGACTCTAACGTAATTTTCCAAACTTTCGACTATCCTGATCTTAAGTATGTTAAGACCGAGTTAATGCCTAAGATGGGTATCGACTTAAAGACTGTTGTGCTTTTAGCTGAGAACTCATGGAATGAGACTTATGAGCTAAAGGATGGCAAGTGGGTTCCATATGACTTTGACTACTTAATGGATCCAAAGAACATGAAGGAAGTTGCTAAGTATGCAACTGGCATGGGCCCATCCTTAGACATGGTTATTGATGGCAAGAAGTCCAAGAAGGGCGCTATTGTAGTAACCGACTTAGTAAAGAATGCTCACGCTAATGGCATGATGGTTCACCCATACACCATTCGTGCTGATAAGTTACCAGCATACTGCAACAACGTAGATGAGCTCTTTAAGGCTATCTTAATTGATGCTGATTCTGACGGTGTATTTACTGACTTCCCTGATTTAGGCTCTGCTTTCTTACAAAAGAATGGCAAGAAGTAAGATTTACTAGCAATCTTAAGACAAGTTTCTGCTCAAAAGATGAGTAAAGCTCTAACTTAGTAGTTAACTTACACATCTAAAATCACTTAAAGGGTCAAATTTAGCTTAGGCTAGATTTGGCCCTTGTTCATTTTTTTAGGGTAGTTGTTTGTTAACAAGATTTGAATTTGGCTTTGAGTAAGAGACTCTCTATTACTGGGATGGAGCCAAAATTAGGGGCAAGCTTTTTTGTTTACAGGTATGAAAAAAGGCTGCTAACTTTAAGGCTTGAGGGCATTAAAGAGAGCAACCTTTTTTAGGGAATTATAAAAACCTTGCTATCGTGCTAGCTATCGTCTCTTAAGAGTACAGCGGTACGAAGGTCTAAAGTGCTTGAGCAGGCTAAAGATACGTAGTAGCCATCACCTGGGGCAACAGTGGTTGGGTTGTCCTTTTTATCAAGCATGGTGGAGCCATCAAGAGAAATTGGGCCTTGTGGGGTATAAATCATAAGCTTGGAGGTAGACTCAAAGCGATTCTTTACCTTGATATAAATACGGCCATTTTCCTGGCGCTCAATTTGACCAACTACTTGCCACATGCCTGGGCTTGGAGCATTGGTCTCATAATCTTGCATCTCATTTGGCTTATTGGTTGGCTCTAACATAGCAGTGGTATAGCCACGAGCTGGGATAGAGTTAACAATAGTCCAAGATTCTTGTGGAATAGACTCACCTTGAGCTAAAGCATCAACAGCTAAGCGGTAAGCACGAGCAATACCACCAGCGTAGAAAGGAGAGCGAGAACGGCCTTCAATCTTAAGGCTATCAATACCAATCTCCATGAGACGCTTTACCACAGATAAAGCACAGAGATCTTTGGAGTTCATGAGGTAAGAACCGTGCTCATCCTCCTCCATAGGCATCCACTCGCCTTGACGACGTGAGGTTTCCTCAATTTCGGTACAGAGAGCTGGGCTATCACGTAAATCTAATGGATTAATACGCTCAGTAGTAGCGGCATCCTCAAGATGTAAGTCCTTAATACGATAATTCCAACGGCAAGAATTATTGCAAGCACCCACATTGGCATCACGACGAGCGAGCATACCAGAAATTAAGCAACGACCAGAAACAGCAATACATAGTGCGCCATGGATAAAGACCTCTAATTCCATGTCTGGGCACTCATTGCGAATCATTTCAATTTCATTTAAGGAAAGCTCACGGGCTAAAATGCAGCGCTTTACGCCTAATTTTTGCCAGAACTTTACAGTACCTGGGTTTACAGTATTAGCCTGAACACTTAAGTGAACAGGAATTTCTGGGTGACGCTCTAAGGCCTGATCAATTAAGCCAGGGTCTGCCATAATAAAGGCATCTGGCTTTAAGGCTGCAACTTCATCTAAAGCAGGAGTAAAGGCACCACTACGACGTACGTGAGGAATAACATTTAATACTGCAAAGAACTTCTTGCCTAAAGAGTGGGCATAGTTAATACCTTGCTCAAAGTCATCACGAGTAAAGCCATTGCCACGAACACGTAAAGACCAACGAGGAATACCTGCATATACGGCATCAGCACCATAATCGCATGCCATATAAAGATGTTGTAAGGAGCCAGCAGGGGCTAAAATCTCAGGCTTTTTAAGCAGAATCTTGCCACTGCCATTATCACCAATTACACCTAAGCCAGAGGCCTTCTTAGCTACTTTAGTGTCATTTAAGGCACCATTTTTAGTAGCTGACTCTAAATAGCTTTCCTCTTCAAAGGCATTGCTAGAGCAGCCGCAAGAGCTACCACAAGAGCATCCTGACATAAGAGTTTGATGAGATAAATGGGTATTTGGTCTAATCTTAATCATAACCAGTAAAAAACCGATAAAAAAAGCATTAGCCACGCACCCACAAAGACAAGCGCGTAGCACCTAAAAGCTTAGCAGTTAGATCTAGTTTAACTGCCGCCTGAAAAATCTTAATAATAGTATCACTTTGTAAAAGACTTGGCCTAAATAAGAGCCAAACTTACTGAGGATGCTTATTAAAAAGCGCTCTATTGTACAAAAAAATTAAACCAAAACGGTATTAGTGCAACGCTTATTTTTAGCGTTTAAGGGCCAAATTGCTGTTTTTACCACTAAAAGCGCTATGAGAGCTGATAAAGATTAGTGTTTTATTTGCCAAACTAATAGCCCAATAGGTTTGACACGTAAGCATCATATTGTGAGGGCTAGCTGATAGGCTTTTGGCATGCTGACTGGCTGGCATAGGCAAGCAGACAGACAAACTGGCAGGCTAGTGGTTATATTGAAATCTCATTGCACAAATACCACTAATCCAATTAGCCAGTAAAATTGTGGAAAAACACAAAACAATTAGCTAATTAAGTTACCTCTATGGTTCGTTAGTATGTAATGGTTTTTCTCTTTAATCGCTAGTTGGTAGGCTGGTATATAGACATGTTGGCTGGTAGGTTGGTTGGTAGTTAGTTAGTTAGGTTGGTAAATAGATAGGTAGGTGCTTAGGCTGGAAGGGATACTTGTGAGTATGAGAGAGTCTTGGTGAAATTAAAGGATAGCAAGCAACTTGCTATCCTTTAATTATGAGCTCGAACTAATAATAGTTAGCTAATTGGTTAGTTGGTTACGCAGTCAAAAGCCTTCATAACTTTGTCAAAGATGGCGGTTAAAACGTCACTTTCAACTAGCATATAGCTTTGCATATCAGCAATCTTATCATCAGTCTTTTGAGGTAAGGAGCGCTCTAAGTACTGGTCATCTAAGGTAATGCGCTTAATGGCTAATTCACTGGTAATAACAAATTGAGCATTTTCTACGAAGTCTAATTGAACCTCGGTTACACGCTTGCCAGCCTCAATGTGAGAGTTAATTTCCTTACAGGTTAAGTCTTCTTTAGAGGCACGTACGGTAGCACCAGTATCATCAGTGCTCTTAAGTACGCAATCATAGCCTAGCTTAAAGTCTTGTGGGAGATCGCCTTTGGCAATGAATGAGGTTAAGCGATCTTCAACTACACAACGTGGCTGGAGTGGCTTGGCTGGGAAAGAGCCATGCAAAGCCTTTCTTAATACAGTAATAGCACTCTCAGCACGTTTAGCTGAGGTTGCTGATACGCCGACAAAGCCATAAAGAGAGTTTACCCAAACAAAGAGCTCACGACGAGTAACAAAAGCTTGAGCCATCATCTTATTGGTAAGAGCTAACTTAAGAGCCTGCTTTTCGTCTTTCTTTAAAGCACGATTAAGCTCATTTTCCTTTCTATCAACCTCATCTAAAAAGGCCTCTTTAATGATAGTGCTTGGTAAGAGCTTATTTTCTTCGACAAATCTAAAGAAGTGATTATGGTTGCTGCTAAAAGTAAAGGCATCAGTGTGACGACCAAATAAAGGAGCAAAGCCACAAGTGGACATTTCTTGCTCCATGGTTTTTCTAAACTTACAAGAGGCAATGCACTCCTCTAATAAGGTTTCGTTAGCAAAAATGTTTTTTAGCTCGCTATTATTTGAAAGATCAACTGTATATAAACGCAAATTCTTAAATGACATGGCTCTTTCCTTGATGGTGTGCAAAACAACCAAATAAAGCTTTTAACAGTTTTATTTTTTCGTGGGCAAAAGTGTACCAAGAAACCAAACTACAATCATTATTAAGTACAAAATATATTACCAAACTAAGGGTCAACCCCCTTAAATAGGCCAATCACATAGAAGTATAAGCCCATTAAGATGCAAAGGCACAACCAAGGGCCTTAAAAAGTTATCCAGCCTCTAACAGCTAAGGTGACAAGTGCTAAGACACCAAGGACTAAATAGCCAAGAGAAAAAGCGGGATGACTTTGCGTTGGTACGCTGACGTGTTTGCTTACTGTAAAGAAGATAAAACTATTGGCATTTACCGCTGCTAAGCAAGGCCCTATTTACGCTTAATCGCTCTGGTGTTCATGGTGAGGCATATTTTTATTATTTTGCCATTAGCATTAGCATTAACAGTGAATATGCTAAGCGCTAAAACTGTACTGGTGGTAGATGGTGGTGAAGTGACTTAGGGCCAACATGATTAGGGCGGCTTAAAAAAGAGAGAAAAAGCGATCTTAGAAAGATGAAAAGTGAAAAAACTAAGTAATATGGCAAATTTAGCGTAATTAGGGCTTTTAATGTGGGGGTGTACTTAGTTAGCTTTAGATGCTTAAAAATTGAGAAAATGAGCCAATTGTGCTAAAATGTGATCTTGGATAAGTTCTAGAAAACTTCATCTGTTCTACTGTCTTTTTAGTATCTCTAGCAGTTAAAAGCTCCAAAAACTATTTGTTAACCACAACAAAGAGATAATATGAGTTTTTCTGCCTCATACAAGCGCATAAATAGTCTTTTTTAGGCTGATTCTAAGCGCAGTTCCTGCCCATTGTATGGACTTGAGTTAGCATGTAAGGTTTTGCCTTGCAGGCGCTTGTGTTGTCTTTTGGTACTGAAAAGCAGGGTAATGCTTAACCTTGAGTGCAAGGCTACTTACCTTAGCTAAACAGTATAGCTGTACCATATGAAAGACCATGATATATGCCTTTGTATCCCATATAAGGGGAGGCAATATTTATGGCCAATGCAGCTTTATATTTTAGCGGTTTTATCTAAGGTAAGTAGAAAGCATAGCTAAGTATTAGTTTGAACTTCAGGTAGTTGATAAGTTCAATTACTTGGGTTGGTGTTTTTCCGATTAATGCAAGGTACATTTCATGGTCGATAAGAACCACGATAATCAAGAAGAGCTGGCAGCGTTAGCTAATATTGATGAGACTGAGTTACCAAAAGATGATGATCAACAAACTGAAAATGGTGATTATCAAAGCTCTACAGTAGATAGCTCTTCTCCTAGCGTCAAACTTGAAGATGAGTTAAAGCAATCCTTTATCGATTATGCCATGAGTGTAATTGTGGATCGTGCTTTACCTGATGTGCGTGATGGTCTTAAGCCTGTACACCGTCGTGTCCTATTTGACATGTACGATCTTAAGATTTGGCACAACGGACCTACTAAAAAGTCAGCTCGTGTGGTAGGTGACGTTATCGGTCGTTTCCACCCTCATGGTGATGCTGCTGTATATGAGACTATTGTACGTATGGCCCAATGGTGGTCTATGCGTGCTCCATTAATTTTTGGTCAAGGTAACTTTGGTAATCTAGACGGTGATGGCGCTGCTGCTATGCGTTATACCGAAGTTCGTATGACCAAAATTGCTGAGATGATGCTTCAAGACATCGATAAGGAAACAGTTAATACCTATCCTAACTACGATGGTAATGAGCAAATCCCAGAAGTTTTACCAACACGTTATCCTAACTTATTGGTAAATGGTTCAGCAGGTATTGCTGTGGGTATGGCTACCAACATCCCACCTCACAATTTAGCTGAGGTAATTGATGGTACCTTGGCCATGCTCGATAACCCAAATATTACCCTTGATGAGTTAATGGCCTATATTCCAGGTCCTGACTTCCCAACTGGTGGTTTAATTGTTAAATCTCCAGACATTCGTCGTGCTTATGAGACTGGTCGTGGCCGTTGCGTTATTCGCTCCCGTACTCATATTGAAACAGACAAGCAAGGTCGTACTACTATTTATGTAGACGAGATCCCTTACATGGTTAATAAGAGCACCATTGTTAAGGAAATTGCAGACTTAGTACGTGAGAAAAAGATTGAGGGTATTGCTGAGGTTAATGACCTTTCCGATAAGGACAATCAGGTACGCATTGCTATTGATCTTAAGCGTGATGCCTATGAAGAGGCCGTGCTCTGTAACTTATTCCAGCACACCTCAATGCAAAGCTCTTTCTCATTCAATGTGATTGCCTTAGTAAACAATAGACCAAAGCAATTATCATTAATCGAGATCTTACAAGAGTTCTTAAAGTTCCGCCGTGAGGTGGTAACTCGTCGTACCGTTTATTTATTACGTCAAGACCGTCGCAAGGCTTTCTTAGATGAGGGCTTAATTGTAGCTAAGAGCAATATTCAAAAGATTATTGATATTGTTACTAATGCTGACAACTCCGAGGATGCACGCTTAAAGCTTATGGCTCAAAGCTGGGATGGCACTTTAGTGTCTACCATTATGGAGTACGATGAGCGTGGCGTTAATATTTGCTTACCTATAGGCATTGAAGAGGGTCGTGGTTTAATTGAAGGCAAGTATCATTTATCTGATGCTCAGGCCCGTGCTATCTTAGCATTACAATTAAATCGCTTGACTCATTTAGCTACTGAAGAAATTCAAGCTGATTACAAGGCTTTACAGCAGAACATCCATAATTACTTAGAGATTCTCAATAGCACTGAGCGTATGAACTCAGTAATTAGAGAGGAATTGTTAGAGGCTCGTAATACCTTTAAGGATCCTCGCCGCTCTAACTTTATTATGGTTGAGGGTAGCATTTCTCGTGCAGATTTAATTAATCGCCAGGCCGTATTAATTACCTTATCTCAAGAAGGCTACATTAAGTACCAAGATTTATCCTTATATGAGGCTAATAATCGTGGCGCTGCTGGCAAGGGTGCTGCTAAGCTTAAGGAAGAAGACTTTATTGTAACTACCTCAGTATGTAACAGCCATGATAGCGTAATGTGCTTTACTAACTTAGGTCGTTGCTTCATTACTAAAGTATATGATCTTCCAACTTCTAATAATAAGAGCTGGCGTGGTCGTCCAATTCAAAACCTCTTTACTTTAGAGGATGGTGAATCAGTACGTCGTATCTTACCTATTAGTGAAGAGCTATTAGAGCAATTAAATGCACAAAATGGCGACACAGAGATTGCTTATATCGTCTTTGCTACTGCTAAGGGTGGTGTTAAGAAGGTTGCCTTAAGTCAATTTAAGAGCCACTTAAAGCGTTGTAACAACAATGGTATCAAGTCTATTACTCTTGAAGAGGGTGATGAGTTGATTGCTGTTGAAATCACCCATGGTGAGGATGATGTGCTCTTATTTGCTAGCAACGGACGTATGATGCGCTTTAGCGAGTACGTTAACACTGGTGATGAACAAGATGATAGCTCCAATGCTGAATCAGAGGAATTACCAGATACTAGCGATAACTCCACAGAAAACGAAAGCGAAAGCGAAAACGAAAATGGCGATGAGGATGAGAGCTTAAGTGAGGCAGATCGTATTGCCCGTGAGCTTGATGGCATTAGCCGTTATCTTGCTACTCGTAATAGTGCTAAGGGTGCAGGTATTCGTGCTCGTGGCCGTACTGCTGGTACTAATCGTGGTATCAAGCTTATGCCAGGTGCACAGTTAGCCGCTATGATCGTAGTTCCTGCTGATCACCTTGCTGATGAAAAGCTTAACTATGTAATGATTACTGAATCTGGTATTGGTAAGCGTGGCCGCTTAATTTCCTTACCAGGTAAGTTACGTCGTGGTGGTTTAGGTAACTTTGCTTGCTCTGCAAGCGCCCGCTCTGAGCGTGTAGTAGGTGTAATTAGCGCCCACGAAGATAGTGATTACTTAGTATTCTCTAATAATGGCAGCGTATTACGCTCTCGTGTATCTGATTTAACCGCCCGCTCTCGTGGCGCTGGTTATTTAAAGATTAAGCGTACTATGGAAGGCGAATCTATTGTTGGTATTCAAGAAATTTGCCCAGAGGTAGTAGCTGCTATCAATGAATCAGCTTTAGCTCGTGCTGCTGAAAAGCGCCGTGTAGCTGAAGGTCTAGAAGGCTTAACTGGTGAGGGTTCAGAGGACATTTTAGATAATGGCCATGAGACTGCTCCAGTTGAGGATAGCTCCCTTGATATGGAAATCAAAGAGCCTCAAGACAGCACTAATGATCAAGATGAAATCTAAGATAATTGAGCCTTAAGCTCATCTAACTTAGACCAAAAAAGCCAAGCCAAGCTTCACTAAAGCCCAGCTTGGCTTTTTTCATATCCATCCTCCCAGCACACAGCCCACAGTGCTCAGCGCCCAGCACCCAAGTTCCAGCCCCTAAGTCCCAAAATTTGCAAACCGCCCATCAGTCCATAAGTCCAACTAACAATCCCAAACTTATCCTTTACCTCTTTAGTAGCACTATGCCAGCTATTTGAGCTTGCCTGCCATAGCCATACCTAAAAAACCACTAGATTAGTACCATAGCCAAGATAAAGGCTCAAAGCATCATAGTTTCCAGCTTTAAAAGCCAGCCCTTGCTTGTTTTTACTACTGCTAATGCTACTACTGCCGCTAATACAACTACTATGGCTGCCAACTGAGCCTCTAACAGCTCCATCCCTGTATACCCTTTAAGCAAGTTCCACAGCTCAGGCTAAATGCTACAGGATAAAAGCCCTTAAAGGCTCCACTTTGCTTGTTTGGTGCTACAGCTAATGCCACTACTACTACTACTACTGCTAATACAATGATTAGGGCGGCCAACTTAGCCTCTAACAGCTCCATCCCTGTATACCCTTTAAGCAAGTTCCAACGCTCAGGCTAAATGCTACAGGATAAAAGCCCTTAAAGGTTCCACTTTGCTTGTTTGGTGCTACAGCTAATGCCACTACTACTACTGCTAATACAATGATTAGGGCGGCCAACTGACCTCTAACAGCTACATACCTGTATACCCTTTAAGTTAGTACTGTTACTGATTTTTTCTTGCATGGTGTCAGTAGGTGGGTAGCAACAGCTTGGAAGTTTATGCTTGCTTGCGTTTTTGCAGGCAGGAGCTTGAGAAGTCTTGCGCTCTTATTTGTATTTTCGCTGGTGCTCTATCTTGCTCTTTCGCTGGTGCTGGCATTTTCACTTGTGCTGGTACTTGCAAGGGTTGGGAGTTTGATGGGGCAAGTTTGGTAATTTGGTTTATGATTAATAGTAGGGAGGTCGCACTTTCTTAGTGCTATTTAGGAGGGCGATTGCTTTAATTTGGTATATGTTGTCCCAAATTGCACAATAAAGGGTATGATCTAAGCTGTGATGTTTGATTTTTTTTGAGGTGATTTTTCATGAGAGCATGGAATTATAGCGCTGGCCCAAGCATGATCCCAACTGAGGTTATGGCTAAAGCTCAAGCAGAGTTCTGTGATTTTAATGGTATGGGATTGGGTGTGGTTGAGATGTCTCACCGCTGGCCTGAGTACATGAAGGTTGCCTATGATGCTGAGGCATTATTGCGCAAGATCATGAATATCCCTGAGAATTATGCTGTGCTATTTGAGCAAGGCGGTGGTCGTGGTCAATTTGCTGCTATTCCATTAAACCTTCTTCCAGAGGATGGCTTTGCTGATTACTTTGTAACAGGTCACTGGTCTTCTTGTGCAGAAAAGGAGTGTGCCGAGCGTTACGGTAAGACTGTACGTCACGAGTGCTTCCATAAGAATGAAGATGGCCAGTATGTGGTTGACTTTTCACAAATGAAAGTAACTGAGGGTGCCACTTATGCCTATATCTGTCTTAATGAGACAGTAAATGGTATTGAGGTATTTGACTTACCTGATACTGGTGATGTGCCTTTAATTGCTGATATGTCATCCAACATTTTAACCAGACCAATTGATGTTACTAAGTTTGGTGCCATTATTTTTGGTGCTCAAAAGAATATTGCTCCAGCTGGTCTTACTGTTACTATCGTTCGTCGTGATTTATTAGGCAAGGCTCGTAAGTACTGCCCATCTATTTTAGATTGGTCTGTTTTAGATAAGTACGAGAGCATGTATAACACCCCTAATAGCTTTGCTTGGTACATGGCTGGCTTAGCCTTTGAGTGGATTGAGGGCTTAGGTGGTGTTCAGGAGCTTGAGCGTCGCAATATTGCTAAGAGCGATATGCTTTATGACTATATTGATAGCTCTGACTTCTATAAGTGCCAAGTAGCAAAGAGCGATCGTTCTCGTGTTAACTGTGTATTTAACCTCAATAACGAAGAGCTCAATCAAGAGTTCTTAGCTGAGGCTAAGAAGCGCAACTTATTAGGCTTAAAGGGCCACAAGGTATTAGGTGGTATGCGTGCCAGCCTTTACAATGCTATGCCTATTGAGGGCGCTGAGGTGCTTGTTAAGTTCTTAAAGGAATTTGCTCAATCTCATGGCGGCAAATAATATTAACCAATAGTTCTTAAAGATACTATTTGATAGGCCTGATGGTGATAAGCTGTCAGGCCTTATTTTTTAATTAATGTCAATTAATTAGAGAAAATGGTGTGTATTTTTTGCTTTTTTGCTCTGTTTGTGAACGGATGATCACAATTTTAGAGCACTAGGGCGCTTTTAGTCTGCGCTAAGAACAAAAGCTTGTTACAATTAAAATCACAATGCTTAGTATCAATTTAGTGCTAGCATCAGTAGGTATAGGCACTAGAAGTATTAAGTATTAATTACTATCTGACAAAGACAACAAACATATTAATGAGCTCTAAGAGCAGGTGGTTGGTTTGTTGGCAGCGTAATAATGTCACAACCTATGCATTAACTTTACAATCATAGATTTCTAGTATGAATATAGTAATATACAGGTGTATATTAGCTTTGTAGGTTTATGTTAATTCACTTTGGGTTCTTTGAGCTGCTGGTCTAAGAGCCTTTTTCTAGTTTTTTGATATTTTGCGAGGTGCACCATGAGCAATCAGAGTCATGAGGCTACAAGTAGTAGTAAGCATGATCACATCCTCAAGGATGACGGTGTTCCACCCCAAGATATGAGTGAAACTAATAATATTCGTGTCTATAATCTTGATGGCCATAGAGTTGATTATGATATTGAGCATCAAGACCATGAGGCTCAAGAGGCTGTTTTAACTGGCATTGAAGCTACCAAAGCGGCACACGAAGCTGCTGTTTTAGGCGCTATAGATCGCCGCTGTGCTCGTGGTCGTTTAAGCAATTGCACCGATTGCCCTTTGGATATTGATCCTAAGCATTGCTCCAATAGTCCTTTTTATGTGGGTTCGGGTAAAAAGAGTAGTTGTGGTTGTGGTAGCAACTGCGATTGTTCAGTAAACCCTCAGGCAAAGCCTGGTGAGAGCTTCTATGGACGTGCTGCAAAGGCTAGTGAGGCTCAGTACATTGCTCCTAATGGTGACTATTACAAGCCATGGCTAGCAAGTTACCCTCAAGGCGTGCCTGAGTTTGTTGATACCCACGAATTTGAAAATTTAGTGGAGTTGTTTGATAGCTCTGTTGCTAAGTTTAGCTCCAATATTGCCTTTGTGAATATGGGCTCAGAGCTTAGCTTTAAGCAGGTAGGTGAGTACGCTTCTTATTTTGCAGCTTATTTACAAGTGAAATTAGGTCTCAAACAAGGCGATAAAATTGCCATTATGATGCCTAATATCATGCAATTTCCTATTGCCTTCTTTGGTGCTTTAAAGGCAGGTTTAACTGTCATTAATATTAACCCGCTTTATACTCCAAGAGAGTTGCGCAATCAGCTTGAAAACTCTGATGCTACCTCCATTGTGGTCATTGCCAACTATGCAGATAGTTTAGAGCAGATTATTGATGAGACCTTAGTTAAAAATGTCATTTTAACCCAGGTAGGTGATGCCTTTAATGATTGGTTTGGTCTTAAGCGTTTAGTCATCAATACCGCAGTGCGCCTTAAGGGCATGGTGCCAAAATTAGATGAGAGTAAATTCCCTTTTAGTACTTCGTTTACTAATGCTCTTCAAGAAGGCAAAACTTTAATATCACAATTTAAAGCTCCTAAGATTGCCTACAATGATATTGCCTTATTGCAATATACAGGTGGTACTACAGGCAAGTCCAAAGGTGCTATGCTCTCTCATGGCAATATTCTGTCTAATATTGCCCAGGCCTATGGTATGTATGGTCAAGTATTGAAAATTGGTCAGGAGACTATTTTAACAGTTATCCCTCTGTACCATATTTTTGCGCTGACCGTAAACCTAGTGCTGTTTACCTATTTGGGCTCTAAGAACTTATTAATTACTGATCCTCGTAATCTTAAATCTTTTGCTAAGGACTTAAAGAACCATCCTGAAATTACGGCCATGACAGGTGTTAATACCCTGTTTAATCTCTTTATCCATCATGAGGAATTTACTTCTTTGAAGTGGGAACACTTGCACTTGGTAGTAGGCGGCGGTGCTGCGGTGCAATCAGGTGTAGAGCAACGCTTCTTTGAAAAGACAGGCTTCCACATTCTTGAGGGTTATGGCCTTACTGAGTGTTCACCATTGTGCTCAGTATGTCCATTTACTGTAGATCACTATACTGGCTCTATAGGTTTAGTAGTGCCATCTACTATTGCCCGTATTGTCGATAGTGAGGGCAATGAAATCCGTAATATGGAGCAAGAGGGTGAGCTTGAGATTAAAGGCCCTCAAGTAATGCACGGCTATTACAAGTGCGATAAGCATAATGATTTCATTTTTGATGATGGCTTTGTGCGTACGGGTGATATTGCTAAGTGGATGGAAGGTGGCTATATCAAGCTTATTGACCGTTTAAAGGATATGATCTTGGTATCAGGCTTTAATGTCTTCCCTAATGAGATTGAGGATATTGTTTCCCGCTTTAATCGTGTAATGGAGTGTGCTGTTATTGGCATTCCAAGCGATAGTACTGGCGAGGCGGTTAAGCTCTATGTAGTTAAAAAAGATCCTAGCCTTACTGCTCAAGAAATTAAGCAATATTGCCGTGCCTATTTAACTCCTTATAAAGTGCCACGTGTTATTCAATTTGTTGATAGTTTGCCTAAGTCACCTTTAGGTAAAGTGTTACGTCGTAAATTGCGTGACATGGAGGGTCCAGAGCCACTTACTGCTGAACAACAATTAGAAAAGATTAAGCGCCAAGAGCAAGAGCATTTGGCTCAGCTCAAAGCTCAACAAGAGCTTATGCAAGCTTATGCCCAAGATCAGGCTAACTCTAAACAAGAGCAAGCTACAGCAGCTCTTATTGATAATAATGCGCTACCAACAGAAGGTAAAACTCATATCTTTGCTAAGGGATTTGGTTATATTCATAGTAAGGGTAAAGACAAAGAGCAACAGAGTGCTCAAAATCATGATGTACATGATAATAGCGCTATGTTAAATGCAGTTATTCATGCTTTTAGCTCTCATACTGCCTCAGGTACCACCCATAAGACTAATTATCGCTTCTACGAGAGTACTCTTGAGTCACAAAAACAAAGAGGCAGTAGTGCTTATGTAATACGCACTGGTGACAATACCAATCAGCACCATGCTGATTATGGCGTTACCACCAATGCTAATCTGGCAGCTGATAATTCCAGTGGCAAGCTTAGTCAGGAGCAATGGCAGCGCTTGGAAAATGCTCTGCATGCCTATCATGTTGACTCAGAGCAAGACAATGCTAGCGGCGAGAGTACATCAGAAAAAGAGCAAGAGTCTCAAACTGACAGCGTGGTTAAAAACATGCCAAAAAGCAAGGGAGCCCTTGCTTTGGAGCGCTTGTTATCTTCTCATGGTATTGATGATTTGGGGGCTGCTACTACCACTCCAAATATTCACCGTAAAGAGCAAAAGTCTAACCTGGTAACAGGCCCAGAATCATCTCGTATCCATGTGGGCAAGGCCGCTCACGACAACAAGCTTGACCATTAAGTTAAAGCCCCACTAATTACCAATCGCCAGCAGCTGCAACAAAAAAGCAGCTGCTGCATTGCGCAACGCTGCTGCATTGCAGCTAAGATGCCTCTGCTCTGCTATTTACTTGCTATGCCATGCACAGTACATCACATCTAAGTAAGTTGGTCAGTACCACAGCCTTAGCGGTAGCTGTAGCTGTATTTGTCCAAGCCAAAACGCACAAGCACAGCACAGCTTTGCTGGGTAGGGCCTCTCTTATAAGGGCTCAAAATCACGGTATAGTCGCTCAAACTAGGATGGCCCTTATAAGGTAGAGTACAACTTCTCAGGCAGTGCAGTACATTGCAGTGCAAAGTAGAGCAGTGCAGTGTAGTGCATTGTATGGCAGAGCAAACTTGGGTGTTGTCTGGTATGGCTACCATAGTCATAGTGTCATTGCATCATAGCAAAGCTACTGCATCGCTTGCCTATTGGTTAAATTGAAAGCCCATTACCTACTAACGAACCAAAGTGGCACCTTAATTTGTTAATTGTTTTGTGCTTTTCCACAATTTTACTACCTGATTAGGTTAGTGGTATTTGTGCAATGAGATTTCAATTTACCACTAGGAGCGATAAACAGGAATTATTTAGGACTGTATACACTGCTATGCAGAAGTTTGCTAGGCAATGGGCTCTGGAATTTAGTATTGGTTTTATTTAGTTTGAGAGGAGAGAGGGATGATAGGTGCAATTATTGGCGATATCGTAGGGTCAAGATTCGAGTTTAACAATTATCGCCATAAAGATTTTGAGCTCTTTACTGATGAATGTGGGTTTACTGATGACTCTATTATGTCATTGGCCGTAGCTAAAGCACTGCTCAGTGCTAAGAGTGATTATAGTGACTTAAGTGAATGCGCTGTACATTATATGCAACTCATTGGTCGTCCTTACCCTAACTCAGGCTATGGCGGCAGGTTCTATCATTGGATGTATAGCGATAATCCTCAGCCTTACAATAGCTTTGGTAATGGCTCTGCCATGAGAGTTAGTGCCTGTGGCTATGTTGGCAATAGCATTGAAGAGGTGATTGCTCTTAGTGATGCTGTCAGCAAGGTATCACATAATCATATCGAGGGATTAAAAGGTGCTCAAGCTACTGCTGTGGCTGTTTATTTAGCTCGCACTGGCTCAAGTTTGGAGCAAATTAAAGATTATATAGTAAAGCATTACTATGCTATCGACTTTACTATAGATGAAATTAGAGACACTTATCAGTTTAATGAAACCTGCCAAGACACAGTACCGCAAGCGCTAGAGGCTTTCTTTGAGTCTGAAAATTTTGAAGATGCTTTGCGTATTGCCATTTCTGTAGGTGGAGATAGCGACACTTTAGCAGCCATAACTTGTGCTGTTGCTGAGGCCTATTACGGTGTGCCTAATAGTATTCGCACTCAAGCTCTAATCTATTTAGATGAACAGATGCTCTCCCTCTTACAAGAGTTTGAAAGCCACTACCCAGGCAAACAAGCCTAAGTAAGCTTGCTAATTGTTATCAGGCCATCTGGCAGCCCCAAAAACACTTTTAAAGAGCACGTACTAAGAACAACTAAGTACGTGCATTTTTGCTTTTAGTAACCAGGCTTAATTAAGCCTATTGTTGGTCGTGTATCAGCACGTTAATAAGGCTTTGTTACTTTTGTAAGGGCTAAGCTTACTTGCTAGATGGCAGCAAAAATAATTAAAGAGCACGTACAAAGAGCAGCTAAGTACGTGCTTTTTTGCTTTTAGGAGCCAGGCTTAATTAAGACTGTTGTTGGTCGTGTATCAGCACATTAATCAGGCTTTGTTGCTCTTCTAAGGACAGTGCATCTTTTTTGCTTAAAGGTACGCCTGCTTTGTTTTTAAGCTCATCATAATTTGCTATGACATCGTATATGATGGTCTTAGAGGACAGATTATTAAAGAGCTGTTTGGCACAAGTAATTTTGGCATCCTCAATAGCTCTTAAACCTTTTTTGCTAGAATCACCTTTAGTTTCTGCAATAAAATTCACGTACTGAACCTCACCCTCTGCAAAGCAAATGGCCCAATCAGGAGTATATTTGCCTACAGGGGTAGGAATGTAAAAGGAGCGAGGTAATTTAGCATAGACTAAAATCTCTTCATGAGATTCGAGCTCTTTTAAAAGATCCTTTTCCACATCACTATCGGTAAACACTTGATCAACCACGCTTTTGGTAAGCTTGTTGTGCTGATCTTCTGGTTTACGATTGATGTTCGTGGTAAAGAAAATCTCATCAGCAAATTTGCCTTCAATTTCATGATAGGAAATATTGTCTTTAATCAATAAGGACTTCTCGTCAGTAATAAGACGAATGCACTCATGAATGAACTCCTCAGGATTATGTTTGAAGTAATCAAACTTATAAGGCTGAATTTTGCTTAAAATTTGGGCAATAGTATTGCGAGTAAGCATGGTTTCTTGGGCTATTTTGCCTAAGAGATCATAACGTACCCCACTGCTAACAGTTTGGCTCATAAAACTGCTCTCGTGCTTAACTTGCTCAAAGGTGTCCTTATTTTGGTAGTCCTCATAAGATAGAGCAGTTTTTTGCTTACTTTTGGTAAGCTGATAAAGCTTAGTAGAGACAAAAAGATTCTCATTAATAGACCTAATGGCATTGGCAATTAATTTGTCTGAATCTAAGTTAACAGTATAGACGTACTTATGGTTGATCATTTCCCATAAGCTCTTAAAAGGCTCAGTACTAAACTTGGTAGTTGGTTTAGTTTGACTAAAGATATTGCGGTTGTGCTCTTTAATAAGCTTGCCCTTAGCTTTAGGATTATCAGCTTTTTGTAAGAGCTTAAATACACCCTGAGCGTAATACTTTAAGTAGTCATAGTCCTGATCTGGAGCTTTGAGTTCAAATTTATGAGCCCCTTCATCATCCACTAAGAGCTCTTGCAATTCTTCACTCATCTTACCAGTGCGATCAATGTCTTTTTGGGTTTTAAGCGCAAAAACAATATCCTGAGCTTCTTCTTTAGTCAGAGTATGTTTGCTCTCGGTTAAAGACATAGTGTTAGGATCTGATTGCGAGTCTTTGGTGCTATTATCTGGCTGCTCTTTAGGGCTCAAAGAGCGCACAATATCAATATCTTTGCCTACAAAGAAGTTATCGTCAATCTTGGTAGGTCGCTCATAAAGAGCATCATTAATTTCATTTTGTAGCCCTTCAACAAAAGTAGCATAGCTTTCAGGGGCTATTACGGTTAGCAAGTTGTATTCATGAAATTGTTCGCCTAGAACACTGTAATCTTGACGATTGCCCTCTTGGTCAACGCAGAGGCGTAAACCACGACCAACTTCTTGGCGTTTTGCCATAGTGCTATTAGACTGCCTTAAGGAGCAAATTTGGAAAATATTAGGATTATCCCAGCCTTCTCTTAAGGCAGAGTGAGAAAAGATAAATCTTACAGGCTCACTAAAGCTAAGTAGACGCTCTTTATCCTTTAAGATAAGTTCGTAATCACTAGGATTGTCGCTGTATTTGGCCTCCTTAGCTCTACCTTTGACAGTAGGGTCGGTAAGGCGCTTGTTCTTATCAATACTAAAATAGCCAGCATGAGTAGTAGAGGGTGCGATGCTATTTAAGTAATCAAGATAGCTCTGGTCTTGCTCTAAGAGTTGTCCTTGACTAAACAATTCTTGCTTAACACTTTCATATTCCTGCTCAAACATAGATTGGAACATGCCAGCATTATTGGGAGCATCGTAATCACGATAATGCTTTACTGTGTCAATAAAGAATAAGGAAAGGGTCTTAATGCCTTTTTTAAAGAGCACTTGCTCTTTAAGCAGGTGAGATTTAATGGTTTGGCGAATTTGTAAGCGAGCAATATCCTCAGCACTAACATCGCCCAATACTTCGTCAACATAGATAATGGTGCCATTGGCAAACTCTACTTTGCCTAATAAGGCATCAATATCACTAATGATATAGTCCTTATACTCTACAAGTTCTCCTGAGCGGTAATACAGATCATCGCCTTTGCTTAAAGTGGTGGTAATACGAGAGATCTTATCCTTAGTTCTCTTTTCCATAGTAATGACTGCTCTTGGGGGCAGGTGAGCATCAATTAAGATATTTTCCAGGTAAAGATAACTATTAGTGCCAGTGAGATTTTTGACATCAATACCTACCACTTCAATACGCTTTACTAATTTTTGGTTGTAGGCATCAAGTGCATCCAGCTTATAGACACAATTGTGCTTATCTTTGTGAGTAGCAGAGAAATTAAGGCAAAATAATGGATTAAAGAGCTTTAGGCTTTCTTTAGTCGCTGTGCCACTCATTTTCTGCGGTTCATCTAAGATCACGATAGGATTGTTGTTAGCTAGCACATCAATAGGCCTACGGGAACCGAAGCTATCACGCTCTGAGTAAATAATACGAGCAGCTTGATTGTTTGCATTTTCCTTAAAGCTATTAAAAGCCTGCATATTAACAATCATTACGTAGATATCATGGCTTTGTGAAAAGTCATTAATATCATTAAGATTGTCAGAGGTATAAATAAAGCTTTTGATTTTCTTATGGTATTGCTCCATAAAGTGATCAGCTGTAATGTCTAAGCTCTTTTTTACACCCTCACGTATGGCAATACTTGGCACCACGATAATAAATTTAGACCAGCCATAGACCTTATTAAGTTCAAAGATAGTCTTAATGTAGACATAGGTCTTGCCTGTGCCTGTCTCCATTTCAATATCAAGCACACAGCGCCCAAATTCCTGATTAAGAGCAGTATCCTTGCTAATATTACAGTGGCGCTGAATTTCTCTGATGTTCTCTAGCAAATGAGCATCATCAAGCTCAATTTGTCTGTTGCCATAGCCAGTCTCTAGGATGGACGAATAATCAATACCACTTAACATGGTGTTGTTTGCTTGAAAAGCAACTTTATCGTAGCCACGATCTAATTGATACTCAAGGCCATCGTGATAGCTCTGGCCTGCAAAAACAGAAACAATATTGCTTATGGCATCGCTTTGATATTGTTGAGTTTTAAAACGAAACTTCATAATAGGCTCTTTTACAAGTTAGTTTAGTTGTCTAGATAATAAGAGCAGTAAAGTCATAGTATTTACTGCTCTTATGGCGCTATAAGAGGCATTAGAGCGTTTTTACAATAGTCTCGGGGCTATGAGCTTTAATAAGTTGATCATAATTAGTCATAAGACTATCAGAGCTAATAGCACTGTTTTTCAAGACCAAATAAACAGGCTTAAGCTTAGCTAAAGTAATAATATCGTTAGCCTTGAGCTCATTAGAAAAATAGCACGCTAAAAATGGCTCAGTAGCCACTGCTAGCCCAGGCTCAGGCGCAGCTTCACTGGCAACTTCTGGCGCAGCAGCAAGCTCAGAAGTAAGCTCAGGCGCAAGGGTAAACTCTGGAGCGGGCGCTGGTTCTTGGAGCGGAGTATTAGTAGGCATGCTAGAACCTACAATATAGGCTGAATCTTGAGATAAGTTGATTTTGGCAATAGAAGAGGTTAAATCAATGCCTAATTCGAGCATGATTTGAAAAAGGAGATCTTCTTGAGTGCGATCAAACTTAATGTTGTCGACACTATCTAAAAGATTGGCTTGAGATAAGTCATTAGGGTAGTAAAAGACATCCTTCATATTAGAGGAGTCAAGCTTAAGTACACGGAAGCCACAGTCAAAAACGGCTCTACCCCCCCCCCATAGAAAATGGCTTATTTATGCGATTTTCTGCACTGAGGTTGGCTTGGTTTTTAGCTTTGGATAAGTTGTCATTAATCATGGCTAGAACTTGTTGTCCTGCTTTGTTAATGCGCTCTTTAGCAATAGTGCAGATGTTGGCAGGAGCATTAAGACTTTGACAGAGTTTAATAGCATTGTTAGTAACATTCTTAGCCTTTTCACTTTTAGCATTTTTTTCACCAATGGCTTCTGGTATTTGTACTAAGATGAAATGGCGATTAAGCTTTTGCTTCATATTAGCTAAGAATAGGGCATGAGCAGTAGTGCCGCTTCCTGAAAAGAAATCGAGCACAATATCATTATCTTTTAGGCCGCAAAACTCGATAATGCGGGCTATGATAGTCTCATCTTTAGGATTATCAAAAACCTTATCTCCCAATAATGAAACTAGGCGTTTAGAGGCAGCACGGCCATCAGTATAGAATACGCTATAAGGTACAGCATATTCACGATCTTTTAGATAAGCCTTAACTTGAGGAACATAGTTTTCATCAGCACCAAACAAGATTCTGTCGTCTGCAATCAAGGAGTTAAGTTTGTCTTTAGTATAAAGCCATCCTCTTGTAGGTACTTTTACTGGTTTATTAGTAATAGGGTGTAATACTGTGTATTTAGGGCCACCGCCGCCAGGCCATGAAATATCAGCACCGTAGTAAATGCCTCTACAATCTACTTTAGTGTAGTGGTTGTGATTTTTGGCAGGGGACTCTGGTGGTAAGGATTTGTACCAAAGTTTTAGATCCTGCTCAATAAGCTTATAGTTGTCACCATGCAATTTCTTGAGGCGCTCATATTCTTTATAAATATCATCAAGGCCTTGCTTACGCTCTCGCCATACAATACTGTTTTCTTTTAAATAGTTCTTATTACGGGCATAGCAAACTATGTACTCATGAGAGACAGAAATGAGCTTAGAGTCATTTTTACGGCCTGCTGCCCAGACTAATGATGCAATAAAGTTACTCTGACCAAAGATCTCATCACAAACTTTTTTGAGATTGTCCATTTCGTTTTCATCAATAGAAATAAAAATGGCACCATCATCAGTTAATAGATCACGGGCAATTTTCAGGCGCGGGTAAATCATATTTAACCAATTAGTATGGAAACGACCTTCGCTTTGTAAATTAGAACTTAGTCTATTACCTTGCTCATCAATTTTATTTTCTGAGACTAAGAAACTTTCAGCACTCTGATCAAAGTCATCATGATAAATAAGATCTGAACCTGTGTTGTAAGGCGGATCAATATAGATAAGCTTAATCTTATTAAGATAGGTGTTTTTAATGCACTTTAGCACCTCTAAATTATCACCCTCAATGTAGAGATTTTGGGTGTGCTCAAAGTCAATGCTCTCAGATAAACATGGTCGCAAAGTACTACTGGTAGGGAGGTTAGCCAATTTTATGGCTTCTCTTTTGTTAGGCCAGTTAAACTCATAGCGCTCTTTAGTTTCATGATCGTTATCAATACCAAGCTCTAATAAAAGCTTATGATGGTCAATAGCTTGAGTAAGCTTGCCATCTACTAGGACTTCGCAAACACAATGAGGAAATAGCTCTTTAATCTTATTGATGTTCTGCGCTATAGCATCATTGTTCATCATATTAAGTTGGGTGTTAGCCATAACTTTTCAGATCTCATATTAATACTTAAAAGACATAGGAAAGCTGGTGCCAAAAAATACTAGCTAAAGCATATATCTCTCTCCTTTTATTATTATAAGGTTTAATTTTTTGAGAGGCTAAGTAAATTGAACAGACTTTTGGTAAGTCTTGTTTATTTTTGTCTCATCGTCGCTAATTAAGATCAGCAAACTTTAGAGTAGGCGCTGGGGATACCACCCAAGATTTACCGCAAGCTACCAACAGCTTTTATAAGCCATATATAAAGTAAGTAAGCATCTTAGCAGCGTCAGAGTATCACTGTTGTAAAACCATGTTGCCTTAAGGGGGCAGTAGGGGCATTAAGTGGTTGCCACTCCCTTTATTCTGACTACGGGACTACTGTTGAACACTAATGAATGCCCTATGAGATAAGTAGTCATAAAAGAAAAATGGCTTTTATAAGCCTTCCATAAAGTAAGGAAGCAACTTGCTTGTGGCACAGCAGCGGTCAACAATGAATATTAGCCTTTAGGGGAGGCGGCTCTGTGGGCAAGAGAGGTCTCACAAGGGCTAAACGGCCTATTAGTTGGCAGCATCTTTAAGTTGTTTTAGTTGTTCCTTAGTCGCAAGGATTTTCTTTTGTACTTTTTGAAAGTTGGTATGAAGAGCAAACTTCTTATTAGGCTGACGTTCTTTATTTTTGGCCTTATTTAGTCTATCTTTTTCTTGTATTAGTTTGGTTAGCTGATTTTCCAGCTCTAAAATTTTAGGCAAATTAAGGGTAATAGGATTTACCTTAGAGTGATCGTAAGGTAATGGAGCTTTATCAGCCTGATTAGGGTGCTTTTGAGCAGCGTGCTGCTGGGGAGCCTGTGTGTGAGCATCTTGCTTTTGGGAATGCTTAGAGCTGTTAAGATAAATGAGCGACAAGAGGTTTAAATAAAGATCTTTTACTGTCTTGCCATGCAAGCTAAAAGTATCTAAAAGCTCGGTTGCTGATAGCCACTGGCTGTTTAGGGATGATGTAATCTCAAAAGGGAATTGAGAGCTTTTCTGGGTAGCACTATGGGTAAAATTAAATTTCAAGTTAGCACTAAGACTGTAGCGCCCCTCATAATGACATATGAATAGGAGGTATTTGTCTAAGTTGCTATCGAGTAAATTAATTAAAGCTTGCGGTATGTATTCTTGAGCTAAGTCCAAGACAAAGATATTAAGTTCAGGCAAAGAAGCAAGCTTATGGGTATCTTCCAAATATACGTGTTCTGGAGCTAAATTGTCTTGGAAAAAATTATGAAGATTTAGTACTTCTTGGTTAAATTTAGCCAGCCAAGTAATGTTTTTAATGTCTTGGGCACAGGCATTAACCTCTTGATTAGCAGCAAAATTGCTAAAAATGTAGTCGATAGGTAAAGGGGTAATTACCAAGCTTTGCTCTGGGAAAAGCTTGTTTAGGCCATCAGCATAAAAAAATTCTAAATGCTCCATATAATTACCCTCTTATGTTCGTAGCTGTTGTGTTCTCTTAGGTTAAGGTAGCCTTATGGGGGCTTAAGCTTAGCTTTGGGCTAGGGCCTTGGCCTTGGCCTTGGCATTGGCCCAGGCCCTAGCCATGGGAATTGCGCCTAGACCTTTGGCTTTGGACGAGCTCTTGGCATTGGGCTCTGGGCTTGAGAGCTAGCGATTAGTTAAGCACGAACCACGACAAAGCCCAACAGTTCAAAGTCATCACTGCCACTAAAAGCTCCATGTAAGGCTGAGCTTTCACCCTTGCCAAATAAGCTATCTAAATCTGATGTTTGCTTTTCATTAATAATTTGTTGGATAGCATGTTGTAGCTGAGATGAGTAGCGTGTCATATTCATGCCGTCATTTGTCTCTTTATTAAAGAGATCACAAAGGGCTTTGTTAGGAACATGCTCGTTGCGGCATAAAAAGCGCAGAATTTCTAGCATGCGCTTAGGGGCAAAATGATTGCATATTACCTTATTATCTTCCCCTAAATACACCATATAAAATGGGTGGAAAATATTGCGCTTATTAGCTTTAAGGTCATTGTTACGGTTACGCAAAATTAAGATAGTACCTGGGCTAATTCCTAGCTCTTGTGCAGCTTTTATACGAGTGCTCACTTGCTCAGTTGCTGTAGTGCTTGGGGTTTCATTCGAACCCATAAGGGCAGCAAATGGGTTGCTCATAGCAGCAAAAGGATTGGTAATAGCAGGCGTTTGGTGTGTGCTTGGCACTTGTACCAAGGCGTTTAATCCAAATGGCATCCTCTCTAGATTATTGTGAGTTTTCACATAAGAGAGTAAATCTTGCCTAAAGTCGCTCAGACCTAAATCAGTAATACTGATATTACAATTCATTTCCTCAAGGTTGACTGTTTCCTTTTGGATGCGTCTTAGCTGCTGGCTGCGATAATCCAAATTAGCATCATCTTGTGAAATTAGGTTGTCATCGCCTGTGGCGGTCATAACAGTAAGCTTCATTTTCTGCTCAACTCTGGCTCTCAGATGAATATATTCATCTAAGCCTAAGTCTGGCCAGAAGTTAACCATTTGAATGTATTTGTTAGTACTACCAATACGGTCAATACGACCAAAGCGTTGGATTAAGCGTACAGGGTTCCAATGAATATCATAGTTAATTAGATAATCGCAATCTTGCAGATTCTGGCCTTCACTAATGCAATCACTAGCAATGAGAATATCAATATTGGCATTGTGATTATTACCAAAGCGTTTATCCCTTTGTTTGGATTTAGGGGAAAACATTGTAAGCAAAGCATCAAAGTCGTTAGAATGGCCTTTAATAGTGCTTTTACAAGATTTTCCTCCAGTAATTAGAGCTAAATTACAGGTATCTTGAGCTTGGTTAAAATGCTTAACAAGATTTTCATAAAGGTAAATAGCCGTATCAGCAAAAGCAGTAAATACTAGTACCTTTAGGTTGCCTGGATTGATTGGGTTAGTACGTTTGTTGGCAATAGTTTCTACTAGTGTTTTGAGCTTAAGATCATGAGCAGTATCAATAAGGTTAAGCTGAGCAATTAATGTTTCTAAAATCTCTTTATCTGTTGCAATGCTTTTGCGCCAGGCATCAAGATCCATATCTTGGAGGTTAATAATAGCCTTTTTAGAGCCAACGTAATTATCCAGCTCCATGCTATAGCCATTTTCAATTAAGTCTTCGTCTAAGACTTCATCGATATCATCATCAAAAGAAAGATCGGTAGCTGCAATTTTTTGAGAAGCCTTATGGTTGGCTAATTGGAAGCTATCTATCTTGTCAAGGGTAGCTGTATGATGGTCAATTAACTTATTAATGGTTAAGCGCAAAGAGTGAATGGAGCTTTCTAAACGCTTGAAGAGGTTAATGGTCATTAAGCGTGCTAAGCCTTGCTCACGACCTTGGAAGTCTAAGCTAAATTTAAAATTTCCGTTTTGCTCGTAGGTACTGCGCATGTTAGGCAGTAAAAAGTTTGATGGCGTATAAACAGCTAAAGATAGCTGACTTAGTCTGTTGAATAAATCCTGAAAGTTTAGAGTTTTGTCTAAATCGGTAATAGCAGGATTTAGAGAACTAGGAGATAGCCTAGTAGGGAAAGAGCCTATTTGGCTTGCGTCATAAAAAGTTTCAATATGATGGCGGCTACGAGCAATAGTAACCGCATCTAAAACCTTAAAGAAGTCCAGAGGCAGTTTGTCTATTAAGTGTTGGGTAGATTGCTCGTCAACATCACTTTTTGCCCAGCTGTTGTATGCTTTTTGTGCCAATTTGAAAATTTCATCTATGCCTGAGCTGGTGCCAAGTTTGCTATTAATATCGGCACTATTGCCTTCATAAGCAAGGGCAATTTGATTCTTAAGATCATTAAAGCGATTGTTGACAGGTGTTGCAGAGAGCATAAGCACTTTGGTCTTAACGCCTGGCTTAATGGCTTTTTGCAAAAGCTGATCATAGCGGTTTAATGAGCTTTCAGAATCCTCATCTATAAGGCGTTTTTTGCCACCATTTCTAAAATTATGACTCTCATCAATAACAATGAGATCAATACTAGACCAATTAAAAAGACTTAGATCTATGCCATTAGACTCGCCTTTATTGCGATTAAGGTCAGTATGAAAGAGAACGTCGTAATTAAAGCGATCTTTTTCAAGAATATTGGTGTGATAGTTGTTGTTAAAAGCCTTCCAGTTTTGTTCCAGCTTTTTAGGACATAAGACCAAGATGTTCTTATTGCGTGTTTGGTAGTATTTAATTACTGCCAGTGCAGTGAAAGTCTTACCCAAGCCTACGCTATCAGCTAAGATGCAGCCATTGTACTTTTCTAATTTATTAATAATAGCCAGAGCTGCGTCCTTTTGGAAAGGATAGAGCATTTGCCAAATTACAGAGTTTTGATAGCCTGTAGCATCATTAGGCAAATAATCCTCATTGTTCTCCTCAAGAAACTCGCTAAAAATGCAATTTAGTGTTTGATAATAAATAATTTCTGGGGCTACTTCCTCACAACCAATCTTAAAGCTGTCAAGAACCTTTTGCGTAATATCCTTACTGTAGTGACGCTCGCTCCAAACAAGATTAAAGGTTGATGCAAATTCTTTCTGCACTTTCTCTAGCGGGCCAAAAGTGAATGGGGTTTGTGAGAATAATTCATTATGGTTGGCTTTAGTTAAACCCAGATTATAAGCGTCAAAATTGCCAATTCCAGAGATAAGCCAGGTCTCATCAGGGTTTTTAACCATGATATAGCCTAAATTTTGCTGGGCGTAGCTGAGCATAGTATGAAACTTACCTTTAGCTTCAATCCATTGCGAGCATTGATTGCACAATGTTTTTTGTGTCATCTGATTTTTCAAATTTCCAGTATGTGAACGAAATGTACGGTTATGAAGTGGGAGATAGGATCCTGCATGATTTTGCGATAGCCTTGCAGGAAAAGTGCCAGAACGGCGTACTGTTCTGTCGTGTAACTTCGGATCATTTCGTGGGAGTGCTGAAGGAAGATACGGTGGAGAAGGCCAGAGACAAATATCTGGAATTCACCAATACTTTTGTGCAGAAGACCAACAGCCGCTACGACCAGTGCAATCTGGTCATTGCCACGGGAATGTATGAAATCCTGGAGAATGACTGGTCGGTGTCTTCCATGATGGATAATGCCAATGAGGCCAGAAAACAGTGCAAGACCCAGAAGGTAGACAGTGCGGTGGAAATCTATACAGAGAAGATCCGTAAGAATCTGGAGAATACCAGAGAGATCGTATCTGGTATGGTAGCTGCATATAATAATAAGGAATTTCGGGCATATCTGCAGCCGAAAGTT
>OGPO01000376.1_pt1 | contig 39912 bp, 26 predicted proteins | sample 1553041 | NCBI WGS metagenome assembly OGPO01 (sample SAMEA2580281, study PRJEB22360) | human gut metagenome | biome: human gut; feature: human-associated habitat; material: faeces | place: Denmark | collected 2008/2010 | reverse complement strand
ATAAAGTATATATTATAAATAATATTTTGTAAAGTTAGCTATTGGATAAAAATTTAAACTTTTTCAACTAATATATGAAGCATATCATCATATAGCGAATAATATATATTCTTACATAGCGGAAAATTTTATTTATCCAATAAAGTAATTATTCGTAACTGAAAATTGTTTTCGTTAATCTTTTTTGCAAATAATCAAGATAGCATATCTTAAGATATTAATTTAGGAGCCAAGTCCTATAACTAACAATCATTTAGAACAAAGCTATCATAATCTTTGAGTTCTTGTTGAGCACTTAATAATAATAGTCCATGCAATGCACACTTTGCAGTCTGGGCTCTCACCTCACTTCTATTGCCAGCAAAATGATGGCACTTTACTAAAGCATAATTCCAAGAGCGGTGTTTAAAAGCAATACAAACAGTACCCACTGGTTTTTCTTTACTACCACCTGTAGGGCCTGCAATTCCCGTTACCGCTACTGCAAAATCAGCATGAGAATTATTAAGAGCTCCACTTACCATATAAGAGGCAGTTTGATTACTTACAGCTCCATATTGCTCTAATATATGAGCAGGAACTTGTAATAAATCTTGTTTGGCTTCATTAGTATAAGTTACAAAACCACGATCAAACCAAGCTGAGGATCCTGAAATAGAGGTTATGGCAGCACTAATTAGACCACCTGTACAAGACTCGGCTGTAGCAAATACATTATGGTTAAGCGCATGATCTTGAGCAAATTGCTCTGCAATTAACTCTAGCTCTTCCATAAACATCTCCTATTTCTTATTAAAAAATTGCACAAGGCTGGATAACTTTTTCTGCCCCATAATCATGGAGCGGTAAAAGTTTGTTTCTTTTTAGTAGTAATTCTACATTCTAACAACAGAGCTTAAAGAGCAAGCTTCTAGTATCTAAGCCAAACTCTTATCTAAGCTAACCAACATGTTAGTAAACTACTATTTTCTTATGATTAAGATAGCGTCCCTTATTGGCTTATAATTTTTTTCATAAGGTGAGGCTATTAGTTCAAAGAAATCCTTAGGAGAGATCGTCTTGAACCAGCTATGAGGTGCATATCCACCTGCTAACCATAAGGGACTGGTTAATTTGCTTTAATAAGTTAATTATCATAGCATTACTGCCCAAATTTAAGCCCAACTTGCAAATATCTTGCTCATTACAACTTTAAGGCCTTTTTTTATGACTGATGGAATCGACGTTGAGCAGTTGACGCCAATGATGCGCCAATATTTTGAGATTAAAAAGAACTATCCTGACACTTTAGTTTTCTATCGTTTAGGAGACTTCTATGAGCTCTTTTATGATGATGCCAAGATAGTATCAAATTTACTGGATCTTACCTTAACCAGAAGAGGCAACCAAGGCGGCCAAGCTGTGCCTATGGCGGGCGTTCCATATCACTCAAGTGAGACTTATATTTCTCGCTTAATTAAAATGGGCCGCTCGGTAGTCATCTGTGAGCAGGTTGGTGATAAAACCAAAGGTGCCATGATGACCCGCAAAGTCAGTCGCATTATTACCCCTGGCACAGTTACCGATGAGGGCCTTATCCCTGAGCGCCAAGATAATCTTATTGCTTGTATTTATGAGCATAAAGATACTTTTGCTTTAGCTACTTTAAATATGAGCACAGGCCGTTTTGCAGCAACCCAAGTAGGTTCCATGGCAGCTCTGGCTATGCTCCTTTCCAAAACCAATCCTGCTGAGCTTTTGTATCCTGAGCGCTTCCAATATTACAAAGACATTCAAAGCATTATTTGTCGTAAAGCTCTGCCTCTTTGGGACTTTAACTACGAATCAGCCTATGCTCGTCTATGCGAACAATTTAAAGTAAAAAGCCTTAATAGCTTTGGTATTGCTGATTTAAAGTGTGCCATCAGTGCCGCTGGTGCCTTATTAAGCTATGTTAAAAGCACCCAAAATGTCGATTTAGAGCATGTTACTAACATTATTAATGACAATATTTCTAATGTAGTAATGCTCGATTTCAATGCCCAAAAGAATCTAGAGCTGATTGAGAGCCTCTCAGGCAATGAAAAGAGCTCCTTATTAGGTGTTTTAGATGAAACACAAACCCCAATGGGCACTCGATTACTGCGCAATATGATTATCAATCCATTGCGTAATAATAGCCAAATTAACTCACGCTTAGATTTAGTAGAGGCCTTATATCACAGTCCTAAAAGTGATGATTTGGCTAATGTGCTTAATGCCATGGGTGATTTAGAGCGTATTGTTGCCCGTATTGGCCTACGCTCTGCAAAGCCAAGAGATCTTTCTAAGCTGCGTGATGCTATTGAACTCTTACCAGCCTTTAAAGCTCTGCTAACTTTCCAAGATATCACTATTGCAAGCCCTGCTAACGCTAGCGATAGCGCTAGTGCCAGCGCCAGCGCAAATGCTAGTGATAGCGAAAGTGATGACTCTGATGCCCAGAGAGATCAAGACTCTAAGATAAAAGATAAGCAAGGGATAAACCTACTGGCTTATCAGTGTGAGTTATTACCAGAGCTTGATGAAGAGGGTGAACTGCTTAAAAAGGCTATTTGTGAGTTCCCTGCTCTATTAATTAGAGAAGGTGGAGTTATAGCCGAGGGCTATCATGATGAGTTAGATGAGCTGCGTGACTTACAAAACGGCTCAGAAAACACCCTTATTGACATTGAAAATAGGGAAAAAGAACGTACTGGCATTAGCTCATTAAAAGTTCGCTTTAATAATGTTCATGGCTATTATATTGAGTTGTCACGTAATGCTGCCGATCAGGTTCCAGCAGAATATGTACGTCGCCAAACTTTAAAAAACTCTGAGCGTTATATTACCCCTGAGCTTAAAGTATTAGAGGAAAAGACCTTATCGGCTAAGGCTCGTAGTTTACAACTTGAAAAAGAGCTGTTTGATGAAGTAATTGAAAAGCTCATATTGTCTTTACCAAAATTAAGCTCATTTGCTCATAATATTGCTCTTTTAGACGTAGCTCTCTCTTTATCTCAAGTAGCTAAAAAGCATCATTATGTACGACCACAGCTAAGTTCAGACAATATTATTAAAATCGAATCAGGCCGCCATCCTGTAGTAGAGGCTATCAACGATAAACCATTTATTGTTAATAGTATTGAGCTTAATGACAAACAGAGCTTGGCTGTAATTTCAGGCCCTAATATGGGTGGTAAGTCAACCTTTATGCGCCAAACTGCCTTAATCGCAATTATGGCTCGCATGGGTTCATTTGTACCTGCAACAAGCGCCATTATTGGTGATATTGATCGTATCTTTACCCGTATTGGAGCCTCAGACGATCTGGCCTCAGGACGCTCTACCTTTATGGTTGAAATGGAGGAGACCGCTACTATCTTAAATAATGCTACTGCAAATAGCTTAGTGATTATGGACGAGGTAGGAAGAGGCACATCAGGTGCAGAAGGTGCAGCCATTGCTGAGGCCATAGTACAATATTTATCTAAGAATATTTGTCCTAAAACTATGTTTGCTACCCACTACACCGAAGTTACCACTTTAGTAGAGAACTATAGCAATGCCTTTAATTTGTGCTTTAATGCCAAAGAGTTTCAGGGCAAAATTGTCTTCTTATATAGTGCGCAAAAAGGCCGCCAATCAAGATCTTTTGGTATCGAGGTTGCCCAGCTAGCAGGTGTTCCTAGCAAAATTACTAAAAGTGCTATTGGCTTTTATCAAGCTCGCACCAAAGAACTTGCCTCAGGACATATTTTTACCAGTCCTCTCATCAATTTTGAGCAAGATACTAATCTTGAACAAAATAACGAGGAAGTTACCTCAAATAGTAATGAACTAAAGAGCGCTTTAGACAATATTAGTTCTTTAGAAGCTCAGCTTTTAGAAAGCCAGGCTCACAGTGCTCAGTTAGAGTATGAGCTTAAACAAAACAATGATCTAAAAGAGCATATTGCTAAGATTGATCTTAATAGTCTTACGCCACTTGATGCTCTCAATGCTTTAAATGAGCTTAAGAAAATGATTAGCTCCAAGGATTGATAGACATTAATTAAACAAAAAAGCTCTTGCTATCATTAACGATTAGCAAGAGCTTTTTCCTTACAAGTGCTTAACTATTTTGGTAAATAGCTAATTGGATTTACTGATTGACCGCGATAGCGGATCTCAAAGTGTAATCGAGGAGAGGTGGTATCAGTATTACCCATACGAGCAATATGCTGACCACGCTTAACCTTTTGACCTTCCTTAACCAGCATTACATCATTGTGCGCATAAGCTGATAAGTACTCATTGTTATGGTTGATAATAATCAAATTACCAAAACCACGTAATGCATTACCAGAGTACACTACCTGACCATCAGCAGCTGATAAAATGGCTTGACCTCTATTGCCAGCAATATCAATACCCTTATTTCCTTGCTCAGCAGTAGAGAATTGCTCAATTACCTTGCCACTAGTTGGCCAAGACCAGGTAACTCCAGCTACCTTACGAGTCTTAGAGTTAACAATTGGTGTCTGAGCGTTAGCAGGCACTTTTTGAGCAACTTGCTGATTCTGACTTGCAGCAGGCTTATTAGTAGAGGTGCTAGCATTGGTGTTAGCACTTGGCTTTTGAGTTGGAGTAGTAGCAATTTGAGATTGCTGACCGGCTACAGGTATCTCAATATTATTCTTAGATGGCTTAGCTTGACCTTCAACATTTTCTCTGGAGAGCAAAATTCTTTGACCAACAGTGAGATTATATGGAGGCTCTAAATTATTTACACCAGCCAAGAAAGATACCGACTGACCATTCTTACGGGCAATTGAGTATAAAGTATCACCCTTTTGTACCACATAGCTTGGAGCGATTTGAGATCTTAAACTCAAGGTTAAGACCTGACCTAAAGCTAAGTTATATGGTGGCTCTATCTTATTAATCTTAGCTAAAGCATGGTAATCAAGACCGTAGCGGAAGGCGATAGAGTAAAGAGTATCACCCTTAACAACCACATAGCGATCTGGTAGGGCAATAGCTTTTACAGCTCCCACGTTAGCTGCTTTGGTAGCAGCATTAGCGTTATTAGCATTATTTTCCATAGAGCGCTGTAAAGCTTGAGAGTTGGACTCGTCCTTATTAGCCTCAGCACTATCAACTAACAACCAATTACCTGATGAGGTTGAGGTTGTCGCTTGTGCTAATAAAGCACCATCACTACCACTAGCAGCGCTACCTAAATTTGCTTGAGCCTGAACATCTTGGGTAACTTCTGGAAGAGGGCCATCAGGTACACCGCCAATTAAAGAGCCAGACATATTACCTTCATAGTCAGGCAAGGCATTACCTGTATAGGTGACAATGTCGTTACCATGCTCATAATCAACTGTTTCAGTAACTTCTATATACCCTTGATTGCCCATATTGGGAGCTGGCGCAGGAATTGGAACTGGAGCAGATGCTGGAGTATCCACCACTGTTTGGCTAGGCAAGCTCTCTCTTACAGGCACTTCAGAGACAACAGGAGCTGTCTGATGAATAGTATTATTAACAGTTTGACGGGCATTATTAATAGTAGATTGACCTTTAGTAACATCTACTACACGGCCAGATTGGCTATAGTTCTGATTAGATGTCTCACAGCCTACGACTAAAGACACTAATACAGACAATAAAGTCATACTAATCATTGGTTTCATCATGTTTGCGTTACCTAAAACTCAATTTCTTGGCTCAACTTAGGTTAGTTTAAAGCCAAATAATTGGTAAAGCACAGCATTCTCTAAAAATTGGAACTTAGCAGTTGCTTAATCAAAAACTTATTAAACTAATTGATCTTATTATCCAATAATGTTTGCTCTCATATATCAGCATGATATGGACTAAAGCTGACCTAATCAGGACAACCAAAACATTAGCTTGTCAGTTTCGTTAGTCAATTATTGTAGCAAACTTTAACGATAAAGCCTGAAACTATAAGAACAAGTCTTAGGTAGTGATAGATGAATCTAAAAAAATAAGATCTTGCTCTAGTGTTAATACTACCTAGGCTTGGCACAGTCCAAGTCTTAAACCATTACCTTATAGCCAATATAGGCCACAATTAAGATCACACAGGCCCATCCAATGTAATCAATATAACGGCGAATAGCATGCTCCATACGCTCACCACCATACATAATTACACCAGCTTCTAAGAAGAATCTTAAACCACGTCCTACTAGTGAAACGAGTACGAAGTTAATAATGGTTAACATGCCTGTACTTCCTGTATTAGCCAGGCTTTCAGCTGCTACTACTCCAGTAGTAACTGCAATAACTTTGTAAGGAATAGGCGTAAAAGCACCAATGAAAATCATTAAAATGCCATATTCCATCACAAACCAATTACGAACAGTCTCCATAGACTGAGTGTAATTTAACCAGGTAATAAGATCAGCTATATAAGGATCGTAGATAAAATAGCCTAAATAATAACCACAAACAGCACCTAATACAGAGGTGATAACAGTAATAGCAGCATAATATAAAGAGCGCTTTGGTTGAGCTAGACACATTGGAGCAAGCATTACATCAGGCGGAATTGGCCAAAAAATAGACTCAATAAAACTATTAATGCCTAAAAATAAAGGGGCCTTAGGATGTTTTGCCAGCTTAATACAAATTTCATATAAGCTCGAAAAAATATTAAGTTTCACAGTATCTACCTGCTTAAATCTAACCAATAGCCATGCAGCGCCCGAGCGACTACAAATTAATGTGCTCGCACATTGTAAAGGAAAATAGTTAGCTCTTACTGAGGTAATAAAACTTTATTATTCACCCCATAAATAACCCCTGATAATGTATGGCCTTATGAGACAGTAAATCTATCCCCATAGGGGCACAGCCTCAGCATCGGCGATAGCGTTGGCATTGGCATTGGCATTAGCATCGGCTTGGCTGCGGCCTTAGCCTTAGATGCTTCAAGAAGCTCTCATACCAAATCTTATTAGTGTTAATAAAAAGGCAGGTCTAACTTACAAGTAAGAGGAGGGGATCATGGCCATCACAGCATGAAATATTATGACAGGGGGATCGGGCAATGAAACTAATCATTGCCCTGTTTAAAATTAAGCTCTTGGTTTTAATAAGACTACAGCTTCACAGGCAATACCTTCTTTTCTGCCTACAAAACCTAATTTTTCTGTAGTAGTGGCTTTAACACTTACCGCCTCTAAATCAATATGTAAATCTTGAGCAATATTGGCTCTCATTTGTAGCTCATAAGGTAACATCTTTGGAGCTTGAGCCATAATAGTAATATCAAGATTACCTACTTGATAGCCCTTTTGTACCATGCGCACATAAACATCACGCAGCAAGATACGGCTATCGATATTTTTATAACTGTTATCATTATCTGGATAAAGCTGGCCAATATCACCCAAGGCTAAAGCACCTAAAATGGCATCACATAGGGCATGTAACACCACGTCACCATCTGAATGAGCAATTAGACCTTGCTCATAAGGCACAGCTACGCCACCTAAAATACAAGGGCCCTCACCACCAAAACGGTGAACATCAAAACCATGACCAATTCTCATGGGCAAACCTCATTAATTGTTAAAATTCCAGATGGCATTAGCCATTAACATATCGCTTTTATCTGTAAGCTTGAAATTTAAAGCACTGCCCTCAACCAATAAGACTTGTTCAGACAATAATTCTAAAGCTGAAGCTTCATCAGTAATGGTTTGATGGTTTTTAAGTCCATGGTTAATGGCTTCAATTAACTGTTGTGTTTTAAATAATTGCGGGGTTTGTGCTCTATACATATAGGAGCGATCTACAGTTTTTTCTATAGCATGTGCGCTACTATTTTTATCACTGGTAAAAGATTGCTTTAGAGTATCAGCTACTTTACAAGCAAGAATACCACCACAAAAACCTAAAGATAAGCCTTGAGCCACTTGCAGAATGAGACTTTCTAAGTCATGCATTAAAAATAGCGGACGAGCGGCATCATGAACTAAACAATACTTAGTATTAACAGCTTGCAAGCCATTAAGCACGCTATCTACTCGCTCTTTACCACCAAAGACAGTAGTAACCCCTTGTAAATCACCTAAGCAGGTATATTTAAAATAAGGATCCTGCTCACTAATAACCACTATGACACGACTAATATAAGGGCAACAAAGCAACTTCATGACTGTTTGTTCTAATACAGTCTTATCACCTAAATTTAGATACTGTTTAGGTATATTGGCCCCCATTCGTGAGCCTACACCAGCGGCTACTACTACAGCATCAATGAGCCCAGATTCTATAAAACACTTATAAGGAGGTAGAGCATAAGATACATTAGAATCTTTACTCAAGCTGTGGCTCTTATGGAGTTGAATGTTATCAATAGCAGTTTGATATGGCTGTAGTTCTTTAGCATAACTATTAATAACTAAAAGTTGCTCATCGTAATTGAGAGTTGTTCTAGCCTTATCTAATAAGTCATACTGCTGTTTAGCAGTATCCTGCTCAACACTATGCTCCCTATTTGATAGCGTAAATTGGGAGTTAGCAGCCATCTGATTTAAAGCTAATCTTAGTTTGATGTCTTGATTTAAGATGCGACTTTTAAAAGGCTCAATACTTCCTTCATTACAGAGACTTTTAAGGCTTTCAACAATATTAGGATGGTTCTTTTGTAGGCTCTCTACTGAACCTAAATTCTCAATAATTATATCTTTAACTAAAGCGCCATCATGCACACTACGCATTATGTAGGCGCAGCCTCCATGATTTTCTTGGTTTTTTACTTCTATAAACACAAACAACCTCACTTAGGCCAGGAACACAATTATTGATAAATTAAAGGCCAAACAAACTTGGCCTTTTTCATAATGTTTAAAGCTAATTAAAATGAATAGACATAGAGCGTATCTTCTCTTCGGTTGCTAACACACGATAGAAGCGCTCATTAGGTTTGATTAAGCCTAACTCACTACGAGCTAGCTCCTCAACAGCAATCGAGCCTTGTTGCAAGTCATTAATTTGATCTGCCACCTCTTGATTGCGCTTTTGCAGCACTAAAGCTGTTTCTTGAGCTTTTTCTAATTTTGCAGCTATAGTTTGATATTGCTTTACACCATTATGTCCAAAAATTAGATCATAGAGCAAAAAGCAACTAACTATAGCTAAAACAATAGCCATTATTTTCATCAATATCACGCAAGAATACTCTTGCCTATAAGCACAGGCAAAAGAGCAATTGCGCCCTCTTAAAGATAAGTTAAAGAATAGCCACAACTAAATTAAGAATAATGTCCTGACAAATTAATTTTAGCTATTTTTCTAAATTTAGGAAATAAAAAAGCGTAGCCATCAGCGATAGCTACGCTTTTTTAGCACAATAAACTTTTAACGCTTAGTGTTGCTCTTGATATTTCTTGGCTGCAGCAATGAAGCCACGGAATAATGGGTGACCATCACGAGGGTTAGAAGTAAACTCTGGATGGAACTGAACACCAACAAACCATGGGTGAGATGGAATCTCTACAATCTCAACTAACTTGTTATCAGTTGATAAGCCAGCTACTTGCATACCTGCATCAGTAAGCTTAGAAACTAACTTGTTGTTAACTTCATAGCGGTGACGATGACGCTCAACAATATCATCCTTGCCATAAAGCTCACGTACCTTAGAACCAGCCTTTAAGTGACAGAGCTGACCACCTAAACGCATGGTGCCGCCTAAGTCAGACTTATCAGAGCGCACCTCAACATTACCATCCTCATCAATCCACTCGGTAATTAAACCTACTACAGGATAAGGAGTATTTGGATCAAACTCAGTTGAGTTGGCATTGTCTAAATGAGCTACATGACGGGCATACTCGATAATAGCAACCTGCATACCTAAGCAAATGCCTAAGTATGGAATATTGTTCTCACGAGCATAACGAGCAGCAATAATCTTACCCTCTACACCACGGCTACCGAAACCACCTGGAACTAAGATAGCATCGATACCCTGGAGTAACTCCTCGCCACGGGACTCTACATCTTCAGAATCAATGTACTTAATATTTACAGATAATTGATTCTTTAAGCCACCATGCTTTAAGGCCTCATTGATGGACTTATAAGCATCTGGAAGCTCAATATACTTGCCCACCATACCGATAGTAACTTCACCAACAGTATTAGCCTGTTCATAAAGTACGTGCTCCCAAGAGCTTAAATCAGCTTCTTGGCATTCGATATTAAAGCGATCAACAATTAATTGATCTAAATATTGGCTCTTTAATAAAGCAGGAATCTTGTAAATAGAGTCAACGTCTTTTAAGGAAATTACAGCACGCTCTTGAACATTACAGAACATAGCAATCTTATGACGCTCATGTGCAGGAATTACACGATCTGAACGACAAATTAAGATATCTGGCTGAATACCAATAGAAAGTAACTCTTTAACAGAGTGCTGGGTTGGCTTGGTCTTAACTTCACCTGAGGTCTCTAAATAAGGAACTAAGGTTAAGTGCATGAATAAGGCGTTCTCACGACCAATCTCTACAGCTAACTGACGAATGGCTTCTAAGAAAGGTAAAGACTCAATGTCACCTACAGTGCCGCCAATTTCAACAATAGCAATTTGGTTACCCTCAGCACCAGCTAAAATGCGCTCTTTAATGGCATTAGTAATGTGAGGAATTACTTGGATAGTGGCACCTAAATAATCACCACGACGCTCCTTACGGATCACATCAGAGTAGATACGACCAGTAGTGAAGTTGTTACGGTGAGACATTTTGGTACGAATAAAACGCTCGTAGTGACCTAAATCCAAATCAGTTTCTGCACCATCTTCGGTAACAAATACTTCACCATGCTGAATTGGGCTCATAGTGCCTGGGTCAACATTGATATAAGGATCTAGCTTCATCATAGTCACTTTAAGACCACGAGCTTCCAAAACTGCTGCTAAAGAGGCTGCAGCAATGCCCTTACCTAAGGAAGAAACTACGCCGCCAGTAACAAAAATAAGCTTGGCAGAAGAAGGAGTAGCAGACATGAATCGCTCCACAGTAGATGCTAAATTTGACCCGTCATTATAGCATAATGACCCCGATAAAACGCACTTTTTAGCGTATCTTTAAGCTTTAGCCACACAAGGCTCTATAGCCTAAAAAACAAAACGCACCATAATCCTATGGTGCGTATTAAATTCTTTGTCCTTTCAAAGGACACGGCATTATACCTAAAAAAATCAACTTATGCCCATTTAATTCCATTCATTAGGCTAAAGTCTTGAAACAGATCTTACCTGCTTAATTTCATTAAGCTTGGCAATTACTCTAGTCAAAGCTGGCAAATTAACCAACATCAAGTCAATATCAATAATGGACAGATCTTTTTGTCGTTCAGTATGAGAGCGCACACCTAAAACATTGATCTTTTCATTAGCAATGACCGTAGTAACATCTCTAAGCAAGCCAGAGTAATCTGAGGCCACCACCTTAATAGTAACAGTAAAACCATTAGCAGTAGCACTCTCGCCCCATTGGCAAGAAACGACACGCTCAGGATTCTTTTTCATAAGACCCTTAAGCTGTGGACAATTAGCCTTATGAATAGAAACACCACGACCTTGAGTAATAAAACCAATAATTTCATCACCAGGAATTGGCTGACAGCACTTAGCTATATGGGTCATCATTGTGCCAATGCCATTAACCACAATGTGGCCTTTACTGTTAGCGTGACGCTCTTTAAGCTGCTCTTTGGTCTTTTCAGAAATTAAAGAGCGTAACTCGAGCTCTTTAGTAGCTTCCTCTCTTTTGAAAACACGCTCTTCTAAGAAAGAAATAATCTGATTAACCTTAATATCGCCCGCACCAATGCCAGCATAAATGTCATTAACATTCTTAACATTAAAGCGAGCAATCTTCTCCTTTAAGAAAGCAGCTACTTGATCCTTGTTAAGACCAATACCATGGCGACTTACCTCACGCTCTAAGATATCGTCACCAGCTTGGACATTTTTATCGTAGTCGACCTTTCTAAACCAATTAACAACCTTGGCACGAGCACGAGAAGTCTTTAAATAACCATTATCCAAGTTAATCCAGTCACGACTTGGGTTTGGTTCTTTTTGGGTAATAATTTCAACTTGCTCACCAGTCTTTAGCTTATAGGTATAAGGGACAATACGTCCATCAACCTTTGCGCCAATACAACGGTGACCAATCATAGTATGAACTTGGTAAGCAAAATCCAAAGGAGTAGCTCCTGTAGGAAGATCTACCACCTCTCCTCTTGGGGTAAAGACGTAAATACGATCTTCAAAGACTTGCTTACGAAATTCATCTAATAAAGCACCAGACTCAACCATATCGTCACGCCAAGCTAACAGCTTACGTAACCAGTTAATACGTTGCTCAACGCCAGAACCTAATCCACCACCCTCTTTATATTTCCAGTGAGCGGCTACACCAAGTTCTGCCATTTGGTGCATATCCTTGGTTCTGAACTGAATCTCAACCACCTTATGACCATCACCATAAACTACAGTATGAATAGATTGATAGCCATTAGGTTTTGGGTTGGCAATATAATCATCAAACTCTTTTTCGATATGTTCCCAACGAGCATGGACAATACTCAAGGCTGCATAACAGTCCTCTATCTTATCAACAATAACTCGTACCGCACGAACATCATAAAGCTCACTAAAAGGCAAATGCTTGCGTTGCATTTTGCGCCAAATACTGTAGATGTGCTTTGGTCGACCATAGACCTCGCTATTCTTGATGCCATTTTGCTCTAATAAGCTAGAAAGCTCAGCAACAAACTTCTCAATATAGCGCTCACGCTCTACTCGCTTTTCGCCCAAATCATGAGCAATCTCTTTGTAATCCTCGTTATGCAAGAAGCGGAAGGCTAAATCCTCAAGCTCCCACTTAAGCTGACCAATACCTAAACGATTAGCCAGTGGTGCATAAATATTAGCAATTTCACGAGCAATGCTTAACTTAGTCTCTTCATCAGCATGTTTAGCAGCACGAATAACAGCAATTCGCTCTGCAAGCTTAATTACTACCGCTCTAACATCATCTACCATAGAAAGCATCATACGACGCACTCTATCAACTTGAGCCTCAGCTCCTTTATTAGAGTTGTAGTTTTGTAAAAAGCGAATAGCCTCCATATCTTTTACTTTAAGCAAAAGCTTACGGATACCAGGGCCAAAGACTTCTTCTACATTATCAAGATCTAAAGCCTTAGCCTCGAATGGAGGATATAAAAATGCCACCATTAAAGAATCGAGATCCATGTTTAGTGACATTAAAATGGAAATAATCTCAGCTGAAAGATTATTAAGATTCTTAGGATCAATAATGCTATTACGTGGCTTGGAATTATTTGCAGTGGCACTCGAGCTATTGTTTGAGTTGGAGCTTACCTTAGCATTATAGGCATTAAGACAATTAACCACATAAAGATGGCATTGTGAGAGCTTTTCCTTTTGCTCAACAGGAAGATTGAGTTTGGCTGCCCATGGCTCAAAATCAAATGAAGCCTCATGGGTATCTCTTAATGCAACCATTACATAACTCCTATACAACAGCTGATACAGCCCAAAAAACTTATTGCTTAATTAGTAGGCTAAACCACACAACGAATCCCAAACTCTCAGGCACAATTAAGGATTTACCAATTGTTTAGCTCATAATACATAGGAACTGTAACCAATTAATTTGATCTTCTTTTAGATGTTTTTGCTTTAGTAATCTAATACTAGAGCTTGTAAACAACCAAATTAATTGATTACAGTTCCATATCTAAGACTTAGTCCTGTCAGTCTTATAAGAACATAGCATACTACTATTAGCGTTAAGCCAGCTATGAAACTAAATTAGCTAATCACTAATAAGCATATTATGCAAACTTAACCAAAGTGTCACTAAAAACTACTATCAGTCTGCCTAAAATGGGACATTAGCAACTAATTTGCCCATCTATAGACCACTAATTTTGTTTCAAAGTCATAAAAACATAAAAAGCTGTTGCTCTTACCAAAACACAATAATATGGTAACAACAACAGCCTAGCAAACTGTAATATTTGTCTCTTATAAGACTTACTTACTTTTTGCTATCATCACGAGTAAATACCAGCATAATCTCAAGGTGAGCAGTTCTTGGGAACATATCAATAGCACCCCAAGACTCTAACTTATAATTAGAGCTAATTAGAGCAGTTGTGTCACGGGACGCAGCTAAAGGATTGCATGAGATCATTACAATCTTTTGAGGCTTGAGTTTACTCATATATCCAACAGAGCGTTTAGCCCCCATACGACCAGGATCCATTACCACTACGTCATATTGATCCTTAGCCCAAAGTTGGCTTTCAAAAGCCTCTTCTAAATCAGCTACAAAGAAGCGAGCCTGCTCACTATCAATATTGTTTAGCTGAGCATTCTCATTAGCTCTACGCACCATATCTGAAACAATATCAATACCTACTACCTTGGCACCTGCTTTGGCAATTGGAATGGCAAAGTTACCTAAGCCACTAAACAAGTCCAATACCTTCTTATCCTGACTTGGAGCTACTTCCTTTAAAACTTGCTCAATCATGGCTTTATTCATGGCACCATTAACTTGCACAAATGATGAAGGAGAACAGGCAATCTTACAATCATGAGACATGACATAGAGCTCACGCTCATTATCTTGGGAAATAACACGCTCACGAACCACTTCAGTATCATCTAACTGTTTAAATGGTTCTAATACTGAAACAACCACGCCCTGCTCTAAACCAAACTTTGCTAAACGCTCCTCATCCCCTGATGAAACGTTCTTAGTCATACGTAATAGTACTCCAACAGCACCATCAGTATCTAAAAGCTCAACGTGGCCAATATTTTTCTTGCCCTCTAAAGTATTTACCAATACTCTTAAAGGCTCTAATAAAGCATTATTACGAGCAGTTAATACTTTGCAATGATCAACAGGAACTAAATCTTGAGCCTTGCCTTCTCTAAAGCCTAAATAAATCTTGCCATGATCGGCTCTTACAGCTAAGCGACATGCTCTGCGGTAGTTAATCTCATCACCGCTAATACAAAAACTTGGAGTAGCAATAGCGCTAGCAGCTTGCTTACTTAGCTCTACTAGCTCTTTATTGCGAGCACTATTTTTAGCATCAGCCTGCTTTTTAGCTAAAACCTGCTTAATAGTGCTGTTACGGCCTAATTTTGAAGATCCCTTAGATGAGCTTACTTTAGTTGATTTAGAGGCAATAGTGCCTTGAGCAACACTTTTAGCTAATAAAGAAGCTACACCCTCAACTTTAGCCTTTAAAGACATCTCTTGAGGTAAATGCTCTAAAGGACAGCCACCGCACTGGTTTTGCAAAGGACAATCTTGAGCACGACGATCACAAGATGCCTCTAATAGCTTAGAAACATTTCCTGAAAAAGCTTTGTCTTTACTGGCCAATGATCCTGCAATAGCATTATTAGCTACAGGAACAACGCGAGCTTTTTCACCAGGCATAAGATTATCAACAAAATAGACCATTCCATCTTTTTTGCAGACACCTCTACCTTGAATATCAAGACTCTCACATTGCAACTCGATAGCTTTTAGAGCTGTTGCTTTCTTTTCTGACTTATAAAAACTTACCATAATGTGCTCAAACAAAATCCTAATAAAATAGAGCCTACATATAAGCTCATAAGATTAAACTAATTTCCCTTATACATGCTATTTGCTAAGAAAAATTGAGTCTAAGATTTTAGTTTCTACAATCTAAAATCTCAACAAAATAATTTAATTAAATCTACCCAAAACAAACAATCATGGCACCAGGCTAATCGCCCGCACCTAAATCAAATAACCAGCTTTGCAACAATACCCCATCTTGAGACTCTACTTTGTCTTTACCAGACTGGGAGCTCACAGCTACATCATCCTTAAGGTTACGCTTTGCTTTAACCTTGCCCTTATTCTTGCTGCTTTTAGGCCCAGATAGCAAAGTCTTATTTTTTGACTTACCTAATAATAAATCCTCAGCACTTTCAGCCACTAACAAGCCATTTGGCCCCTTAATTTTGCCTTTAGCCAAACTACGCTTTAATACCTTGCTCTCACTGCTGCTTTCACCAGCATCTTTGCTCTTAGCCGATTCACTCTTAGAGCTGCCTTTAGATTCAACCTTAGCTTTAGCCTTTACTTTGGTATTAGCATTGGCAGTGTCGTTAAGCTCAGTAGACCCCAGCTTTGAATCGCCGCTATTAGAAGCTTGTAGCTCCTGGTCAGCATTCTTAGCCTTGCTATTTGATTTATTCTTAGAGCTGCCTTTGGATTCAACCTTAGCTTTAGCCATTACTTTAGTATTAGCATTGGCAGTGTCGTTAAGCTCAGGAGACTCCAGCTTTGAATCGCCGCTATTTGAAGCCTGTAGCTCTTGGTCAGTACCATTAGCCTTGCTCTTGGATGCACTCTTAGAGCTGCTCTTAGATTCAACCTTAGCTTTAGCCTTTACTTTGGTATAAGCATTGGCAGTGTCGTTAAGCTCAGTTGACTCCAGCGTTGAATCACCGCTATTAGAAGCCTGTAGCTCCTTGTCAGTATTCTTAGCCTTGCTCTTGGATGTACTCTTAGAGCTGCTCTTAGACTCAACCTTAGCTTTAGCCTTTACTTTGGTATTAGCCTTGGTAGTGTCGTTAAGCCCAGTAGACTCCAGCTTTGAATCGCCTCTATTAGAAGCCTGTAGCTCCTTGTCAAAATTTTTAGTCTTGCTCTTGGATGCACTCTTAGAGCTGCCTTTGGATTCAACCTTAGCTTTAGCCTTTACTTTGGTATTTGCATTGGCATTAGCCTTATTAGTATCCTGTAGCTCAGTAGACACTAACTCTGGTTCTGCACCTTTGGTTTCAAGTAAAGCATCATTGCTATCTTGGGCTTGTAGCTCCTTGTCAGCATTTTTAGCCTTGCTCTTGGATGCACTCTTAGAGCTGCTCTTAGACTCAACCTTAGCTTTTGCCTTTAACTTGGTGTTAGCAGAAGCATGGTTCTTATTAGTTTCCTGTAGTTCAGGAGACTCTAACTCTGTTTCTTGCTCCTTAGTTTCAAGTAAAGCATCATTGCTAGCTTGAACTTGTAGCTCCTGGTCAGCACCATTAGTTTTGCTCTTGGATGTACTCTTAGAGCTATCCTCAGAGTCGCTCTTAGCTTTAGCTTTTACCTTAGTATTAGCCTTGGTAGTGCTATGAAGCTCGGTAGACTCCAGCTCTTGCTCCTTTGTTTCTTGTGAAGCAAGATTTGTATTTTGCTCAATTGCATCTTGAATTGGCTGCAGCTGATTAGCCTCTTCTTTATTAGTTTGAGAGCAAGTATCAATAGCAGCAACTTCACTAATGCTATTAATAGCATTAGTGTCAGGAGCGGGCGATACAGTGCTGCTATTAGTCTCGAGTGACGGGGCTTCACAATGTAAGTTTAGCTCTGGCTCTTGGACTGAAACACTATGATCATATGCCTTTGCAACAGCTGCTTTGTCCAAATTAAAGTCGGATAAATTAGATTGCACCTCTTGATAAGAGGTTTCCAATTTGGCTGTTGAATCACTGGTAGTAGCTATAGCATTAATCAATAATTCATTGCTATTTTCTACAGTGAAATTGTTCTCGGAAACAGCATTAAATTCTGGAATATCCTCATAATCATTACTAGCTTGCTCTGCTTTTACAGCAAATTGAGCAACATATCTTTTATAAGGAGCTTTTACCTCTACTGGCTGAGTTCCATTTATTGATTGGCTAACCTCTTGATTCATAGCATCAGCTATAAAACTATTGTTAGCTTGAGCTCGGCTTTGTAAAGCGTAATTTAAATAAGCCTCTGGAGTATTAACATTAGTTTCTTGTAATGCCCCATCGAACACATTGTTACTGCCAGGTACAGGTGCAGATACAGTTACATTACTATCCTGAACTTGATTATTGGATAGCGGCTTATCTTCTTGTGATGCTGAGGTTTGGGTGGCATCTTTAGCTTGCTCTTGTAGTTGAGCTTTTTGCTTAATCTTTAACTCAACATACTCACGATATAAGCGACGGCTTTTAACTTCACGACCATTCAAGAGCTTATTAATAATGCTAGAAGTTAATAACTTAGCATTACGAGCTGCGTCAGGCAGAGCAAAAGCTCTCTCAATAATGTCTCTTATTTGAGCTCCATTTAATATAGGGCCAAGAAAATCTTGTAAATAATCACTATATTTTTTTAACAGCTCACCCTGCTCAGGATCAAAGTTATTGTGATACTGAAAAGACTCAAAGCCCATATGAGATACACCATATGAGCGACTAGAGACATTGCTCTCTAAACGTCGGCCTCTTACCTTTGACTTAGAAAAGAGCATACCATCGTCTTCTTCGCTATTGTAAGAACTACTGCCGTTAGTATAGGAAGAGCTAGTATAAGATGAGGCCCTTTTATATTGAGAAGTTACATAACTTAAAAGTTTTTCATCATACTTAACAAAGCCTAGACCAAAACAAAAGCGATATTTGTCCTTAAAAGATAATAAAGCGCCCTCGTCATCGCAGTTACTAAGCGAGTAACCTAATGACCTTAATAAGGTCAGCTCAAAATTCCTTAAATGACTTTCAATACCATTTTTATCTCTAATGGCCTCTAATGTTTCTATATAACTACCAAATAGCGCAACATCAGAGTCTTTGTTGTGATAAAGGTGGTGTAACAACTCATTTATGTAGCTGGCACAAAAATAATATGGCATTTTAAAATCAAAGCCATTACCAGCATGCTCGTAGCCAGTTAGAAAATAAAGCTCACTTCTGCTCTTTTTTAAAGAAAGCTTAAGAGGGATAAAAGGTTGGAAAAGGCCCTTAGTAGGAGAGTTAGCCCTTTTTGATCCTTGAGCCATAATAGTTAGAGCACCATAATTTAAGGACAATGCCTCAATAATTTGGCTATGTTCTTGGTAATCTCGAACATGGTAGATATAACAAGGCTCATTTTCAATCAAATCAGCCATAAAACACTCCAACTAAAAATTGGCTACCTTACAATTAAACAAAAGCTTGGTGCAAAATGAAATTCAATGTTAGAAACATTAAATTAACACTTATCGCACCAAGCTTTGATTACATACCAAAATCTTATATGGCTATAAGCTATTGCTGCTCAAAATCAGCGTAACCTAAACTCTTTAAAGCACGCTCATCATCAGCCCAACCAGCCTTGACCTTAACAAATAAAGACAAGAAGACCTTGTTTTCAATAAGCTTTTCAATATCGTGGCGAGCTTCAGTGCCAATGAGCTTAATACGACTACCACCTGCGCCAATGACCATTTTCTTTTGACCATTACGCTCTACTAAAATAGCAGCGCTAATTCTAGTGGTACCGTGCTCATCTTCCTTAAATTCTTCAATCTCAACACTGACAGAATAAGGAAGTTCATCACCCATCTGGCGCATCAACTTTTCACGAATAATCTCAGCTACCATAAAACGAGTAGATCTATCGGTAATGCTATCTTCACTATAACAGTGAGGGCCACTTGGTAGCGCCTCTCTAATCATGTTTTTGAGCACTTCAAGATTACTACCCTTTAAGGCAGACACAGGCACAATATCTTTAAAGTTTAAACTGTCCTTGAGACGCTCAATTAAAGGTAATAATTTTTCCTTATCATCGAGCTTATCTACCTTGTTAATAACTAACACTACAGGGGCTGAAGCAACTTCCAATTTGGAGCGCACCATTTCATCATCTTCAGTCCAATAGGTAGCATCAATTACCCATAAAATTAATTCAACATCACCTAAAGATGACTCAGCAGCGCGGTTCATTAAGCGATTAATCGCACGCTTTTCCACCTTATGCAAACCAGGAGTGTCTACATAAACAGTTTGATAAATACCATCGGTATCAATACCTAATACACGATTTCTAGTGGTCTGAGGCTTACGCGAGGTAATAGAAATCTTTTGACCAATTAAATGGTTCATTAAAGTCGACTTACCTACATTAGGACGACCGACAATAGCCACAAAGCCAAACTTAGTTTGATCCAAATTATCCTCACTTACTCTTAGGAGTAATTAAAAAAGCTAAACTTAATACCAATCATACAAAAGCTCTTAACTAACATTATTGATTGGTATTATTTGCTAAATAATCTAATACGGAGCTAGCTGCCTTTTGCTCAGCACGACGGCGAGAAGATCCTTTTCCTTTGAATACCATTTTAATATCTTGGACAGTAACAGATACTTCAAATACCTGATTATTATCACTGCCAACAATATTTTCGATGCGATATACAGGAAGTTCTTTGTGTTGAGACTGTAAAAGCTCTTGCAGCGCTGACTTAGGATCCTTTTGTGAAACATTAGGATTAATAGCTTGGAGGCGCTTATCAAACCACTTTAAAACTAAGTGTCGAACAATTTCAAAGTGTTCATTACTATCAATAAAGATAGCACCAATAATAGACTCAACAGCGTCAGCTAATAAGGAATCACGTCTTGAGCCGCCAGATTTAAGTTCACCTGGACCTAAAAGCAAGCAGTCGCCGATTTTAAATTCACGAGCTAACTCAGCTAAAGTAGTTTCTCTTACTAATACAGAGCGCATTCTGGTTAAATCGCCCTCTGGACTGTCAGGGAAAAGAGCAAATAACTCTTTAGCTATGATCATGCCGAGAATAGAATCACCTAAAAACTCCAAGCGCTCATTATGATGAGGACCATAACTTCTATGAGTTAGAGCTTGCTCTAAAAGAGCAATGTTTTGAAAAGCATAGCCCAGCGTCTGTTCAAGATGCTGTATACGATAAATAAAGTTCATGTCAGTAGTCATCTCTTTGCCTTGCATTGCAAAAAGTGCCCACCCTATAACCACCCAAAATCCTATTGCTACTAGAAAATAAGAACCCATTAAAATACATAAGCGTAGCAACACTTATGAAGCACTTATATTTGTTAGCGCAATTGTTTTTAGGAGGAGAGTGACTATAGGGTGCCCACTAAATTGTCCTAAGGTTGTAGAGTGGGTTAATAAACCCAAAAACAACACTAAATACTTAAGCCTTGTTCTTGCTTAAATTATAAAATCTCCTTGTAAAAAGGTAATCAACAAATATTGAAAGCCAGATCCTGCAACTCAAATAGAGTGCAGATCTGGCTTAAAAAAATTAATCCAAACCACCAATTCTGGAGAAACGAACTCCAGATGGAATCATACTGTCGCTATTTTCATCTAAATCTAAAGATAACCAAATAACTACAGTCTTACCCACCAAGTTTTCTTTTGGAACAAAACCCCAGAAGCGACTATCCTTACTATTATCGCGATTATCGCCCATTACAAAGTAATGATCCTCTGGCACAATCCATGAGCCTCTCATTACACCTTTTTGGCGATAAAAATACTGAGATAAATCAGGGATACGAGGGTTAATTTGAATCTTATGAGTAATGTCGCCTAACTGCTCATCAAAGACTGCATATTCCTCTTGATAAGTACTGCGCTCAACAACAATAGTTCCTACTGGAGTTAATGGAACAGCTTTAGGACTTTCACAAGGCTGACCGCCCTCTTGCACTCCGACTTGCACCTCGGTTGTAGTTACCTTACCTACATTACAAGCTTTGCGAATATAGATCTTCTTGTTATCAAAGATAATCTCATCACCAGGTAAACCTACAATACGCTTAATATAGTCAATACTTGGCTCTTCTGGGTACTTAAATACTGCAACATCACCTCTTTGAGGAGATGAAGTTTCGATCCATATGCTATTGGTTAATGGATTACGAATGCCATAAGACCACTTGGAAACTGCAACAAAGTCTCCTGGCATTAGTGTTGGCTCCATTGAACCAGAAGGAATTCTAAATGGCTCAAATACAAAAGCACGGAACAAGAAAACAAAGAAAATTACAGGGAATAAAGAACCAATTGAAGTAATAGCTCCAGAGCCTTCCTTAATACGACGTTGGTCTTTTTTAGATAAGGTAGGACATGACAAAAGAGCTTCTTTAAGTGCTTTGATACGTGCAGGTCGTAGTTTCTTATAGTCATAGGCATAAGCAATACCTGTAACTACACAAGCAACCACCAAGATTAAAGATAAAGTGTTCATAACTTCTGTTTTGTTTTAGATGATTACAAGCTTTGATTATTTTGGCTCTACTAACCAAAATAATTATGAACAAGCTAAATTAGGCTAACCATAGTGACTATTTTCTATGAAACTTTAATTAGCTCTAAGTAAAACTTCATTTATTTTGAAGGCCTAGCAAGTTAATGCTAGACCTTTAAATTATAAAAATAGACAGGTTGTTATTCCTTACCTACCTTTAAGATAGCTAAGAATGCCTCTTGTGGTACTTCTACACGGCCTAATTGCTTCATACGCTTCTTACCAGCCTTTTGCTTTTCAAGAAGCTTACGCTTACGAGTAATATCACCGCCATAACACTTAGCTAACACGTCTTTACGCATTGCCTTTACAGTGCATCGTGCAATAATCTGACCGCCAATTGCAGCTTGAATAGCAATATCGAACATTTGACGAGGAATAAGTTCCTTCATCTTTTCAACTAATGCACGACCACGTGATTGAGCAATAGAACGGTGAACAATAATAGCTAAAGCATCAACTCGATCTTGAGCAATTAAGATATCAACACGCACTAAATCACCACGCTCAAAGCGCTTGAAGCTGTAATCTAAAGATGCATAGCCACGAGATACTGACTTGAGACGGTCAAAGAAATCAAGTACTACCTCACTCATTGGTAATTCATAAGTAAGGGCTACCTGATCATGGTGGTAAACCATGCCTGTTTGTACGCCACGCTTTTCTTGACATAAAGTCATAACAGCGCCTACATACTCAGAAGGCATAAGCATACGACACTCTGCAATTGGCTCACGAATTTCAGCAATATTACTTACAGGAGGAAGTGCTGCTGGGCTATCAATGTGAATAATCTCGCCAGAGGTTAATAAAATCTCATAAATTACAGTAGGAGCTGTAGTAATAAGATTTAAGTTGTACTCACGCTCTAAACGCTCTTGAATAATTTCCATATGGAGCATACCCAAGAAGCCGCATCTAAAACCAAAGCCTAATGCAGTTGAGTTTTCTGGCTCGAAGAATAAAGAAGCATCGTTTAAAGATAGCTTATCTAAGGCATCACGGAAGGCATTGTAGTCGTCAGTATCTACAGGGAACATACCTGCATAAACTTGTGGCTTGGCCTTATGGAAACCAGGCAAGGCCTCCTCAGCCTCACGACGAGCGTGGGTAATGGTATCACCTACTGGAGCACCATGAATTGTCTTAATACCACAGACAACCCAACCTACTTCACCACAGTTTAAGACAGGAACATCAACACGCTTTGGAGTAGAAATACCCAAACGCTCAACTTCCCAGGCCTGACCTGTGCTCATTACCTTGATCTTATCGCCCTTACGTAAGGTACCATTCTTTACACGAACTAAAGATACTACGCCAAGATAATCGTCAAAATATGAGTCAATAATTAAAGCTTGTAGCGGAGCCTCAGGATCGCCATTTGGAGCTGGAATGGAGTGTACTAAACGCTCTAATACATCCTCAACGCCAATACCAGTCTTTGCAGAGCAACGACAAGCGTCATGAGCCTCAAGGCCCACAATATCCTCAATTTCAAAAATTACTTTCTCAGGATCAGCAGCTGGCAGATCAATCTTATTTAAAACTGGGATAACCTCTAAATTAAGCTCAATAGCCTGATAGCAATTTGCTAAAGTCTGAGCCTCTACACCTTGACCAGCATCAACTACTAATAAAGCACCTTCACAGGCAAATAATGAGCGTGATACCTCATAAGAGAAGTCAACGTGACCAGGGGTATCAATAAAGTTTAGCTCGTAGGTATTACCATCTTGAGCCTTATACTTTAAGGTTACAGCCTGTGCTTTAATAGTAATGCCTCTCTCACGCTCAATATCCATAGAATCGAGCACTTGAGCCTGCATTTCACGATCTGTCAAACCACCACAAACCTGAATAAAACGGTCAGATAAGGTTGACTTGCCATGATCAATATGGGCAATGATCGAGAAGTTACGTACTAAATTTTGGTCAAAAGTATTAGCCATAATATTTTTTTAAATTATCCCAAATGAAAAGGGCTTTTGGCCAAGCCCAAGCTGACTGCCTCTGCGGCACTCAAAAGTGATTAACACTACAAATAATATTTAAACTCTAACTAAGATGTTAGAGCTACGTCTACCAATAGAAGACTCTGTATTTAAGTCTTTAATATAGTCTCCAATAGGGTGAGCTCTAAATGTTTTTAAGTGGTTAAAAGCTAACATGCCGAGTAAAAAATCAGAAGGCATTCTGATAGGGTAGCCTAAATTAATAAGCTTTTGGCAGGCTTCTTTAGTAACTACATAACAAGCTGTAGTACCTATTATACGACGAGCATTAAATCTTGCATTTAAATAGCTATTATGCAGACCAGCTCTCTTAAAATACATACCATCTGCAAAATAATATTTTTTACTGCACCAAAGATCTTTCATGCCCTTATGTATAGAAAAATTAACTACATCCCATGATTCAGGGATTTTGTCTAAATTTTCTAAAGCTAGCTTTAATTTAGAGTCTAAAGAAATATCATCTTCAACAATTAAAGCTTTATCTAAACCACTATCAATAATATGTTGATATAGTCTTAAGTGAGATAAGGCACAGCCTATCTCATTTACAGTTAATTTTCCTAAGAGCTTAACTTTAACATTGCCCTTTAAATTGAATAATAATTCATCATCTTGACGGCATTGCTCAATAAAATCTTCTGGCAAGTCTTTACCATAAGAGGCGTTAAAAACATTAAACTTTAATCCAAGATTACTAAACTCTTTGGACATATGAGCTAAGCGCTCAGTGTCTTTTTTTAAATTAATAACAAAGCACTCAAGAGTCATATGCATCTCCAGAGACTAAACTACATAAGTCAAGATAGCCTTATATTTTAACCTATATTGCTGATATATGTGCTATATATAGGAGATATTAATAATAAAGGCTCCTTAAAGGAGCCTTTTAAGTTATTAGTTACAAATACTAAAGTCTAACCATTTTATGAGCAGGACGAGAAGATCCAATTGTTGAATCACATTCAAAAAACTTCATAAAGTGATTTTCAGGATATACAGCAAATGTTTTTAAATTGTTATAGCCAACCATGCCTAATAAATAATCAGCAGGCAACCTTGCTGGATAACCTAATTTCACAAGTTTTTTACAAGCTTCTTTAGTAATTACATACAGTGCAGCATATATAACAAATCTACGACGATTAAAAATTGCATCTAAGGTATCATTACGCATGCCAATACGCTGGAAATAAAAACCTTTGCTTTTATCAAAATAGTACTTATGAGCAAAAGGCAAACATTTTATTCCAAAATCTGATGAAAAATTCACTACATCCCACGGCTCTTTAATTGTACTTAAAGAGTTAACAGCTTGGAAAACATCAGCATTTGGCTTTAAGTCATCCTCCATGATTACAGCATAATCAAGGTCTTGATCGATAATATGCTGATAAAGACGAAGATGTGAAAGGGCACATCCTTTTTCTGATAAAGTTAACTCATCTTCAATAAGTACTTTACGATTGCCTTTCATAGTAAGAATGGTCTGACTTTCATTAGAGCAAAGCTTTTGCTCCTCTTCGGTCATTTCCTTGCCATAAGTTGCATCAAAGAACTCAAAGTCAACATTATTGGCTGTTAAAATCGAACCGATGTTTTTACGTCTTGCCTCTTGATCTTGAAGACTAATTACGAAATATTTTACAGACATAAAAACTCCTATTAACACAGTTGTTTGAGCAAATGTAACAAAACTGATAGATATATTAAATGCCTTATATTTCCTATAGCTTACACTAGTCTTTATCAAAAAACTTAGTTATGCTATTTGTATCAACTGCAAGCTTTTCTAAGTAATAATTATAATCTTTAGCAGTATGACCCATATCAATTGCACGATGACCATTTTTGTATAAGTCATAAGCAAGTACAGTGGCAGTTTGACCCATAATTATAAATTTGACCTTATTTTTGTCTGTTGCCAAAATTTTTTGCATAAGATCATCATATTGATCAAAAGCATTAACACTAGGGCCGTATATGTACTCTATAGAGTTTGCGGAAGAGAAAATATTGTGCTTAATATTGTTAAATATTGTTTTTCCACAAACAATAACAATATCTTTGCCTTTCCATAAGGACTCAAGCTTGTCATAATAACAACGAAAATCAATGTCCTTATATAACACATATGGCATTGTTATAGTTGAATCACCATAGACTCTATCATCACTTAAAATACCTTTTAACATCTGACGATATTTTATAGAAGATGTTAAATAAAACAGCATTTGTCTATCATGTAAATTATTTGGCGCATTAAACCAATAATAGTTGATTCCTACTAGCAAACCATTATCTTTTGAGGAAAGAACTTCCATAAGTTTTTTAGACAATAGATCATCATAGCGCTGAAAAACATTTCCTTGCTTTTCAATGGCTATAGATAGCTCACCATCTCCAAATCTACAAAAGCTAGCGTTTGTACTAATTAAATAATCTAATGTACTCCATGCATCCATTACATTACAGAGTTTGACTCCATCTCTTAACTCTTCTAAATTCTTATGAGCATCAAGTATCTTTAAGATAAGCTCATCTTCATAAATTGGATTCGCATGGTTATACATACCTTTAAGATTGTACTTAAAGAGATATTTTAAATTTCTAAAAAATAGTTCTAGCCCCATAATTAATCTCAAACTGTTCAAAAGTCTCAAATATAACTTGTTTTCATTGAAAACATCAGCGGATAAACCATTGAAAGAAAAGCAAAAATTTATATTAAACCCTGAACTCTGCATACTAAAGTAACCTCTAAACAACAAATTTTAATAACCCCATATAAATCTTGTTTTCATGGAGCAAGACTAGAGGTTAAGCTAATGTTAGGTAACCTCTACTATTTTTGATAAATGCGATATATAAGGCAAATCTATTTTTAGGTTACTTTTGTATGCAGAGCTCAGTAGCTATTAAAACGTGATAGTAGTCGACATTCAAGAGTAATGTTTTATACAGATTTGTTTTTATGACATAAAGAGATCTCATAAAATTGTATTATTTTTAATAAATTACTTGACAATGATATCAACAATATGATATTATAAATAATATTATATTGTTGCTTTTTTAAGATGAGGCAAATTATGATTACGACTCCTTATGCAGCTATGAGCACTGATGCACTTATGAGTATGAACTCTGATGAGGTTATGAGCTCTGCTGATAAACAGCTTTTAAAGCAAATTCATAAACAGTCTAGCCGTCATGTACTTAAGTTAGAGTCCACTCTTTCTGCTAAAGATATTTGTCAGTTATTTAAAGTATCTAACAGGATACGCCTTGCTGGTAATGAGTTGACTAATAAAATGCGCAAGAATCTCAATCGACTTACTCGCACTAAACAGTATCGCAATCTTTTAGAGCTTTATGGTAAGGCCGATAACCCTGCTGATAAGAAAAATTATGCGCAGCAGCTCAAGCAAATGCAAGAAAACGAAAATGTAACTTGGGATTTTTGTCGCAAGACTATGCAAACTCTTCAAGTTAACTATAAAATTGATGCTGTTTTGGCCTTAACAAAGGCAGAAGCTGTATGGAAAGGTGTAGAGACTTGTCTATATCGTAATGGCAAAACCATTCACTTTACTGAAGAAGGCGTGTACCCTGCTTTAATTGCCAAGCAAATTAATAGGTGCATTATTTTAACTGCCAAAGATGGTTCTTTGCAGTTTAAGTATGGCTCAATGGTATTTGGTGCCAAAATTAATGATACCTTTGAGCAAGAGGAAGCTGATGCTGTTATCCATTATTTGACTAATAAAAGTCAAATGGATAAGGCCGCCATTGACTGCTATAAAGACAATGGATCCTGTATTAGCACCTATCGTCCTTGCTATGTATCCCTTGTGCCTCAAATTATAAGAGGCAAGCGTCGCATTTATATTCATATCTGCATAGAGGGCACACCTAAGGTCAAGCGAAATAAAAATGGCCAACCTAGACATGCTCTAGGTCAAGGTGTTGTTGGTGAAGATTTAGGCCCTAGAAGCATTGCTATCACTCATAAGGACGGTGTGTTTCTAGAAAACATTAGATGTGTCGGTAAGAAACCAGAAGCTGTTCAAGAGGAAATAGCTAATCTACAATCAGCAATTGCTAGATCCCTTATAGCAACTAATCCTCAAAACTTTAATGATGATGGATCTATGAAATCAGGTAATCTAATCTGGAAGGTCTCTAATAACTGCAAGAAGAAAATATCGCAGTTTAAAGACTGTTGCCGAAGGAAGTCCATTAATATCCATCTGGGTATTAATCAGCTCGTTAATTATATCCGTAGTTTAGGTGACACCCTCATTATAGAGGAGAATAATGCTTCAGCTTTGGCAAAAAGAGGAAGAAGTATTGTCAAATCCAATGCCAATAGCAATACAAGCTGTGCAGTGGCCCTAAATACTAATGGAGCTCAGTCTAATGCTCAACAGCAATCATCTGCTATTAAGAGCAATTCAAACGGCTCTAATCAAGCTCAGTCTGTGATTACAATTCAATCTTTTGATAAACAAGATTTCAACTATTCACTTATTGGTGAATATAGGGTCAAGTTAATGAAAAGATTTGGTCGCTCGATTTACAAGTATTGTATGGGATATGTTTGGGCTCATGCTCAGCAAAAGTTTCTTAATACTGGTGGCCAGTTTATCATTGTACCTAGAAACTATCGAGCTAGCCAGTATGATCATACAGCTGATACATACACTAAAAGAAAGCTGTCTGATCGTATGATTACTTTGTCTGATGGAACAGTAGTTCAAAGAGATTGCTACTCATCATTTTTACTATATTGCTATAGTTTTGATAGTAAGGCTATAGATAAAGATAAGTGTAACGTCGAATTTGCACGATTTCTGAAGAATGAGCAAGATTTAATTGCTTATATCAAGGCACATAAAATCAATGTGTTTAATAGTGGTATTTAACTTTGATATCACTTTCAATTAATAACAAGTTTTGGTGAGAATGACATTCCTCACCAATTGCTTTCGCAAGAAAGTCATCCGCAAGGATAAGAAGTTACCTAAAACAAGCGACTACTTTTAGTCAAAGCCATCTATAAAAATAGATGGTTTTCTCTTTAAGGGAAGTTTGTATATGGAACCCCATGGGCTTGCCCATGGGAGGTGTCAGTGCGGCAAGCAACAGCTTGAGTGCCAACACTATTTTAAGCATCCAAATGATATCTTAGCTTTGCTCCAGGGATAAAAGAGCTTGTAAATAATAATAAAAAATGCCGCATTATTAGCGGCATTTTCATGAGCTCAACTTGGGTATGTGTTAGCTTAATTGAGCTTAATTTTGATTAATCTTGACAGATTAGGCATCCATTGGAGCGCCTTCAATCTCTTTCTTACCAAACTTTAAGAAAGCAAGTAAGATAGCAACAGCACCAACTAAGCCAATGATCTGGGAGATAAAGATATCCATACCGAAGCCCATGTTTGGCTCATAGAGGATGTATGTGATACATGCTGCGGTGATGAATACACCAGGGAGTGTACATACCCAGTGGAACTTATCACGACGGTATAAGTAAGCAGCAGCAGTCCAAAGCATAATGGCAGCTAAGGTCTGGTTGGACCAACCGAAGTATCTCCAAATGATGTTAAAGTCAATGAAGGATAAGGCAACGCCAAGAGCAAATACTGGAAGAGCAATGTATAAGCGCTTTAACTTATTAGTCTGATCGAGGTTAAATACTTCAGCAATAGTTAAACGAGCAGCACGGAAAGCAGTGTCACCAGAGGTAATTGGTAATACGATAACACCTAAGATAGCTAATAAGCCACCAAAGCCGCCCATAAGAGCGCGTGAAGAATCGTAAACAACAGCAGAGGCAGTGCCAGCATTAATAGTGGAGTTTAAGGTCTCTGGATCTTGGTAGAAGGTCATACCAACGGTACACCATACTAAGCCAATGAAGCCCTCAGCAATCATACCACCGTAGAATACCATGCGGCCTTCGTTCTCGTTTTCAATACAACGAGCCATTAAAGGAGACTGGGTAGCATGGAAGCCTGATAATGCACCACAAGCAATAGTGATGAACATAAGAGGCCATAATGGTAAATCCTGTGGATGAGGGTTTACGCCCCACTCTGCCCAAGAATAGAACTGCTCAGGCATCTTAATGAACATAGCAGCAGTAATACCAACAGCCATGATAATTAAGAGTGCGCCGAAGATTGGGTAGATACGACCGATTAGCTTATCAATTGGTACTAAAGTAGCAATGAAGTAGTAAATAAAGATTACAGCTAACCAGAAGAAGAAGTCTAATGATTCAGGAGTGAGCTTTGCCAAGAGGTTAGCAGGAGCAGTAGCGAATACAACACCTACTAAGAGCAATAGAATTACAGCAAAGGCACGCATAATCTGCTTGAAAATTTTACCTAAGTTGTAACCTACGATCTGAGGTACGTTAGCGCCTTGGTAACGAACAGAAAGCATACCGCCATAGTAGTCGTGTACAGCACCAGCAAAAATAGAACCAATAACGATCCAAATTAAAGCTTGAGGGCCATATAAAGCACCCATGATAGGGCCGAATACTGGACCTACGCCTGCAATATTAAGTAATTGAATTAACCAAAGCTTCCATTTAGGCATAGTAACGTAGTCTACGCCATCATATTTGGTAACAGCTGGGGTCTTGCGATTTGGGTCTGGAGCAAAGATTTTCTCAACAATCTTGCCGTAAATAAAGTAACCAACAATCAGGGCAATTGTAGCGATAATGAACCACATATACCTTGGCATTTGTGACTCCTCATTTAATCAACATCAACAAAAACACACAATCTTAGTCCTAGAGCAGAAAAAGACCCGAGAGAGCTAACCTTTAACCTAGTGCACAACAGCTGTGCTATATCAGGACTAGAGAACTGTAGGGCAATACAGCCAGCCAAATGTTTGCATATTCAAGAGCTCACGCCCAAGAAGTTTAAGTTGCGTAGTTCTAAACTTCCTTTACAAATCTGCAAGCGTTTGTCTGTATGTAAAGTGAGCTCATTTTAAACGCTAAGCTCTATATAGCTAAATTTTTTCATTAAAAGTGGGCGCTAGCTCTCAACAAAAAAATAAATATTTGAGACAGATCGGATTTTAAGTTTTGCTAAGCTCTTTAATTAATAAGGCTTATGAATGGCCCTTTTAACTAATTAAAACATTACCTCAAGTAAGTAATGGAACATCTTTGGTGCAGATCTCTCAACACGCACAATTTTGGTTTAAAAGCTTAAAACATCTAAACTCCGTGCACGTGTTCAAGCCAAACTCTTAGCAAAAAACATCAAAGAAAATAAGCACCAGGTGCCCTATCAGGTAGAGATTGTGGTGATTTCTGTACATTGCTGCATTAAAAATGCAAATGATTGCACTAAAGTATAGAGGCTATCTTTGTAAAAAGCTCTTTCTATCTAGAGTGGCATCTATAGTAGAGACCTTAAAGTAAGTTAAACAGGCTATTAATGGGGCGCTTCCATTTGATGCAAATAATGGTCAGGCTTTAAAAAAATGTTGAATTGCAGCTTGAGTAAGTGTAGACTAACTAACATTAAACGAATACATTTCGTCCTTTAAGTTGTCTTTAGCTAACTCAAGTTAGCTAAAACTTTAAAGAGATAGTTTGACTATCAAAGCAACTTTCATTTAGTTGTTAGAAGACAATGGCCTGACATATATTAAGTTTTAGCTTAAGTTTGTTCAGCTAAGAAGTTTTTAGAATTTAGTTTTGCCTTGCTTTTACAAAGCTGGTAAAAGTACAAGAATTTATTATGAGTAAGACATTAGACACTTTAACAGTTGGACAGTCAGGCACAGTAGTGGCTGTTAATGGTCTCAACACCTCTTTACGTCGTCGTTTATTAGATATGGGCCTTACCCCAAATACTAAGGTTGAAGTAATGCGCTTTGCTCCTCTGGGCGATCCTATGGAGCTTAATGTTAGAGGTTATGCTTTAACTATACGCAAAGAAGACGCTAAATTAATTGAGATTGCCTAAGGATAGGAGCTATTCAAATGAGCAAGACCATTGCTTTAATTGGTAACCAAAACTGTGGCAAGACCACCTTGTTTAACTGCATTACTGGTTCTAATCAATATGTTGGCAACTGGCCAGGCGTTACTTTAGATAAAGTAACTGGCTTTGTGGCCTCTCATAATTATAAGGTTACTGACTTACCAGGTCTTTATTCTTTATCCCCTTATTCTCCAGAAGAGCGTGTATCTCGTGATTACTTATTAAGTGGTGACTACGATGTGATTGTAAACATTGTAGATGCTACCCACATAGAGCGCTCTTTATCTTTAACTTGTGAAATTCTTTCATTTAAGCGTCCTATGGTTATAGTGCTTAATATGATGGATTTAGCTCACAAAGAGCAAATTTCAATTGATATTGATAAGCTTTCAAAAAGCTTTGGCGTTCCAGTAGTTGCTATTTCTGCTGCTAAAAAAGAGGGTATTGATGAGCTCTTTAAGGCTGTAGATCAAGCTTGTGTAGCTACTTGTTCTGTTCTTGATGAAAAGCTTGCTTCTGGTTTAAACAATGTCGCTAACTTAATCACTGATCATGAGTTTGAAGGTTCTCGTAACTTTATTGCCTTATCTTTACTACAGCATGACCACGCCTTTATGGATGAGTATGCTCATAACGAGAAGGTCTTAACTCAAGTTAATAAAGAAATTTTAGAGCTAGAAAAGGCCTACTCTACTGATGTAGAGAGCTTGGCAGCACAGGAGCGTTATGCTTTTATCGATGGTGTAATTGCCAGGGCTGTTACTAAGGGTAAGGGTCGTAATAACAATCTTTCTAAGCGTATTGATGATATTGTTACTAATCGTTTCTTAGCTCTACCTATCTTTGCCTTTATTGTTTACATGGTTTACTTCTTAGCTGTAAGCACTATTGGTACTATGGGTACTGACTATGCTAATGATGTGCTCTTTGGAGAGTATGCTACTAATGGCGCTACCGCTTTATTAGAGAGTGTCAACGCTCCACAGTGGCTTTCAGGCTTAGTGGTCGATGGTATTATTGGCGGTGTGGGTGCTGTTTTAGGCTTCGTGCCTCAAATGATTGTGCTCTTTATGCTCTTATCATTGCTTGAGCAAAGTGGTTATATGACCCGTGTTGCTTTTGTGCTTGATCGCATCTTCCGTCATTTTGGTTTATCTGGTCTCTGCTTCATTCCTATGGTAGTAGCATCAGGTTGTGGTGTGCCAGCTATTATGGCAACTAACAACATTGATAATATCAATGAGAAGCGTATTACTATTATTACCACCACCTTTGTTCCATGCTCTGCTAAGTTACCAATCTTAGCTATGATTGCAGCTGCCTTCTTCCCAGAGTCTACTATTGTGGCTCCAGCAGTTTATTTCTTAGCTATTTTTGCTATTGGCTTTACTGCCTTTATCTTGAAAAAGGATGCTACCTTCAAAGAGGATGTTTCTCCTTTCGTATTAGAAATGCCTAATTACAATATGCCTAAGTTACGTAATGTTTTACGTTCAACTTATCAGCGCTGCCGCTCTTTTGTTATCAAGGCTGGTACTGTAATTTTTGCCACCGTAGTAGTAGTTTGGTTCTTATCAAACTTTAACTTTACCTCAGATGGCTTTGGCATGGTTGAGGTTAATAATTCTTTATTAGCTGTTATTGGTAGTGCTATTGCCTTTATCTTTATTCCTTTAGGCTTTGCTTCTTGGGAGGCTTCAGTATCAATTATTACTGGCTTATTAGCAAAGGAAAATGTAGTAGGTACTTTAGCTGTGCTCTTAGGTTTAGGTGAGGTTGCTGAGGATGATGCTTCTTTAAGTGCAGCTTTACATGGTGAGTTTACAACTTCAGCTGCTGCCATGTCTTTCTTAGCCTTTAACTTGTTCTCTACCCCATGTATTGCTGCTTTAGGTGCAATGAAGCGTCAGCTTAACAATACTCGCTTATTTACCTTTGCTGTAGTTTACATGTTAGCTTTCTCCTACTCCTTAGCTATGATTATTTATGCTTTAGGTGGTTTTATAGTAGGTGAAGTTCCTTTTGGAGCCACTACTGTGGTTGCTATCGTGCTCTTAGCTATTGGCATCTACTTAGTAGTTCGTCCAGAGCGCAAAGGCCCAAGCTTACATATCCCTGTAAAGCAAATCTAATTACCAATTAACTAGATTCAAGGCCAAGAATTGCTTTAAATTCTTGGCCATTTTTTTTGATATCTGCTGACCATGTTGTACAATTGATTCTTGTTTTTTTAGACTATCTTGGTCAGAATAGAAGAAATTTTTTTTCTGGAGTTAAATACACATGTTCAATATGGGCAACATGATGAAGCAGGCTCAAATGCTTCAAGAGCGTATGGCTAAAGTTCAAGAGGAAATTGCTACTCTTGAGTGCACTGGTGAGGCTGGTGCTGGTTTAGTTAAGGTTACTGTTAATGGCAAGCACGAAGTACGTCGTGTTTCTATTGACGATAGCTTACTAAGCGATGACAAGGAAATGCTTGAGGATTTAATTGCAGCTGCTTGCAATGATGCCAATCGTCGTGTAGAAGAGCAAAGCAAGGCTAAGATGGCCGAAGTAACTGCTGGTCTTCCATTACCACCAGGCATGAAGCTTCCTTTCTAAAGTATTGAGCTTTAGCAATATTATCTTGCTTACAAACCCAGTTTACTTGGTCTTTGACCTTGAGACTGGGTTTAATTATTTTAGCGCCGCCAAACTTGCACCTGATGCCAAGCTTGCGCTTGTCGTCAAGCTGCAAGCTTGCAGCTCCCAGCTTACCGCCAGATAGCAGCCGCTGGCCGCTGGACAGCAGCAAGCTTCCAGCTTGTATCTTCCACAGCTTGCAGCTGTTAGTTTTAGTCTTGAGGTGTTGCTCAAATTATTCGGTCGCTAATTATGGTTAAAAATAAAAGCTTAAAAGGGACTATACTATCGTGCCTGTGGTCATGGCAGCTAAGGGCAGGTCAGGGCTGCAACAATATTTCCCTGTTCATTAAAGCGCAATAGTCAGGACAAAAAGCTCTCTAGCTTATACTAAAATACATGTGCGATTCATCCTGAGCCTAGCATTAGTTTAGGTGAGGGTATTCTAGCTAAGGACTGATAAGAATATGTCATCTTCTGCTCAACTTGATAAATTAATTAGAGCTTTACAAGTTCAACCTGGAGTAGGTACCCGCTCTGCTACACGTATTGCCTATCATTTATTGGATAGAAGACGCTCAGATGCTATTGAGCTTGGACATGTCTTAATCGAAGCTATGAATAATATTAGACAATGTACCTGTTGTCGCAATTACTCTGATTCTGATTTATGTAAGATTTGTGCTAATCAAGAGCGTCATAACACTAGATCTCTATGCATTGTAGAAAGCCCTTCTGATGTTGAAGCTATTGAAAATAGTAATAACTTTTTTGGACTTTACTTTGTACTGCACGGACACTTATCCCCAATTGATGGCATTGGTGCTAAGGAATTAGGTCTACCATTATTAGACTCATTATTAGCCACCAATAAATTTGATGAAATTATCTTAGCTACTAATCCTACTATTGAGGGTGATGCTACTGCCTCTTTTATAGCCTCACTAGCCCAAAGACACAATATTAAGCACATTTCAAAGATTGCCTCAGGCGTACCTTTAGGTGGTGACTTAGACTCAGTAGATCAAAAGACTTTAGCTAGCTCCTTCATGAACCGTCGCCCATTTTCCTAAGCACTAATTTTTCACATCAAGCAAGCAAACACATTTGCTTGCTTGATTGCCCTCCATTCTCAATCAAGTACAGCCGCTGATCGCAAGTCGATGGCTGCTGCTCTCTGTCTGCTAGTCGCTTGATGCTGGCGGCTGCCTCAAGTCGCTGGTCATCTTTATCACCATCTAACAACTTACCCAAAATTCCACCCAGACGCTAGGGTAGGTAAGCTTTCTGCTTAACCTCCTAAAGGCCTAACCTTTTTGTCATCCTATATTTATTGCTCTTTGGCCAAGCTTATGGCTTGCTTATCAAGGGGGATAGCAGATGCTAAAGCCTTGACCAAATATAGGTCATTCTTGGACTATCATAATAGGCAAAGAGCGACTAACGACAGAGCAAGAGGCAAATATCAAGAAAGTAAGTAAGTAAGCATGCATGCATGCATGCAACAAGAGCTCTCTTGGCGATAGCTTTTGCATGGCTAGAACATAATCTTAAGGCTGTAAAAGTAGGGGTAAAGTTTACATAAGACAAAGCCTAAATAGGGGATAGGTCTTGGGGTTTAGTAGTGGATTTGCTAAAAAGTTTGCCTCTAGGACTTGAAATGTATTTTAGCTGACCCCATCTACAATACAGGTTGCAATAATATGTTGTTTAATTAAGGCTTCTGCTAGCTAATCGCGTGAGCACCTTGATAAAAAGCTCTACTGTAGTAACAAGGCTAACTTTAGATGCTCAGGACGATTAGCCAGCCTAGCAATTGTAGCCTAGCGCCAAACGCCTTGGAGTAATCCTTGGTGTTGAGACAAGATTAAGATAGGCCTGCACTTAAATTTCATGCAAGTGAAGTTTTAGGGGCGGCAGTTCTCTTCTGGAGTTTTATAAAATGTCAGCTACTGTACACGGTTTTCAAACTGAAGTTACCAAGCTTTTAAATTTATTGGCACACTCTTTATACTCCAATAAAGAAGTGTTCTTACGTGAGCTTATTTCTAACGCTTCTGATGCTATTGATAAGTTACACTTCTTATCTTTAACTAATCCTGATTTAATCAAGGATGATCCACAGTTTAAGATCCGTGTTCGTGCAGATAAAGATACCAATACTTTAACCATTCAAGATAATGGTTTAGGTATGACCTTAGCAGAGGCTAATGCTAATTTAGGTACTATTGCAAAGTCTGGTACTGAGGAATTTGTTAAGAACTTATCTGGTGATCAGGCTAAGGACTCTCAGCTTATTGGTCAGTTCGGTGTAGGCTTCTACTCCTCATTCATCGTAGCCGATCAAGTTACTGTTATTTCCCGCTCTGCTACTGCAAGCGCTGAAGAGGGCGTACGCTGGAGCTCTACTGGTAATGGTACTTTCGAGTCTGAGAATACTACTGTTGCTGAGCGTGGTACTAAGATCATTTTACACATCAAGGATGATTGCAAAGATTTCTTAGATACTTGGACTTTACGTCAAGCTATCAACAAGTATTCTGACCACATTTCAACCCCTGTTGAGCTTTATGATGTGGTTTATGAAGAAGATGAGAAGGCCGAAGGCCAAGAGGAAGGCAAGGAGTCAGAGCCAAAGCAACCCCATAAGTTTGTTCAAGTTAACAATGCCCAGGCCTTATGGACTAGAAACCCTAAGGATGTTAGCGATGAGGACTACAAGAGCTTCTATAAGCATTCCTTTAACGATTATGTAGATCCTTTAACCTGGACTCACAATAAGGTAGAGGGTGAGTTTGAGTACACCTCTTTACTTTATATCCCATCCATGGCTCCAATGAACCTTATGATGCGTGACCACAATAACAGCATTAAGCTTTATGTACAGCGCGTCTTTATTATGGATGAGTCCGAGCAATTTATTCCTGCTTACTTACGTTTCGTACGTGGCTTAGTTGATACTAATGCCTTACCATTAAACGTATCTCGTGAGTTACTCCAAGAGAGCAAGGTAACTAGAAAGCTTAAGAGCGCTATTACTAAGCGTGCTCTTAACATGATTGAGAAGCTTAGCGCTGACAAGGATCAATATGCTAAGTTTGTAGCCTCCTTTAATGATGTATTAAAAGAGGGTATCTCTGATGATCGTGACAACCAAGAGAAGATCTTAAAGTTAGTACGCTTTGCCTCTACTCATGACACCAACATCGTATGTAATGTTTCTTTAGATGACTACATTTCACGTATGTCTGAGAAGCAAAAGAACATTTACTACTTATGCGCTGATGATTATGACAAGGCTGTTAACTCCCCTAACTTAGAGCGCTTAAAGGCCAAGGGTATTGAGGTGCTCTTATTATGGAAGCAACCAATTGATTCTTGGATCTGCTCTTACTTAAATGAGTACCAAGGCAAGAAGTTTATCAGTGCTAATGCTGCTGACTTAGACTTAGGCGACCTTGAGGACGAGCAAGATAAGGCCAAGCGTGAGCAAACCCAAAAAGAGCATGAGGATTTAATCAAGCGCTTTAAGGAAGCTTTAGGTTCTGAGGTTGAGGATGTTAAGGTTGCCGACGGCTTATCTGAGTCCCCAGCTTGCTTAGTTCAATCTGCTGCTAACTCTGGCTTTAGCCAGCAGATGCGCTTCATTGCTAAGATGCAAGGCACAGAATTACCAGCTGAGAAGTTCATTTTAGAGCTTAACCCAGAGCATGCTTTAGTAAAGCAAGCTTATGCTGAGCCTAATGAGAGCTTATTTAAGGATTGGGCTAACTTAATCTTTATGCAGGCCACCTTATCAGATCAGGGTACCTTAAAGAACCCACGTGAGTTTGTTACCTTAATGAACCGCATGTTATTAAAGTCTGGTGCAGCCCCAGAGACTGAGCCAACCCACCAAGGCGATTCCTCCCTCGAGGCCTAATCTCCTAAACTAAGCTAGCAAAGCTCACCTTAGCTAGCTTGGCTAGCTAAAGTGAGCCCCAGCGCTAACGCATGCGCTAGCGCTGGCGCTATCACCCAACAAAAAAGCTCCTGCTAAATTATTAGCAGGAGCTTTTTGTTTTTTATCTTAACTTAAGGAAATAATCCCTAAAATTGCGCATTAGACAAATTAGCATGTTTAGATTGCGTGATTTATGTGCAAGTTTAGTATAATGATAGCTGATTTAGATTTTCCTTAACGTTTAGGAGCAATCATGCGCATTATTTTATTAGGCCCACCAGGTGCAGGTAAGGGTACTCAAGCTCAAAACTTAACCAAGGCTTTTGATATTCCTCAGATTTCTACTGGTGACATGCTTCGTGCTGCTATTAAGGCAGGCACTCCACTAGGCTTAAAAGCTAAAGAAGTTATGGATGCAGGTCAGTTAGTTTCTGATGACATTATTTTAGGCTTAGTAAAAGAGCGTATTGCAGCTGATGACTGCAAGAACGGCTTCTTATTCGATGGCTTCCCTCGCACTATTCCTCAAGCTGAGGCCTTAGTTGAGGCTAACATCGATATAGACGCTGTTGTTGAGTTACAAGTTCCAGATGAGAAGATTGTAAAGCGTATGTCTGGCCGTCGTGTGCACTTAGCCTCAGGTCGTACTTACCACATCGTTTACAACCCACCAAAGGTTGAGGGTAAGGATGACGTAACTGGTGAGGACTTAGTTATCCGTGCTGACGATGAAGAGGCAACTGTACGTGCTCGTTTAGATGTTTACCATCAGCAGACTGAGCCTTTAGTTGCTTTTTATAAGAACTTAGCTCAAAACGGTAAGACTTATTACTTAGAGCTTGATGGCAACCGTCCAGTTGAGACTATTGCCACTGAAATGATTGATGCTTTAAAGGCTAATGCTCAAAAGTAAGATCATTTAAGTATCTTGCGCTTTAATAAGCGTTTAAAAGGCCCTAGTTGTGTTGTCACCTAGGGCTCTTTTTTAGAAATTTTTTTCTCTGGAGATAAGGATAGTGAGCGTTTTAAATACTAAGGTTGTTACCTCTTGGTGCTTAGCTGGTGCTTTATTAATGAGTAC
>OGPO01000369.1_pt1 | contig 40577 bp, 33 predicted proteins | sample 1553041 | NCBI WGS metagenome assembly OGPO01 (sample SAMEA2580281, study PRJEB22360) | human gut metagenome | biome: human gut; feature: human-associated habitat; material: faeces | place: Denmark | collected 2008/2010 | reverse complement strand
GAAGTACCTTAGAAAATAACAGTAAAATCTGTGAAGTAAATTTAGGCATAGTCAATGGTAGATAAAGAATGATAATTGTAGATATTTTCTATCTACAACCACTATATAAGATGTTTATTTATAAGGCATATAAGAAGGAATTGTAGATGTGGTAGATATTAAGTGTTTTTTATTAACTGGTAATTTATGGAACTCGATTATATAATCCAACAAGTTCTTGTAACTTTGCAGCCATTTTAATTGAAATCCCGATTGAATATGAAGAACAAATACGAGGCTAGGCTAGGTACGGAACGTATGCTACCGCTGGTTTTCAAAATGGCGCTTCCGGCGGTAGCGGCCCAATTTGTCAACTTACTTTATAATATCGTAGATCGTATCTATATCGGGCATATTCCCGAGATCGGGACAAACGCTTTGGCCGGTATAGGGGTGACCACCTCCATCGTGATCTTGATCTCCTCTTTCTCCGCTATCGTGGGAGCGGGCGGTTCGCCGTTAGCGGCCATCGCTCTCGGACAGGGCGACCGGGAACGGGCCGGAAAAATAGTGGGAAATGGATTTATATTGCTTATCCTATTTACTATATTCACTTCCCTCATCACCTATACCTTCATGGAACCGATCCTGCTTTTTACAGGAGCATCAAAATATACGTTAGGATATGCGGTGGATTATCTCTCTATTTATTTACTGGGCACTCTGTTTGTCGAGATATCCACGGGCTTGAATGCCTTTATCAACGCACAAGGGCGTCCGTCTATCGCTATGTGCTCGGTTTTGATCGGGGCTTTATTGAATATCGTATTAGACCCTATCTTCATTTTCTGGTTGGATATGGGGGTAAAAGGCGCCGCGCTCGCCACGATCCTATCGCAAGCTTGCAGTGCCATATGGGTATTGAGCTTCCTTTTCTCAAGACGTGCCTCCTTGCCTTTGGAAAGGCGGTATATGAGACTGGACCGAAGAATCGTACTCTCGATGTTCGCTTTGGGAATTTCTCCGTTCATCATGGCCAGCACGGAGAGTCTGGTGGGTTTCGTCTTGAATAGTAGTTTGAAAAATTTTGGTGATATCTATGTGAGCGCATTGGCTATCTTACAGAGTGCCATGCAATTCGCTAGCGTACCGCTGACCGGTTTCGCCCAAGGATTCGTACCGATCATAAGCTATAATTACGGACATGGAGACAAACAGCGGGTGAAAGATTGTTTTCGTATCGTGCTAATCGTTATGTTCTCTTTCAACTTGATACTCATGCTATTCATGATCTTATTCCCCTCAACCGTAGCCTCCGCTTTTACAAGCGACGAGGAGTTGATCGATACCGTCCGTTGGGTCATGCCCATCTTCTTGGCGGGTATGACGATTTTTGGCTTACAACGAGCTTGCCAGAATATGTTCGTAGCGTTGGGACAAGCTAAGATATCTATCTTTATCGCCTTGCTTCGTAAAGTAATCCTCTTGATTCCTTTGGCATTACTATTACCTAATTTTATGGGGGTAACCGGCGTATATGCGGCAGAAGCCGTATCGGATGCCACGGCCGCTATTTGCTGTACGTTGTTATTTATATGGAAATTCCCGAAGATACTAGGGAAAATCAAGCAAAAAGAAGAAAGGGCTGCCCAATAACGGACAGCCCCCTGATAAAGCCTTAAAGATTAAAATGAATCGTATTAATATCCCGGATTCTGTGTCAAGTTAGGATTCAGGCTAAGGATATCGGCATAGATGGAGAATACCGTTGTATATCCCGTCTTATCCTCTTGATAATCCAGTGAGCTGGCGGAATGTTTCACGCCTACATAACGGTCTACCGTAGCCTCGGTAAACTTGCCGAAACGGATCAAATCCTGCCGGCGTACGCCTTCCCAAGCTAATTCAAGCATACGCTCGTCTAATAGCGTATCCAGCGTTACGTTTTGTAGCGGTTTGGCGCCTACACGGTTGCGAACTTGGTTCACCTCATCGTCTCCATTCTGTCCCAGACGAATCTTGGCTTCCGCCTTCATCAGCAACGCGTCGGCGAAACGGAAGATCACGCAGTCATTTCCATGCAAGTTTCCACCATCCTGAGCATTCTGGTCGAACTCATATTTAGCCATACGAGCTCCGGCGGTCTTCACCAACAAACCATCGGAGGCATCCATATATACCTTCGGGGCGTTCGGCTCATATTTCAAAGGAACTTTCTGTCCGTCCCATTCCGTATAGATCGTCTTTCCGTCCGGGCCGGTCACCTCGCCCGTAAAATAAGTAAGCTTACAACGAGGATCCTCATCCGCCGTACCGAACTTAAACACGTTCATCGCCTTCACCGTAGCGCAAGAGCCATTCCATCCGGATTGGCCGTAAGCGGTTGCATGATCATAATGGCGGGTACGTACCAAATTGTAGTCCTTAGCGTCCGGATAAGCGACCGGGTCCATAGGAACCGTGAAAATATTCTCAACCGAGGTCTCGTTCGCTACGGCGAAATTCTCCGAGAAGTTTCCCTGCAATTTATAGCCCAAAGCCTCCAGCTTATCCACATAAGCGATCGTAGCCTCCCAAGCGTTCATCTCTTTACCGTCAACGGTAAACTTGATGTTCTTTCCAGCCGGACGATTGCCGTCCGTCCAATTGTCGTCCGCATAAACCTCCGCGTTCAACGCCAACTTAGCCAAGATCATATAAGCCACCGGCTTGGTAATACGTCCGTAATACTCACCTTTTTGGTTACTGCGGTTATCTGAAAGATAAGGCAACGCCTCCTCCAACTCCGAACGGACAAAGTTAAATACAACGCTACGCTCAGATTGCTTTACCTCAGACATCGGTGTCGTAGAGGAAGTTACCAACGGAACACGAGCGAACAAATCCAACAACTCATAATAGAAAAACGCACGGACCGCACGGACCTCTTCCAGATAAACCTTGAAATATTCCACGTCCGGTTGTTCCTCGGCAAAGGCTTGCAACTTATCAACACTCTGGTTGCATTTTCCGATCTGCTCATACAAGAAATCCCAAGAGTTCTTGGTCAAATCATTCATCGTGCCCCAACGGTGTAAGAAAATATTCTGCCATAAACCGCCATCTTCCCAGTCGCCAATACGGCAAGGAAGCATAGCCTCATCGCTGGAGAAGGTATTCAAGTCATATACATGACGGTCGTTACCCATGATCTTGAACATATTATTGTACAGGCTCGCAACCGTGTTTACATAGACCAACGTAGGGCTTTGGAACGCGGTCTCCTCATCAAACGCGTCTGTAGGACGCTCTTCCAAAAAATTAGAACAGGAAGAAAATGCCGCGGCGGCAGCGGCTATCATAAAGCTATATATAAATTTCTTTTTCATGACTCTTTAAATGGATTTAGAAGTTAACACTCAAACCTAATGAATACGTACGGGATAACGGATAGAAACGTTTGTTATCCATACCTAGGTCATTATTATCTTTATCGACCGTCGTACTGTTAATCATCGGAGACAAGCCGGAGTAACCCGTGATCGTAGCCACGTTGTTCACCGAGAATGTCACACGGATATTCTTCACGTATTTCTCGATCTTCTTGCAATCGATGTTGTAACCCAACGTAATATAATCGATATTCAAATAATTGCCCTTTTCCAACCAATAATCAGAGATCGACTGGTCGTAGATCTTGCTTTCCGGAGCCTTAGCCAACGCGTTGTATGTAGGGAACTGGCTCAAGTTCATATAAGCTAGCGATGTACCGTTGAAGATCTTATGACCGAAAGCGCCGTTCATCTGCGTCATCAAGTCAAAGCGTTTGTAGCGGAAGCTGAAGTTCATTCCCAGATAATATTTCGGCATGGCTTGGCCGGCGATATAACGGTCGCCACCATCATTGGTATCCAAACCCTCTTTTCCATCGATCGTCTGATCCAAGTTGTAGATATAGCGGCCTTCGATAGCGTTTCCATTTTCATCCAAAGCCGGAGTCAAGCCCAAGCAACGAGGAATGTAGAACACTCCGACAGGCTGGCCTACCATCTGATAAACCACACGGTTGTTTCCTACGAAACCGGCACCACTCATACTGGACAGATCCATATATTGTTTCGCCTGCAACTCTTGTCCCATATAAGAACCGCTCAAGGAGTTCAATTTATTCTTCTGGTAAGAGAAATTCACGCCCATGTTGAAATCGAAATCCTTTGTCTTCACGATACCACCGCTTACAGCCAATTCCACGCCGGAGTTGGTCATCTCTCCCAAGTTCGCCAATAATTCCGGATATACGAACGGAGGAACCGGAACCGCGTATTTATACAACAGATCCGTAGTCTTGGAAGTATACCAATCGGCGGTCAACGTAAAGCGGCCATCGAGGATACCAGCGTCCACACCCACATCGAATGTCTTTTTCACCTCCCAACGCAAGTCCGGGTTCGAGTTACGTGTAAAGCCATAGGTAGCGGTAGAATTTCCATTGACGGAAGTCACGCCGTTCGGGCTCATCAAAGCCAACGAGTTATAAGCCTCGATAGCATCTTGGTTACCGGTCAGACCATAACCCGCACGTAGTTTCAACTGGCTCAGCCAATCCACGTCTTTCAAGAAAGCCTCCTCATTCAACACCCAAGCGGCGGAAGCGGAAGGGAAGAAGCCCCATTTATTATTCATACCCAATTTAGAGGAACCGTCCGCACGTAAGTTCACGGTAGCGATAAAACGGTTGTCATACATATAATTGAAACGACCCATGAATGAGGCCAGACGATTCTCGTTTTGGAAAGAAGTCACGTCTCCGTATTTCACTGTACCACCCGCTTTCAGGTTGTTATAACCGAAGTAATCCGTCTCAAAGCCACGGGCACCGGCGCTAAATCCCGTATAATGATATTTTTGTCCCTCTACCAAGGCCAAAGCGTCGATATGATGTTTCTCATTCAAATCCTTATTATAGGATAACTGGATATTACCCATCAAGATATTCTGCTTATTATCCGCACGGTAACCATGAGCGTCGGAAGTTTGCGTAATCGCCTTCAAATCTTTCGGGATATACTTCATGTTCTCCTTCACGTTATACGTATAAGAGCCGAATGCGCTCAGTTTCAACCCGTCCAGAATCGTCCAAGTCAATTTACCGTGTACGTTCACGTAAGCGTTCTTCTCACGATCCTGTATCTCAAGGCGTCCCAGCGGGTTTTGGATCTCGTTCGCGTAGGGATCCTCATCCCATTTGCCATCCTCATTCTTATGCGTAGGGAAGGTCGGGTTGTAAGTGGCGGCCGAATAGAAAGTTTTCTCATAATCGTTCGTATAATCCACTTGTTTCAAGGAACCGAACATACCGAACTCGATTTTCAACTTATTGTTGAACATATTCTGTGAAGCGTCCAGTTTAGCCGTATAATTCTTCATACCGCTATTCTTGATAATACCCTGTTGATCGATCACGCCTACAGAAGCACGATAATTCGAATCGTCGTTACCCGCGCCGAAAGAGATGTTATGGTTCTGCGTATAACCCAATTGCTCGATCTCGTCGAAGAAATTCGTATTACCTCCCATATCCAGCGGAGTCATGCCTAACGCCTTCGCCGTAGAGCGGAACTCATCGGCGGATAACATCTTCAAGTTCTTATAAACGTTACTGATACCGAAGTTGCCGTTATAACTCAACGTCTTCATACCGTTCTTACCTTTCACCGTAGTCACTACGATTACACCGGCGGCACCACGTGAGCCGTACTGAGCGGTCTCGGAAGCGTCCTTCAAGATCGTGAACGTCTCGATGTCGGCGGGAGCGATCGCGTCCAACATGCTCAAATCACCGAATACGCCATCGATAATCACCAAGGGATCATTACCACCGGACAAAGAGGTCGTACCACGTACACGGATAGAAGGCTTAGAGGCAGGGTCGCCACCCGTCTTGGAGATTACCACACCGGCAACCTTACCTTTCAAGGATTCCAACGGCGTATTCACCACACCTTGGTTCATATCCTCTTTCTTGATACGCTCTACCGCACCGGAGATCGTACGCTTGCTACCGGTAGCGTAACCTACTACTACCACCTCGTCCAACGCCTCTACATCCTCGTCCAGAATGATATTCAGGTTCTGCTGTCCATTTACCGGGATCTCTTGTGATTTATAACCGATATAAGAGATGGTCAGAGTCCCGTCTTTCGGAGCTGCCAACGTGAAATTTCCGTCCATATCGGAAATCGTACCATTCGTTGTTCCTTTCACAAGGACACTAGCTCCAATAATCGGATCGCCGAATTTAGAGTCTTTCACTACACCTTTTACGGTAATGTCTTGAGCATAACTGCTAAAGGAAAGAAAAAGTCCCAAAAGAAGTAGGAACAGACCTCTTTCCCGCAAAGAGAAGAAATGCTTTTTCATGCTTTACAATTTAAGATTACTAAATTAATTTTATTTATTTCGTTTGCTTGATAAAACAACCAAGAGGGGGAATCCCCCCCTTCTCGGACATAAAATAATCTTACAGGAATAAAGGGCGGGTAAAAGCGGGCCTAGTTGTTATATAATAAATTGATTTGATCATAAAATAGAATACTTTTGTTACATTTGCCTCAATCTTTTATCTAAAGTGGTATGTGTGAGCAATTGTATCTAACGGATGATCGTCTTCTTTTCGATAAGATCAGAGGGGGCAACGCAAAGGCGTTCGAATACGCTTTTCGCAAGTTCTCTCCCCGTTTAGAGGCATTTGCCCAGAAATACACCAACGATACAAACGAGGCGGAGGATATCGTACAGGATGTATTCTTGAAATTATGGGAAAGAAGGGAGTTGCTGGATAACATCTCGCTGACCTCTTTTCTTTTCATGATGGTAAGGAATAGTTGTCTAAACTATTTAAAACACCGTCAGATAGCCGATACGGTACAGCAACGGATACCGGATACCGAGACTGCCGAGCGATTATACGCGGCGGATTTCGTACCCGACCCTTCCTCCTTGCTGATCCAAAAGGAACTGTCCGACTCGATCGATCAGATTATGGAGGAACTACCGCCCAAATGCAAGGAAGCGTTCGTTCTCAGCCGTCTGAATGGCTTGAAAAACCGGGAGATAGCGGAACATATGGCTATTACGGAGAAAGTGGTGGAGAAACACATCACTCGTGCCTTGAAACGATTCCGGGATGGATTAAGGCGTTATGCCTTATTACTGGGAACGCTCCTTAGTCTTTGGAAATGGTAATACAGATTTAGTAAAACAGGAAAATGGAGAATAAACGATTCGAACATATAATTACACGGTATCTGAAAGGCAAGGCGACCCCGGAGGAAGAAGCGGAGTTGCTTCAAGCCATCCATGCCTCCAAGGAATGGGAGGCCGCTTTCCGGAAGCGAACTGCCGAATGGAATCCTTTGGAAGAGACTGAAGCCGATCCGGAAACGGACCGGAAATGGAATCGGATCGCTTCGATCATCACGCCCTCGGAATCTCAGTCGCAGACCGAAGAGGCACCGGTTATTTCTTTGGTCTCAACTTCTTCCCTAAGAATATGGTTCTCGATAGCAGCGGTGGTCTTACTATTGCTTGTATCCGGAGTTACCGTCTATTTCTTGAATCAAGGCGGAAAAGCGGGAACAGGAAATGCCGAATGGCAAACGATTATAGCTGCGCAAGAGGATCGTTCGATCCTTTTACCCGATGGTAGTTCCGTTTATCTGAGAGAGAATTCCGAGCTAAGCTATCCGGAGGTCTTCGCCTCTTCCATACGAGAGGTCAAAATCAAAGGAGAAGCCTTCTTTGAGGTCACTCCCAATAGCGAGCAGCCTTTTATAGTTGATGCTTCCGGCTTATCGGTCAAGGTACTGGGAACCTCTTTCAGCGTACAGACCTCCGATCAAGGAAATGAGATCTCCGTGATCTTGGTAGAAGGAAAGGTGAGCCTGAATAACGCGCATGAGAAAGAATTGGTACAGTTGCATCCGAACCAAAAAGCCGATTATTTCGTGAATGACGAACATTATACGGTAACGGAAGTTGATAGTGAACGGCTTACCTCGTGGAGAAAAGGGATCATCTTTTATGATAACGCTTCCCTAGATGAAATCGTACGCTTGATCGAACAAACCTATAAGGTCTCACTCATGTACACACGTCCGGAAAACGATGATCAACGTTTCTCCGGCGCTTTTCTAAAGACACAAAAATTAGAAACCGTATTACAACAAACCAATAAACTCACGGGTACGAACTTGATTCTTATTCAATGAAGAGATACGCACCACTGCTGTTAACCTTTCTTTTTCTCCCGTTGCTCTTCTCCTGCTTCAATCTGGAAGAAGACCTATACGACCAGCTGGAGAAAGAGGATTATTATGCGGATTATGAATCTCTAATGGCCTCCGTACTCCGTCCTTATGAGCACGCGAAATGGGCGGAGACTAATTTCTCTTTCTGGCTGCAAGAGTTATCGGCGGATCAGCTCGTGATCACCCAAAAACGAGAGCATTGGGAAGACGGGGGCGTATGGCGTATGATCCACCAACATACATGGGACACGTACGAGAAAAACAGCGAGCAAATGTGGAACGCTTGCTACGGTGGTATCGGATATTGTAACAATACGTTGGCGGATATCCAAGAGTTATCATATGATAACTTCGGACTCCCAGAGTCCGACAAGCGGCAGCATATCGCCGAGCTTACCGCTTTACGGGCTTATTTCCAACTTTTACTTCTGGATGCGTTCCGCATCCCTGCGATCTCCCTCACGACAGAGGAAGAGGTTGGTTCAGCTACCCCACAAGAAAATTTCCACTTTATAGAAAAGAGCTTATTAAACGCCATCCCCGATTTACCCAAAGCCCCCTCCAAGAATTACGAGGGACGTATCACCCAAGGAGCGGCGGCCGTATTATTGATGAGGCTCTATTTTAACGCGTCTTGGTACATCAATATACCGATGTGGGAACAGACCGGAGCGCTTTGCGAACGGATTATCAACGGAGAGTTCGGCACTTACTCTCTCACCTCGGAATGGACCGATTTATGGAACGCAGGCAATCAAGATTGTCCGGAACTAATCTGGTCTTATCCCCAGTCCCGGCAAGTAGGGTATGATGATTTTTACTATCTGTTTTTTATGCACTACCAAGCGCCCGAACGATTCGGCTGTGGCAAGGATTTGCCGGCGGCCTATAATGGTTGTCACCTCAGTCCCTCTTACGATCCATCCGGCAAGCCCTACCCTTATACGTTAGGACGCACGTTTTCCAAATTTCCTGATACGGATCTCCGGAAGAAGAACTTCAAGGTACTCTCACAAGGCATTTACGAGGGATTATTCCTCTTCGGAGCCCAACAGATATACAATATCGACCAGCTTCAGTATGGCGCCGAGGAATGGGGAAATTACCCCCTCATTTTCATAGATCAAGTAGCACGTTATTCCGACCATCTATCCGATACGGAAAAGAAAGCGCTCACAGATAAACAATTATCTTCCGATACGCCGTGGATCATACAAGATAAAAGATTCACCTCCCTCGCATCCAATATCAAGACCGGCGAGGAGAATACAGGTATCCGTATCGTGAAATATCCGCTTTATCCATCCGGAGACGTGGGGCTGATGGCGAATAATCTGGTAGTGTTACGGCTAACAGAGGTTTATTATACGCTGGCGGAAGTTTCCTTCCGTCTGGGTAATCCAGCCAAGGCCGAGGCGATCTTGAACCAGATACGCAAACGATACTATGCGCCGGAAGACTGGGAACAAGTACGCTATCCGGAAGATGGCTCCGTCCTTACCGCACAGGAATTATTGGATGAATGGGGACGTGAATTTCTAGCGGAGAAACGAAGACGTACCGATTTAAACCGGTTCGGCCTATTCACGACCGGTATCTGGTGGGATAAGCAACCCTCCGATAGTTATCGCCGGTTCTATCCGATACCTGCCCGGGCGATATCGGCCAATCCCTTATTGAAACGCTCGGAAGGATATATCTATTAACCGTTTAATTCACCCTATGCAAATCAAGATATACATATCATTCTTAATAACGGCTCTGTTCCTTTGCGTCCCGCATACACGGGCCCAAGAGATCGAGGTTCCCATCACCTTGAATGAACATGGGACTCAATTAAGGGATGTATTGCGGAAAATAGAGCAACAATCCCCTTATCTTTTCCTATACAACGAGACTCAGTTGGATATGAAACAGAAAATCAATGAGAAAATAACCTCGCCGGATATCCGTAAAATACTAGACCGGCTATGCGGACCGATCGGGATACGCTATGAGATCATGGACGTACAAATCTTGTTGATGCCTAAGATCGATACAAGGAAGCCCAAGCCCTATCCAGTCCCGGTTACGGGTTATATCACGGATGAGAAAGGGTCTCCCATGGAATTTGTCTCGGTAATCGACCTTCTTTCCGGTAAAGGAGGACTAACGAATGAGGAAGGGTATTTCCGCATCTTTACGGATAAGGATTCGTGCCGGCTACAAATCTCCCATCTGGCCTATAAGCCGGAGCTAAGGACGGTGGGGCCCGATAACCGTCATTTACAGATCCAATTGATACCGGCCGTCTTTAATTTGGACGAGGTGGTAGCGATCGGCTACGGAACCTTGGCACGCAAGGAGCTGACATCAGCCGTGGGTTATGTATCCTCGGAACGGTTCTTATCCGGGAAGGTCAACAATCCCATCCAAGGCATCAAAGGATTGATCGCCGGAATGAGCATCTCGGGATCTTCCTTGTCCGATATAAACTCGATACCGGATATACAGATACGGGGCGCCGGGTCTATTTTGGCCGGAAACAATCCGCTAGTCGTGGTAGATGGGGTACCCGGAGTATCCTTGAATAGTTTATCGCTAGCCGAAATCGCCTCCATATCGGTATTAAAAGACGGATCTTCCGCCGCCATTTACGGATCGAACGGGGCTAACGGAGTGATCTTGATAACGACCAAAAGCGGTAAAAGCTCGGATAAGTTGCAGGCCAATTACCAAACCTACCTAGCGGCCGCTCACGAATATAATAGACCTCGTGTCCTTTCGCCCGAAGCCTTTGTAGCAGCCGGGAGAGACGCTGATCTAGGGTACCATACGGATTGGCAAGCCGCTTTGATACGTTCCTGCCCCTTGGAACAAAATCATGATTTATCCATTCAAAACGGATGGAAAAGCGGGGCGTTCCGTATCTCCATGAATTACAGGGACGGACAAGGGTTAGACATCGTATCCTCCCGCCGGGAGTACGCCTTACGTACCCATATCAGCCAAAACCTCCTCTCCGGCTATCTGGAGCTAACCGTATCGCTCGCTTACAAAAAACAACATTTGCGCCTAGGTAACCATACAGCTTTCCAACAGGCGATGCTAGCCAATCCTACCGCCCCGATCTATACCGATGAGGAGGAGACGGAGTATCTCTATCCTTCCGGTTTCGAGCGGGATAATCCCGTAGCCTCACTAAAAGAGGAAAACCGGCAACAAGAGAACCAGTTTATGACCGGCTCGCTAACCGCACGGATCAACTGGAGCAAACCTTTTTACTCCACCATTATGCTCGCCGAGAACCGGGAAGAGAGTGAGGAAAATGTCTATTGGACCTCACGGGCCAAAGAATCCGTAGACAATAACCGGAAAGGGCGAGCGGATCGTACCTCTTCCAAATATGTAAACCGGACGCTAGACTGGACGAATCATTACGATAAAGCGTGGGACCAGCACACGGTCAAAGCGATGATAGGCTATTCATTCCAACGTTGGGATCATTCGGGAATGAACGCCGGAAATGCCGACTTTCCTACCGACTTCTTCACATGGAACAACATAGGCACCGGTTCTTACCTTACCGATGGAAAAGCAACCTTAAGCTCATTCAAGAATTCCAGCAAGTTGATTAGTGTCTTTGCCCGGTTTAATTATTCCTACCGGGACTTATTGATGCTTTCCGCTTCGTTTCGCAGGGAAGGTTCCAGTAAATTCGGGGCGAATCATAAATGGGGCAACTTCCCTGCCCTTTCGGGTGGTATACGCTTGAGCGAGTTACCCGCCTTCCAAACGGAATGGTTGGACGATCTTAAATTCAGAGTTGGTTACGGGGTATCGGGCCGCCATAATTTCTCCCCTTACCAATCGCTAGAGACGTACGCCGGAGCGGGTAAAGTCATGGTAGACGGTAAATGGATACAAGTATTCGGGCCTAGCAATAACCCTAATCCGGATTTACGCTGGGAAAAAAGTCTGCATACCAACATAGGCGCCGAGGCGATCTTACTTAACTCCCGCCTCATGCTCTCCTTGAATCTATTCAAACGTACGACAAAAGATCTCCTGTTTGTCTACAACGCGATCAAGCCTCCCATGATCTATGATAATATCACGACAAACGTAGGCACTATCGACTCCAAAGGATTGGAATGGGAAATGAACTGGCTACCCGTGCGTACCAAGAACTTTCAATATTCGGCAAGCCTCACCGGTAGCCTATTGAGCAGTACGCTGAAAAGCCTTTCCAACAACCAGTTCAAGCTAGGCTATACCTATCTGTATGATCTTCCCACCCCCGGATTACCCGGCCCGGCTATCCGCTTGGAGGAGGGAAAGCCAATCGGCTCCTTTTTCGGTTGGCGCTATGCCGGAACCGACGCCGAGGGTAATATCTTGGTATGGAGCAAAGACGGGAGAAAGATCCCGACCACGGAACGAACCGAGGAAGACAAGAATTTTATCGGCAACGGCGTACCGAAAGTGCAGCTCTCTTTCAGCCATACGTTTACTTGGAAGAATTTTGATTTACGATTGTTTTTCACCTCTTGGCTGGGGTACGACCTGTTGAATCTGAAACAAATGTACTACGGGCTACAAAACGTACCGGTTACCAATCTTTTAGAAGACGCTTATACCCGTAACGACGCCATCAAGGGAGACAAGATCTATTGCGATTATTTTCTTGAGAACGGTAATTTCCTGAAATTAGAAGAATTGACCTTGGGATATAAAATTCCTCTCCCAGACAATAAATGGATTCAATCGTTACGCTGCTATTTCTCGGTAAATAATGTATTTACACTTACCGGATATACCGGAGGCGATCCCGCTAATATCAACGTGAATAGCGTAGAACCCGGTATCGAGACCACTTCCATCTATCCTGTAGCCCGTACCTTCACGCTGGGATTATCCGTCCAATTCTAAAGACCTCCACTGCAAGCCGGGTTGCAGTAACACAACCCGCAAGGCTCTATCCGGGAAACCTGTAGTCAATATTTATTTTGTACGAAAAGCAAGCGCAAAAGGAACAACCTAATCAGTTAATCCCTAACTTTGTGAGCCTAAACAGTAGAAAACATGGTACAAAGATTCGATTACTTAGTGATAGGCTCAGGAATCGCCGGTATGAGTTTCGCTCTGAAAGTAGCCAATGAAGGCAAGAGCGTAGCACTTATCTGTAAAGCCGGACAAGAAGAAGCCAACACATATTTCGCACAAGGAGGTATCGCTTCCGTAACCAACTTGAAAGTAGATAATTTCGAGAAGCACATAGAAGACACGATGATCGCCGGCGACTGGATCAGCGACCGGGCAGCCGTGGAGAAAGTCGTGCGCGAGGCCCCTGCCCAGATCGAGGCGCTTATCCGATGGGGAGTTAATTTCGATAAGAAAGAAAGCGGAGAATTCGATCTGCATAAAGAAGGAGGACACTCCGAGTTTCGTATCCTGCACCATGCCGACAATACGGGAGCCGAGATACAGACGAGCTTGATAGAAACGGTAAACAACCATCCCAACATCACCGTATTCACGAACCATTATGCGGTAGAGATTATCACCCAGCACCATATGGGCATTATCGTCACCCGCCATACCCCCGGTATCAAATGTTTCGGTGCCTATGTATTGAACGAGGATACGGGCGAGGTACATACTTTCTTGTCAAAGATAACCGTTATGGCGACAGGCGGTTGCGAGGCCGTTTACCGGAATACGACAAACCCGCTGGTAGCTACCGGAGACGGTATCGCCATGGTTTACCGCGCGAAAGGCTCCGTAAAAGATATGGAGTTTATCCAGTTCCACCCGACCGCCTTGTATCATCCGGGCGACCGTCCCTCTTTCCTCATCACCGAGGCGATGCGCGGATATGGAGCTGTATTGAGAAACCTTGGCGGCGAGGAGTTCATGCATAAATATGATCCCCGTCTTTCCTTGGCTCCCCGTGATATCGTAGCCCGTGCGATCGATAGCGAGATGAAACAACGGGGTGAAGACCATGTCTATTTGGACGTGACGCACAAAGATCCGGAAGAGACGAAGAAACACTTCCCCAATATCTATAAGAAATGCCTCAGCTTAGGGATCGATATCACGAAAGATTACATCCCGGTAGCCCCTGCGGCCCATTATTTATGTGGAGGTATCAAGGTAGACCTAAACGGGCAATCCAGCATCCGTCGCCTATATGCGATCGGAGAATGCTCTTGTACCGGCCTGCACGGTGGTAACCGCTTAGCTTCAAACTCATTGATCGAGGCAGTTGTATATGCCGACGCCGCGGCGAAACACTCATTAAGCGTCATGGATCGCTATGAGTTTAACCAAGATGTACCGGAATGGAACGATGAGGGAACGATCACCAATGAAGAGCGTGTATTGATCACCCAAAGCATGAAAGAGGTAAACCAGATCATGGAAGCGTATGTAGGTATCGTTCGTAGTAACACACGTTTGATCCGTGCGTGGAACCGTCTGGATATTTTATATGAGGAGACAGAGAGCCTTTTCAAACGTTGTAAGGCATCCCGTGAATTATGTGAGTTGCGTAATATGATCAATGTAGGTTATTTGATCACTCGTCAAGCGATGGAACGGAAAGAGAGCCGGGGATTACATTATACGATTGATTATCCGCCGGTTAAATAATTGAAAATTGAGAATTGAAAATTGAGAATTAACATAGTTAGTAATTCTCAATTTTCAATTCTCAACTTTTAATTATCAATAGTTCTGTTTCATCGGTTCGAAATAAGCTTGCGGATGAGCGCATGCCGGACAGTTAACCGGAGCTTTCTTGCCCTCGAATACGAAACCACAGTTGCGACATTGCCACAAGATAGCCTCAGCTTTCTCAAATACCGTACCTGTTTCTACATTATTCAATAACTTACGGTAACGATTCTCATGCTCTGCCTCTACCTTAGCGATCATCTTGAAAGCTACAGCGATAGCGGGGAAACCTTCTTCCTCTGCGATCTTAGCGAACTCAGGATACAATTCAGCCCACTCCTCATTCTCACCAGCTGCCGCGGCGGCCAAGTTCTCAGCGGTTGTTCCGATTACGCCTGCAGGATAAGAAGCGGTAATCTCAACCATTCCACCTTCCAAGAATTTAAAGAAACGTTTAGCGTGTTCCTTCTCTTGCTCGGCTGTTTCCATGAAAACACCTGCGATTTGCTCGTAACCTTCTTTTTTAGCTACGCTAGCGAAAAATGTGTAACGACTTCTTGCCTGAGATTCTCCGGCGAATGATTTCAATAAATTCTGCTCGGTACGTGTACCTTTAATACTTTTTTCCATAATGCTAATTTTATGTAGTAAATTAATGAGTCTGTTTTTTATATCGTTTTTCTTATGACCGATCAAAAGTAAGAATTTGTTTCCAAACATCGATTACGCAAACATTAAATAATATCTATCTCTCAATAGATATCACTTATTTATCAAGGAAAAACTTCTCCTCCTTTATACAATGAAACAACAAATCCTCCTAAATTGTTTACACAAAACCGGAATGCGTCTTTAGATTTTTTGCATCTTCTTTATTTTATTAACTTTGCATCCTCAAATCAAACAGGCAAGAAGAAAAATGAAGAACAAATTTGATTTTCAGCCCAAACTCTTTACGGCGCTGAGAAATTATTCCAAAGAGAGGTTCATGACGGATCTCATGGCGGGTATAATTGTCGGCATAGTTGCCCTACCACTCGCCATCGCTTTTGGTATCGCCTCCGGGGTAAGTCCGGAGAAAGGGTTGATCACGGCTATTATCGGTGGATTCATCGTCTCCCTTTTAGGAGGCTGCAACGTACAGATCGGCGGACCTACCGGAGCGTTTATCGTGATCGTTTATGGCATTATACAGAACTTCGGTATCGAAGGGCTTGCCATCGCTACCGTCATAGCGGGTATTATTCTGGTATTGATGGGCGTGTTGAAGCTCGGTACCGTGATTAAGTTTATCCCCTACCCGATTGTCGTAGGTTTCACGAGTGGTATCGCTATCACTATCTTCACGACACAAATGAAAGACTTATTTGGATTGACTATGGATAAAGTCCCCGCCGATTTCATCTCTAAATGGATCGCATATTTCGGGGCGTTCGATACGGTTAACCCTTGGGCATTCGTTATCGGTATCATTAGTATCCTGATCATTACGTTAAGCCCGAGGCTAACGAAGAAAATTCCGGGTTCCTTGATCGCTATCGTCATCATGACGATCGTTGTTTACATTATGCGTAATCATTTGGGTATTACAGGTATCGAGACGATTGGAGACCGGTTTACTATTAACGCTTCCTTGCCAGCCCCGGCTCCGATCACGTTTAATATGGAAACTATCAACTTATTGCTTCCCTCCGCCTTTACGATCGCTATCCTTGGGGCTATCGAGTCTTTATTATCCGCTACGGTAGCGGATGGTGTGACAGGCGACAAGCATAATTCAAATACGGAACTAATCGCCCAAGGTGCGGCGAATATCATCGTTCCTATTTTTGGCGGTATTCCCGTGACCGGCGCCATCGCCCGTACAATGACCAATATAAATAATGGTGGACGAACTCCGGTTGCCGGTATTATTCACGCCATCGTATTATTATTGATTTTGCTTTTCCTCGGACCGCTTACCAAACACATTCCAATGGCTTGTCTGGCTGGCGTATTGATCATCGTATCCTATAATATGAGTGAGTGGCGTACGTTCCGTTCCTTGATGAAAAACCCGAAAAGCGACGTATCCGTCTTGTTGGTGACTTTCTTCCTGACGGTTATCTTTGATCTTACGATCGCTATCGAGATCGGCCTTCTGATCGCCATGTTATTTTTTATGCGCCGTGTGGCTGAGACCACGCATGTATCCGTCACCACGGATGAGATCGATCTTTCCGACGAGGGCGAGATTCATCATGACGAGGAAGTCCTCTCCCTGCCTAAAGGTGTAGAGGTATACGAGATCGATGGTCCGTTCTTTTTCGGCGTAGCGAATAAGTTCGACGGCATCATGAAAAGTATGGGAGATAAACCGAAAGTCCGCATCATCCGTATGCGTAAGGTTTCGTTCATAGATTCTACCGGTCTGCATAACTTGGAAAGTCTTTTCCGTCTTTCCGAGGCAGAGCATATCCATATGATACTTTCCGGGGTCAATGAACATGTACACCGTGTATTGACAAAATCCGGATTCGATAAGAAGATTGGCGCAGAAAATATTTGCAGTAATATCAATGAGGCAGTAGAGAAAGCAAAAGCTGCCGTACAAGACTAAGATACTATCAGACAGTGGGAGACGCAGCATGCTGCGTCTCTACAACTGGATATTTATTCCGGTAAATAATACCAGTCCTCTGGTAAGACAGCTTCCTTTATTTTACGGCTGGAAACCCCGACCTCCAAGGCCTCGCCCATATAATCCTCGAAATACAAAACACGTAATTCGTGGAAACCAGCGTCTAACGCCACCTTTCCTTTCGCTATACGAGCGTTATGCGAGCCATCATTATCAACAATAGCTTTCCCGTCTATAAATAGTTTGGAACCATCATCCGAATACGTATAAAAGCGATATACACCTTTTTCAGGGATATTTATCAACGTACGGAACTCATAAGCGAAATGATCCTTGGCCAGAGCCTCCTGAATAGAGATATTTTTCATCGTACCCTCTTTCACTTTTGTCCCGGAAACGATCTGATCCGTATGTTTAAATTTACCTTCATAATAGGTATAAGCTACCCCGTGCTTTTTAGGTTCTACCGTTTTGGCGGGTAAGAATTCCATCGTTTCCTCATCCTTAGAGGTCAGGCCAGACGGATAATAATACGTATATTCCTTTCCGGACGGGGTACGAATCCATGAATCAAACTCAAACTTGCCTTCACGCAATTCAATGATACGGCCACCCCGCTCGAAATCTCCATAAGCGTCCCATCCGGATACACGCCCGAAAGCTAGCCCCACATTATATAACATTCCTATATAATCGTTATCATGATCGTGCCCGGCAAAAGTAGCCATCACATCCTTCATTTCCACCAAGGAAGCGAAGAAGCCCGTGTTGATCTTGGGAGAGGCGATTCCCTCTTCTTTCTGTCCTAATGTAGTCTCCGCCCCAACGATCTCATTATATTCCAACAGAGGAATATGGAAAAAAGCCAAGGCTGGCAACGGTTTGCCGCCATTTTCCTTGGTATAGCGCATACTTTGCTCACGATACCAATGGATCTGGTCGAAATGAATCCAATCATACGTGCCATAATCCTTCAGCGTAGGATAATCGTTGGAGTCGATACAATACAATAAGGCCGCCGGTTTCTTTCCGTCCGAACTGTAGACCGGTACCACATAGTTTCCGGCTCCATGGATATCACCCGGTCCCTTCTCGCCCATAAAATAAGGTGATTTACTAAGCATGGCATAAATCTCGTCCTTGGGGACGATCTCCGCGTCATGATTTCCCATCATGACCGTAAACGGTATCTTGGCCTCCTCAAAGATCCCGATCACCGACTTCCATCCTTCCAAACCGGGGTTTGCTGTCACCACGTCGCCCGTCAGCATTGCCACATCCGGATTCTCCGCCTTTAATACGGATTGTATCGTAGCGACTGTCTTAGCGCATTTAGATGATTTCTGATCCCAATGAATGTCTGTAAATTGGACGATCTTGAATTTCCCATCCTTGAAAGCAAGCTGTTTTTGTGCGAATAAGCTCATCGGGGCGCAAAAGCACAACAAGGCTATCGCTAATAAAAAAGTCTTTTTCATGTTCTTCGATTTAGTAATTGGGGGCTAAGTTATAAAAAAAAGAGAGCGATGTATAAAAACAGGCTCTCTTCTTTATGTTAAATGCCACAATGAAACCCTTGCTGTCAAACAAAAGCTATATACATATCCGCAAGCCGGGTTTTCCTGTCAAAATGCGGGATCTCTTTTACTATTTTCTCACAATCCTCAAGGCTCATTCCTCCTTTAGGTTCCCCCCAGTACCAAAGCTTTGGGGCATTCTGTTTCTTACTTGTTGATTCCATAATTCTCGTTGTTTTTATCTTAAGACAGGAAATGATGAAATACCCCTATCCACAAAGTATATAAAAGATTAAAATAAAGTGAATCCCTACCGTATGCTCCAACAATCCTGTTTGTATAGAAAACAACCGTGATTGTGGAATGTTTAATGCGCCTCGATCCAAAATTTCCCTAAATTAGTGTATGCCAAATATAGCGTCCTTTATGACGACTGAATCCTTTAAATTATCGATATTATATAAAATACCTTCCATCTTCCCCTCTATATAGGGTGTACCACTTCCTTCATGGAAACGGATACTATCCACTTGTATCTTAAATGAAGATTTCAGCGGATGATATATTATTTTAGCGTCATCTTTCGTGATCCGTACGGTAGATTCTACCTCTTCATTCAACAATTTACCCTTATCAATCATATATTCTCCTTCCCTTAATGGAATCAATGAAATCTTTAACAGGGGATAAGGGTAATCAGAAATATTTACTTTCAATGGAATTTCCCAATGGAAGCCACTCATATTAATACTAGTTTCCTCCCAAAAATTTCCATGATCAATAACACAACCATAACCAGACTGATTAATTATAGACATATCTTGATCATTCACGATTCCTTCAAAATAGCCCAAATAGTAAGGAGTTTCCTCAAAAGAAACGTCCTCATCCTTATCACAGGATACAAATGACAAAGAGAAAACACTCAATAGAACACAAATTATTCGTCTCATATTTTTAGAATAAGGTAAATTTATATCCGACAGACAGCCCCAACTGCAAATCATGATCATCTATACAATCTTGAAAATAGTTCACTCCTACATAAAACCTTTTTATCTCTACACCAGCCTCCGCCGTAGCTCCCAGATGCAAATCATCACCAATACCCCCAAAAGCACCGGCATTCAAGCGAAGATTTACCTTGTCACTAACCGGAACATGAAAAGAGGCATATATAGGAACACAAAAGTTTATATTCCAATTATCTCCACGCGAAAACGCATTCTCTGCCGTATGCAACAACAATCCTGTTTGTATAGAAAACAACCGTGATTGTGGAAAGTTTATATACGCCCCGGTTTGAAGTCCCCATCCATCTCCTCCTAATATACCGGTACGAGCCTCTATATCAGTTGCCTGCGATCGGCCAAAAGATAAAAGCAATATCAACAGAACAAACAACTTCTTCATTACTTACAAGGTATTAAAATTAATATTTAGACTGAATAAAAGTTTGACATGTCATGATATAGAACTCCTATCCAATCCAAATATTGTACAAATATCCTTCTCTTTGAATAATTATTTACCTTACAAGATACATTATACCCTTATATTCTGTGATACATATTTTTTTACCATTAAAAATACCTTCGAATACTTCATCTTCATATATAGGATATTGAATGATCACTAATGTATCAACTTTTTCTTTACAATCAATATAAATAGAATCGGCACAACTAAAAGCAGCCAAACTAGAAACCGAATAATAATTATCATACTCTTCTATAGATAAATCATATAATTGACGTACCATATTTTCACTATGATAAGAAATTACCACTTTATCATCTTTTGATGTAATCACAGAAGTACTATCATTATTCATCAAAACGGCTCTAAATCCTGTTGGCGACGGCCAATCTACCTTTTGATTACAAGAGTAAAAACTTATAATCAAAATTAAAAATAAAATTTTCTTATATTCAATCATACTTATCTAGGATATATATTAACAATCATTCTATGCACTAAATTTGGTTCATCATCAAATTCTAAATTAGTGTATTCCGAATATAGCATCTTTTATGACGATCGAATCTTCCGAATTCTCTATATTATATAGGATGCCTTCCATCTTCCCTTCAATATAAGGGGTAGCACTTCCCTCATGAAAACGAATACTATCCACTTGTATCCGAAATGAAGATTTCAGTGGATGATACACTATTTTAGCGTCATCTTTCGTGATCCGGACAGTAGATTCTATCCCTTCATTCATTAATTTACCCTTATCGATCATATATTCCCCTTTCCCTAAAAACATCCCAAATAGTAAGGAGCTTCTTCAAAAAAAGCATCCTCATCCTTATCACAAGAAACGAATGAGAATAGTAAAAGAATGAATAAAGAAAAGATGGAACCAGCCATCATTCCTTTTTTAGCTTCACCCCGGTAATAAAGCTTAGAGGCATTCCGTTTTTCAGTTGTTGATTCCATAGTGACTGTTGTTTTTTTATAAGACAAGAAACTATCAAATACCCCTATCCTTTAATGTATATAAAAGACTAAAATAAAATGAATCTATATCCAAAAGAGCAACTAAGTAAGCATTAAAAAATAACTTGGGACGGTTTTCAATACAAGTTGTAAGTTCTACAACACCCAAAGACCGAGGAATGGCTTTTCAAGTGGTTAGTTATTCACTTCCCAAGCCATTAGTTAGCGGCTAGGTATAGCCGTTAGTTATTCACTTGACAAGCCGTTAGTTATTCACTTGAGTAGCTGATATCGATCGATATTATTCGCTTATTTTCAGCAATTTACGCATAATCAGTCAATGCATTCTCGCAGTCCGATCCGCAAAGACGTGATCGCATGAAAACTGTACCAAGTTATTTTTTGAGCGCTACTAACTTCTTCTTTACTTATAAGTAAAGAATATTTAGATTAAATAGAAGTTCGACATGTCATGATATAGAACTCCCATTCAATCTAAATATTACTTTAATCCTAATTTTCAGAATACTATCTTATCTCACAAGATATAGAAAACCTTCATATTCTGGAATAGAAATTAGTTTACCATTAAACGTACCTTCAAAAGGATCTAACAGATAAAAGGGAGTCTTAACCAACACCAAAGTATCTATCTTACTTTTTGCCTCGATATATAAGGAATCAACGCCACTATAAAGAGCAGATATGCTACTTACGAAATAAACACCCTCTCGTTCATCCACTGACACATCATAAAATTGGCGCATCATACCGTTATCTCTATATTTAATAACGACCTTATCTTCTTTTGATGTCAAGACAGAAGAACTATCGCTATTCATCAAAACAAAACTAAAAACCGTCGGAGGAGGCCAATCCTCACGCTTTGTACAAGATAGAAATAAGTGTACAAAAACCAATAACCAAAGTAAATTTCTTTTTTTCATCATTTTGGATAAATACTTATAATCATTCTATGAAAAAAATTAGTAGTATAATCAAATATAAGTTTTCCATCTTCAATATAAGACCAATTATCCAGTTGATAATAGCCATTATACTTCTCGCTATTTCCAAAATTCATATGTAGCATTGAATAAGAATACATAGTGCTATTATATATTTGTATGCCATCACATACCCAAGCATGTCCACTTCCACTAACTTGATTAACTCCACTCAGAATTACAGGTCTTCCCGAGAATATTTCACTTTTTACTTTGGCATAGTTATATTTTTCTCTAGAGGCATTATAACCATATCCTCTTAGCACATTATCCAAAACCGTATTTCTTGCAGATGATCCATTCGGAGTATAATCCATATTCAAATGATCTTTATTTCCTAATTCTGCTAAAAAACGAGCAGTAACATCTGTAGCATTATTAAAGCTCATCGCCGCCCAATTATAGCTCTTTGGATATTCCCAGAATCTCATTATTTGACCTATGGCAACAGCAGTACATCCCACAGGACAATTTGTTGGGCAATATTTGTTATAATTATTTCTTTGATTCCATGAAGTTTTTAAATACGGCCCTTTTACAATTTGCGAGGTATGATCTGGATCGTCACAATTGACCATTTTTAGTGGTTTTTCTGGACACTCAGCTGAATTCCACATACTTGTAATCATAGGATCGGGTTGAAAATTTTGATTTCTACATCGAGTAATATGTTCAGACACCCATTCTAACCAAAGAGTTACCACTTCCGGAGCATTATCCAGAGAAAACTCCCCTTCATCAGAAAAACCAAGGATAGGATAAACTCTCTTGTCTGCAGATATAATACTAAAACCTTTACTTTCGTAGTTCACAATATACAACGTAGGTAAACTACGTTCCTTTCCATAAGAAACAATATTTTTAATTTCTTTTTCTTGATGAATAGATTTTGTTGATATAAGTGTATATCTAATGAATCTGAAAATGCGTACATTCTTCCTATATCCTGCAAGGCGAAAGCTGAACTTCTCATATTCCCCGCTTTCCGGAAATAAGATTCCGCTTCCTTGTATTTGTCCTTTCCTAACAGATAATCACCCTCGAAATCATATAGATCTCCCATATAGCTACAAATATACCTTGATTATAGTCTTGACAACGTACAGCGATATCCAACGCCTGTAAATAAACCTTCATAGCCTTCTCATTCTCCTTATCCTCCACATACGAACGCCCTAGGTATAAACCAATCTTCGCTTGTTCTTGCTTTGTCCCGTGTGACTTATAATAGGCTTGCGCACGACGCAATTGTTGCACATAGGGCAGATCCGTGTACAGCGTATCCGCTACTCTGCCATACAACATACACCAACGAGCCAATAATTTATCGCTCAAATTATCGGGCACGGCTATGCTATCCAATAGGATAAGGGAACTATCCGGATCAGATTTCAACAAGGATTCCGCACGATCGATTAGGTATGTGGCATCGCTTTCATCTCGACAACCTATAAATGAGAGTGTGGATAATAACGATATCAAAATAAGCAAATGCCTCATTGGTTCCTATCTTTAGATTCTATGCGCAAGATAGGCATATTTTTCATCAAACCTTAAAGAATAATTGATTATTAGGCTTATTGTATAAAATTCTTATCGCTTGGATATCTCCATCATCTTTTTGGAAAAACACGTACGTGTTTTCATAAATTCTCGTACGTGTTTCCGAAAAAAGACGTACGTGTTTTTCCGAAAACATGTACATGTTTTTATACATCTGATTTTCAATATACTAAAAACAGTATTCCCGAAGGCAGGGATATTGTAGGAAATTCCATTATCTTTGGACTTTCATTGGTAACTTTTTAATCTACTATCAATATGGCACAACAATCCGGAAGATTGCTATCCCTCGACGTGATGAGGGGAATTACGATCGCGGGGATGATTTTGGTAAACAACCCCGGGTCATGGAAGTATGTATATACGCCTTTAGAGCATGCACGTTGGAACGGCCTCACTCCCACCGATTTGGTATTTCCGTTCTTTATGTTCATCATGGGGGTCTCCATGTTTTTCTCACTTCGGAAATATAACTTCAAGCTGTCGAAAGAAAGCGTGACGAAAGTATTGAGACGCACGGTATTGATATTCCTCGTGGGATTAGGGCTGAATCTGTTCGGGCATGTTTGCTACAATGGATTTACCGATTTCCAGAATTTACGTATCCTTGGGGTGATGCAAAGGTTGGCGCTGGCATACGGCTTCGGGTCGTTGATAGGATTAGCGATTAATCATAAGTATATTTTGCAGGTAGCCGCTGGTATATTGATATTTTACTGGGCATTACTAGGTTTCACGCATAGTATGGAAATGTCGGAGAATAGCATTATAGCGATCGTGGACAGAACTTTATTCGGTACATCGCATATGTATCACGATGATATGGCAGATGGTACACGGATCGCCTTTGATCCGGAAGGGCTCTTGAGCTGCATCGGTAGTATAGCGCATGTATTACTCGGTTTCTACGTAGGAAAGGTAATACAGGATTGTAAAAAGAACAATGAGTTGATTATCCGTAATATCTTCATTTTCGGTACGATTATTCTTTTTGTCGGTTTCTTACTAAGTTACGGCTGCCCGATCAATAAGAAGATATGGAGTAGCACGTTCGTCTTGGTAACTTGCGGATTCGCCTCCTTATTCCTCGCTTTATTAATCTGGATCATCGATATAAACGGGAAGAAGAAATGGACGTTATTCTTTGAGTCGTTCGGTATCAACCCGTTGTATCTGTATGTACAAGGGGATATATTGGCCGTATTGCTGGGGATGAGCGGTATCTCCGCCTTTATGTATATGGATCTGTTCAGGCCGGTATTCGGCGATTTCGGAGGATCGCTGGCTTGGGCTATCTTCTTCGTGGTATTAAACTGGATACCGGGATATTTCTTGTATAAGAAGAAGATTTATATAAAGCTATAAAAGCAATATTCATATAGTAGCCTCGTAGTGATCGAGGCTACTATATAAATGAGAAATACCCCATAGAGACGGGTTTCTTAGAGCCTTCTTATTTCCTCCTCAGCGGCTCCTTTTCCCTTATACTTATTTTTGGTCGTATTAAACTTATAGCGAACGGTCAGTCGTACCTCACGGCTATCGGTTACATTATTCACCGTCAGATCCATGTGTTTGTTATAAATCACGTTGCCATCTTTACGCCCATGCGTAAGATCAATACCTTGTAGATTAAAGGAAAGACGGTCATCAAAGAAAGACTTAGTGAGCGAGGCATCCATCATAAACACGTTCTTGTTGATATAAATATTTTGGAAATCACCTTTACCCTGAAAAAACAAATCTACATGTAGTGTCCATCCATAAGGAAATTGAATTCCATTGTTAAACCGGCCGATAAACAACGGTCTATCCATAGAAAGCATCCTACTATTATGCTCAATATCCATCCATTGTTTCTGTAAACCTATCGTGAGTTGAGGATGCCACTTCTTTATAATAGGAGACGCTATCAAAAACACCGATACGTTATCAATCCGGTCATAATTACGATGCGTAATGATCGTTATAGCGGGATTTTTCTCATATTGATCCGTCATATAAAGAATAACGTCTTTTTCTCTCTGGTAGCTCAACATAAATTGAAACCAATCATAACTGCCTGATAAAGTGATATCGTGTAGGTTTGTAGGTTTTAACGCCGGATTACCGTTCATATAGGTAAACCGATTGATATAGTTCATATTACTTGACAATTGAGCGTAAGTAGGGCGTTTCGTTTTCGTCGTATAACCAAGTTGGGTTTGTAGTTTTCCTATTTGCGTGGATAACGAGACATTTGGAAAAAAATTATCATAGGAACGTTCTGTTGAAACATGTTCATAACGCAAACCCATATTTAGGTAGGCGATACGGATAAACTTACTATATTCAGCGAAAGCTCCCGCACGATCTTCCCGGATATGGCTATCAGTTGTAGGAAGGATTTCCTGTGGATTAGTAAATAAGTCTGTACGGCGGGTACTGGTAAACTCCGAGCCTAGGCTCAAATTACCACCTGCTAATGGATAGGAAGCAATCAATTTAGCGGCGTATAACTTATTGTCCACATTATTAGTGGAGGTCACGATACGACTTTCTTGCTCTTGACTGTTTTCTATTACCTCATTTCCTGTCCTCGCTTCGCTCCTTAGCATATCCGCATTGAAATCCAAAGAAAGCTTCCCTACGGCTCCCGAATAATAAACGTTGATTTGGTGAGCTGGATGTTTCACGGTCGTACTATAACTCTCGCTCAATAAATAGTCATAGAAATCATCATTGGCATCAATCCGACTTTCTGTTTGTCCCCTTATTTTATTTTCTGGAGAGGCAGACATTATATAACGGACACCCAAAGAATGGTTATCGTTAACTTGATAATTCACTCCCAGCTCTCCCCGGTAATCATTATCCAATGAATGCTGCTCCATCCGATTCTCTTGCCGCCAAAGCGTATCGACATATACTTGCTGACTTACATTATTGATGAGCAAATAGTTGTTATGCACATATTGAAACATAGCAAATACATCCAGATTATTATGACGGTAGTTTAAATTCAATTGTTCCGTAAAATCCGTGTTTTGCGACTGTCCCCAAGTAGAGCGAGCCTCAAAGCTCATCCCTTCACCTTCACGCTTTATAGTTTTAATACGGATAACCGATTTCACTTCCGCCCCATAACGTGATCCCGGATTAGTAATCACCTCTATTTGACGAATCTCAGAAGAGCTAAGACGATCCAGTTCGGAGAGATCCCTTACTTCACGTCCATTGATATATATAACAGGAATACCTTTACCGAACACCTGAAACTCCCCCTCTTTGCCTTGTATGCCGGGAATATACTTCAATACGTCGTTCGCTGTCCCGGATTTGCTTAGCAGGCTGTTTTCTATGCGGGTTGTCAAGGTACCGTCTTTGATCTGGAAATCCGGTCGTTTCCCTATGACAACGGCCTCATCCAACAAGATCGCCTCATCCGACAAAACGATATTTTCCATATTATCGGCTCGTGTATCTCGGTAGATGGTTTGATAACCGATCGAAGATATTTTGATCACATAAGTTCGTATAGATATAGAATCTCCTGTTTGAATGCGAAAACTACCACTCTCATCACTAACCGTACCTTGAAGGAAAGAAGAATCCGGAACAGATAACAATACTATATTAGCAAATTCCACAGGTAAACCCTGACGATCCGTAATTGAGCCGGTGATAAATTGCGCCGATCCATTGACAGCCACAAATAATAACAACATAACATTAATAAGAATCTTTTTTACTACTGACTTTTCCATATCGCTGATTATTTTTGCAATTGATTTTTCAGCAAATATAAAGTGGGTAAAAAAGCCAGTCAAACAATAGGGATAGATGTCAAGATTTGGTGATAAAACATGGAAATCTGTGCCTTATCACAAGTTTTAGGGATAAAATACAACCTAGTTTTCCTTATTAAGAAAACTCTTAAAGTCTTTTAGATAGGTACGTGAGACAGGAATCTCTTGTTGTGTATCCTCCAAATTCAAACGGTAGCCTTGCGCATTACCGTTTATGTTCATGATTTTATTCACGTTTACGATATAAGCCCGGTGACAACGGACAAAACAACCATATTTCTCCATCATCTCATCCATTTGCTTGATCGTGGAACGGAGAAGTTTATGCTTCATATTCCCTTCCTCTCTATAACAGACATCTACATAATTACCAGAAGATTCCATATACATAATATTATCCGGAAGTACGCAAATCGATTCTTTTGTATCGCCGGACAGGGTTATGGCATCACCCCCTTTCTCTTCTTGTATATTTCGTTCGGATAATAGTTTATTCATCCTTTTCGCTTCTTGCAAATTACGTTTCAAAGCATTATTCTCTATAATGAAAAATCCGAAAATAAGGGGAATAATAACAATCGTGATCGCCGCTGACACATCTATAAGCAACATTTTATAAAAAATAGTCGTATCTAAATCACTCCAAAAGTCCATTCGCATCAAGAAGTAATAGTCATAAATGAAACAAGCGAGTCCCAAAAATAACAAAAAGCAGGAACAATGTAGTAAGTTTTTACCAATAGTCCATCGTTCAGGATCATAAAAACGTTTGAATAATTTAGGAAACAAGACAAAAGCGACAACAGAGAATATAAATGTCAAGCCTACGAAACACCATAATACCCAAAACTGTATCACGCTATTTAGCCGATAGTGAAAAGGCTCGAAAATAGCGAGTATTAACGCCACTACCATCGAGTTTAACAGAACGATCACCCATGGTCTATCTATAGCGTACATAGGTTTATTAAGATATTCCTTCAAATTCATATTCAATTCTCACATGTAGTTAAAGATAAAATTTTCACAAAGGTATGCATTTGGATATAAAAAATCCCCTAGATCAAAATCTTTTGACCTAGAGGATTAATCTATCTATTACTCTACGTTATAACCGGAGATAACCACCTTCGGGGTCTCGCCTCTCGTATCTACATCTTTCCAATGGATGTTGATCTCTTTCTTCTCGCCCGGGAGCAATGAGAAATAGTTATCGCTATAGAAAACGGGGAGGAATTGCTCGCCATCCTTCTCGCCCACTACATTCACACGGATCATCAGAGCCGGTGTGGATGAAGTGTTCTCCAAGATAGCGGTGGCGGTCCAAGTACCGTCATTACCCTTATTGGTTGCCACGTTGGATCGTAAAGTAACCTTTGGCATCTCACGCAAAGCTTGGTAGTTGCCTTCCTCTACGCCACGCAGATAGAAGTTATCCGATACGATCTTGCCATTCTCTGTCAACGTCAACTTGACGAAATGAGCGCTGGATACGCTAGCTGGGAAATCCAGTTTCATACATTTGTTGGTCGTATCTTCCTTACTATCCACGGAAACCTCGTTTTCCCATGAAATAGAACCGTCCATATTGATGATTTGAGCCTTTGCCGTCAAACCATTACGTACGCCGGCGCTATAGTTCACTACCTCGATCTCGTCCGTAACCGGATTCCATTGAATGTGCAGAGGCTCGGAGACCTTCTTGCAACCAAAGTAAGCGGCGGTAGGCTCGAAATAATAATCGTAAGTCTGCCATACCATAGAAGGCCATGCCGGATGCGTCATCCACAGCAATAATCCCTTACGGTTCAAGCTTCTCGATTCGAACATACCCCGGTAACCATCATAGTTTACCCACTGAGCCAGATCGGCGAATTCCTTGGCGTTGTTCGGCTTACCGAAGCCCTTTTCGATGATAGCGTTGAAAGAAGCGCAAGACTGGGCGCCTTCCATCGTATAATCATGTTGCCCCCATTGAGCGTTTTGCGGCCAAAGCGCTTCCGGAGAGAAAGTACGAACCAAGCTCTCGTAATTCATCACGTTGGGCATACCCCGCTCACTATGGAACTTATCACTACCATTCTTCAAGCTAAAGTATTCTTTAACAGGAAGCGCACGGTACGGGCCATGGCCACTTACCACCTCATCCGCCGAGCTGGAGATATAATGTAAGCCCGGATGATCCTCTTTCACGATACGGCGTAAAGCCTTGTCGATCTGCTCCGGCGGGAAGCCCTCGTTGCGCCCGCAATAAATACCGATAGAGGCATGGTTACGGAAACGTTTCACATAATCCTCTGCGTTGGCGATAAACATCTCCGGATCATAAGGATCGGGTCCGTCGGAAGGATTCGCCAACCAGAAATCTTGCCAGATCATGATACCATGACGATCGCAAGCCTCATACAATTCCTTGTCGCCGATTTGTCCTACCCAGTTACGCATCATCGTAAAGTTCATATCGGCATGGTAAGCCACGGCGATGTCGTACTCACGACCCCGGTAATTCAGGTTAGACTCACCGAATCCCCAGTTACCGCCACGGCCGATAAAACGACGCCCGTTGATAAAGAGACTCAAGATGCTATTATTCTCGTTGAAGGTCATTTGTCGGATACCTACCTTGAAATCCTCAGAGTCGGATACCTTATCGCCTACCTTAAAGGTGAAATTAGCGTCGTATAAATAAGGAGATCCGTACCCTTTAGGCCACCACAGACGTGGGTTCTGAACCTTCAATTGGCTGAAGCTATTTGGATCGAAAGTAACCGTCTTCTCCTCGTTTGCGGCCAATTCTACCGGTTGCTCGAAAGTGATATCGCCGATCTTTCCTGTCAATACACCCTTTACTGGAGCGGCATCATGGTTCTTCACGATCACTTCCGGAGTCAAGGTAGCGGAAGTCGTATCCGGCAACGGTAATACAACCTGTACGAACGGGTCTTGAATCGTTACCTTGCCTGTAGAAGTCAAGTACACATCATCCCAAATACCTATATTACGACCACGGATCGTCGAGATCCAATCCCAACCGATCGAAGCGTGGAAGGTTGGGTTATCAGCGCCTAAGATACCACCGTTGAAATCCGTATTCTTCTCACATTTCTCCTTGATAGCGCCGATATGCTCATTCTTGATGATCTCCACCGCGACAACGTTCTTACCCGGTACGACCCTGTCTGTAACGTCAAATACACCTCGGATAAACGCTCCCTCGATACGGCCGATCTTGTTACCGTTTAAATATACATTCGCTTTCCAGTTGATACCATCGAAATTCAAGAACAAACGATCTTGCTTGAATCCTTCGGGTACCTCAAACTCATCCCTATACCAGAAATTAGAGTTGAAGAATGACTCGGATATCTGCATCAAGTTATCCGCGTAATTCGGATTCGGGATAGCTCCGATATTCTTATAACTGCTCAATACCGTTCCCGGTACGGTCGCCACGATCCAATTTTCCGGAGAGAAAGAAGGTTTCGATATTTCCTCACCAGAAGCGGTTACCTCGGAAGCTCGTTGTACTTTCCAGTTTCCGCCCGACAAACGGATCTCGTCTTTTGTAGAAGCCGGAGCAGCAGCCGGTTGGGCAAGCAAGCCACCTTTACCCATCACCTCTATCTCGCTTAAGATATAGCGTCCGTCATTAGCCGGTTGCTCCATCCATACCCGTACGTAGCGGCCTTTTCCTTTTAGCTTGATCTCATCCAGATTAGCATCTCCACCCGGAAGATTCGCTATGTCAACCCATTGTTTAGCGTCGTCGGAAACTTGAATCTTACCCTTGATCGCTTTATTGATCCAATGTAATTTTACTTTGTCGAATTCGGATTGGCTACCCAAGTCCACATAGACCCACTCCTCTCCTGTCGTGGCACTCATCCAAGCGCTATTAAAGAATTTGGAAGGAAGCAAATCTATCAACTTATCTTGGTTATAGAAATTCATCTCGAAGAATGCCCAATAAGCGGCACCTTCCATTTTCAATCGCATCCGATAATAAGCATATTCACCCGGTTGATCGAATGTCAAAGTCTCATTCAACATACGGGTGGGCAACGTACCCGGATCCCAGCTATTCTTGTTCGGGTCTGAATGGGCCTTATACTTGCTGGCCTTACCCGGCATACCTTTACCCTTTAAGGCAGCCAATTCCGTCCAAGTATTTCCATCATTCGATCCCTCGCAAACAATCTCATATCCATCCTTAATCTTATTCTCGTCATAAGCCACGCTGCCGCGGAATTGTACCTTGTCGGCTTTCTCTTTCCAGTTATTCAGCGTGAACAAGAAATAGGCATCCTCTCCCGTAACCGCATTACGAGAATAAGGACCTTGATCGATCATCCACTCACGCTCACGACGAGCTATATCCCCATTTTGCGTGGAGAGATCGAGATACTGAGGTTGTTTATCGCTAATAACACCATCCGTCACCAGTTGGGCTGTTAGATTGTAATCATAACTGGATGAGTTGTAAGCGCTACGCAAAAGAGCTATGTTACGATACGTGGAATAATCCGGACGTAATGAAGGAGAGAAATCCTCCCCCGGATCTCCCGGATACGAACCGATACCTCTGGTATAATAATCCGACCGATCGAAAGATTCCGCCGGAACACCGCTCTGCCCACATCCTCCTAGCAATGCTGAGACCGCTACCGCTCCACAAAGCGTCAAGAGTCGAGGCAATTTTTTCTTTTTACTGAATGTTCTCATACTACTTATTGTGTTTCTCTAAATTAGTTAGTTTAATAAGATACCGTCACGTCAAAACCCTCCTTCCGGGCCCGTTCCGCAATCGCATCTAATTCTTCTTTAGTAGCTTTTTTCAAAGCTTTAACCGGGGTCTCCCTATCTATCGTATAAATCATGACTTGTTTCGGACGGATTTGTTTTAAGGCGGAGATCCAGCCCGCTATCTCCTCTTCTGTCATATTATTAACCGATTTCCCATTTACTTCCCCCTTCAAGAACATGGTCTGTATAATCAAGTTTCCGTTAAAACGACATAATTGCTTTAATAAAGACTCGAAATTAAACGCCGGAGAATTAGGTACGTCTATCTGCCGAATCCGACTGTCTAATACAGAATCCAGTTTCAATATGTTATCCTCTATTTTATTCAAGGCTTGAAAGACCTCCTCTTTCTGGAGCATCGTAGAATTAGAAAGTACGGCGATTTTAGCATCAGGGAAAAATCGATCCCGGGTAGCGATCGTATCATCAATGATTCCACCGAATTCCGGGTGTATCGTAGGCTCTCCGTTTCCGGCGAATGTAATTACATCCGGAGCGATCCCTTCCGCTTTCATGGAACTTAGTTTTTGCTCTAAGGCTTCCCTCACTTCCGTACGAGTAGGCAGTTTACTATGGGTCCTATGATTCTCATTCAATCCACATTCGCAATAAATGCAATTAAAAGAGCATAATTTCCCGTCTGTAGGAAGTAAATTCATCCCTAAAGAGACACCTAGACGCCGACTATGTATCGGGCCAAATACTATTTTATCAAAAAGAATTGTAGACATAGCGCTGTTTGTTTTTACCCACGCAAATCTACTCTAAAATTTCCAGCGAAGCAAAGCATAAAGATCTGTTTTATCAGAACCGCTTATCTCCTCCGTATCAGTACCTATCAAATCCCTGTCCCAATAATGGGTGTAAGCCAGTTTCGCAGATAAGGATAAACGTTTCCAAATATCCAGACGAAAGGTAAGGGCAAACCGCATCCCATCCCCATAAAAAGAGGGCATATTAAAGGCATACAATATATTCTTCTCATACGAACTGACCCGGCTATTGTAATCATCCGTATGAAACCACGCTAGATAACCATCCATTTGAAGAGGTAGGGTAGTGGGCTTCCAGCCTATACTTTGGGAGATCATAATTCCTTTATTAAGTTTCTTTATAGGATCATCGAATAGAATACCATCTAAGGAAGTCTTAAAAATAAAAGGAGAAGAAAAGTTATAAACCTGTTGAAAACGAATACAATGTTGTTTATAAGAATTGATTCTCAATAAATTATCATTTTCAAAAGTTCTATTCTTTTCTTTTTGCCGGTATTTATAACGAAGATAAGCTGAATAGTTTCTACTAGGGGTATAATCTATCTGAGCCATATATTCCTGTCCTCCGGAAGGAGCGTCTATCCCGTATTTCAACCAAGGAAAACGGAATAAGTCCGCATAAATGGATAATTTCCAGCGGGCGATCGGGGTTAATTGCAATCCCATATAAACCCCTTGCTCATTCTGAACCGTAGAGCCTTGCGAGAAAGCGTTCCCAAACAAAGCTTGATAACGGCGATCGTAATAGCGGTATAATACCAAGAAAGATATATAAGAAGCGGGTGTTAACTGCAAGGCATTCAAGGTAGAAATAGCTCCGTTTTTCGAAAGAGCGGTCTCGCCATAAAACTTGATACGGTTACTTTTCAACATATAGTCAACACCGATGTTGAAATTGTTGGAACCTCTGAAATAGAACAAATTATAAGGTTTTGGATCGGGGTCCATCTTAAACTTACCGAATGAATAGGAGAGAGCCGTTAAACCTACATGAAAATGAGATGTAGCATAGCGGATATTTCCTCCATATACCTGCATCGTTATCATTTTCCTCTTTTCCCAATCCCGTTGTAAACGATGAAGTCCATCCGTTTTTAATGAGGTGAATGTCAAGCTATCTACAGCCGCATCCATTTTCCGGTACGAATAGAAAACACTTATATCCAAGTTTTTAATCGTGATCGTACTAGCCACCCCTCGGAAGAAATCCTGTTCATTGGTTGAGAAGTGCCTACGGAAGCCATTTGTCCTTCGCTCCGCTTGAGCGACTACTGCCGTACGACTAGGAGAAAAGTCATTGCTAATCACCAGACCTTGTCCGAAAGACATCTTGTAATCCCCTATAGCCAAGCTTTTTAACCAGTTGATATCTTTTAGGAATAGATGTGCGGAATAAAAGTCATATCCTTTATGATATGCGTTCCAAAAAGGTTCGCCCGCATCTTTCTCAGCTACGAAGCCTGCTTGTAAACGATCCTCGAAAGTATAGGAATAACGTAAGGAGTGATAGAAAGGTTCTCCTCTATATTTACGATTCGGATATAACGAAAGTATGCTGTCCGTTTGTTCACCATATCCCTTTTTCTGTTGAAAACATTGATCATACCTGATTTGTAATTCATTACGACCATATTTCAACAGATTCTTAACCGTAAGCAACCGTTTTTCAACAAGATTATCACCTATATAAACAAATGGAAGGAGAAGAGATATCGTCTGAAAATCGATATCCTCTATATTCTTCAACTCATAGATGCTAACCATATTTCCGTATCGTTTCCGATAGGAGAGGAGCTGCTCAATTTGGCGATCGGATAGAAAAGGTAATCGCTTCAGTTGTTCTTCCGTCACGGCATTCAAATCAAAAGGATGCTCAGTTAAATAAGATAAATCGGCATACAAACTTTCGATACGCTCCGTATCCTCGGTTTCCAAGGCTAGTTCCTCTACATACTCCATCCACTTATCAACAGAATATTCTATCTGAGAATTAGCGTAATAACTATTTATCAACAGGATTATCGACAAGATTATAAACAATCGTTTCATAGCTAAGTATCATTTAAAAAGAGAATGATAAACCAAGACCGGTACTCATCCCTAAAATCGGATGGTAAATAGAGGCTACATCTATCGTAAAGCAAGAAAAGTTATAACCAATTCCTAAAGAGGGCAGGAGAGGAGCGGTCTGTATTCCGGCACGAATAAAAAAAGAATCGAAAGCAGTGTATTCAAGACCAAAGTTTCCAACAACTAGGTTTTCATTTTCCGTTCCTACACTTCCTGTAATTAACAGACTGTTTATAATCTCCCATTGAAAACTTATTTGAACTAAATAATAATTAAAATCTTCTATTTCAATATCTTTATCTCCTATAGAAACAGAAGGAAAATTCATTATTAACATTCCTATTAACAACTTATCAATAGGAGAGAAAGTGATTCCAATATCTGTTGACAGTCTGGATCTTGTATTTTCCAATAGATCAGTTTGCAAGAAACTATAGTGAACTCCAAGCCCTAACGCCCATTGATCTCCCAAGCGTTTTCCTCCCAGCACACGAACCATCATCTCCCTGTACTTATCAAACCCGAAAACAGAGATATCAACACCTGCGGATAATAGTTGATTCGGATAATAAAAACTACCGGACATCGTACCCAGTTCTTTCAACATGTACCGATTAAAGTATTCTAAGTGAATAGATTTTTTCTCTTTATCGACAATAAGGGCCGGATTGAATAAAATAGATTGCGTCGCCACATTCCCTCCCATTCCCACGCTACGAACATCCGGTAAACGTAAGTTATCAACACCATGTACATACAATGAAAATACCCCCGCAAACAAGGATAGCAATAGATATTTCATAGTTAAGATTTTGTATGGTTTCTATTTATTCTTCAAGTTTTTCTTATTATCCTTATTTATCCTACGCTGTACCTTTTTAATATCCTCATTAGGAGAAAGTTGTTCAGGCTTAATCCCCCTTTGCAATAACATATCACGTACAGCAGTATTGTTATCAATATGTTCTTTTTCAATAGGAGATTGTCCATATAGATCCTTCGCTTGCACATTTACATTTGTCATTTCAGTCGCTAGGTCTTTAGCTTTTATACTTATAGTCGGTAAAAAATCAGCGATAGGTCTATTCGTGGGGACGTTCATTCTCTTTTTCAACATCTGTGTACTTAAATTGAATAAAGCTTGATCTCCCTTAGAACGAATAATCGCGAATCCTTTATTATCAATACCTCTTTCGTATAAGATTCCAGATAATTGTTTTTCAGTCTGACTCAATTTTTCCCTGGCCTTTAAGCGTTCACAATCCAATAGACGTTGCTCAATCACCTCGGCCTTACGGGTTTGTACCGCAAAATAAGTCTGTGCGAAAGCGACTTGTGGTTTACGGCTATCACCATTTTGTGCGATTAAATAGCATGCGTAGCGTGTTAATAAGATGTCATCTATTTGTTTTTCAACACCATAACCTATTGAAACCATTTTCCCGACGTCGGGAAAATGGTTTTGTACATCTTCTCCCGCATTCCGGCACGCTTCTTTGGCTTTCACCACTACATTATTGATAAAGTTATCCCATTTGGCATATCCTAATAGAGGTTGTAACTCTCTGGCACTCCAGCATTCTATGCCTTCTACCTCACATGAAATGGATTCGAATTTTCCGAATAGGGCGGTAATTTCTTCTTTCTTCATAGTTAATATATTCTTAAGTTGTTGTCAATTGCGCAAATGTAATGTTTTATATTCATTTAGCAAGTTATTAACAGATAAATGATGCTGAGAGTCACGCAGTATTTATATTTTCGCGGTATATGATACGAAAAGGGATATATTGTATTTTGGCTCTACTCGCTCTCTGTAGCTTTAAAGGGATGGCGCAGGCGGTAAAGACAAATATTGTTCCGGAAGGTTATCAGAAAGCTCAACTGTATGAAGGTGATACAATGGCTGTCGTCAACCTTCGGGAAGTTTTCATATATCCTCAAGTTAAGTTTAAGAATAAGCGTGAACAAGCGAAGTACAATAAGTTGGTACGAGACGTAAAGCGTACTTTGCCCTATGCCAAGATGGTGTATGATACGTTGATAGAGACCTACGAATACATGGAAACCTTACCGAATGACAAGGCCCGCCAAGCCCACTTGAAACGGATGGAGAAAGAGTTGTTCGCCCAATATAAACCGGAACTAAAAAAATTATCCTTCTCGCAAGGTAAGCTACTTATCAAACTGATCGATAGGGAATGTAATCAATCCAGTTACAATTTATTGAAAGCCTATCTGGGAAGTTTTCGTGCGGGCTTTTGGAATTTCTTCGCCGGAATGTTCGGAGCCAGTCTGAAATCGGAATACGACCCGAAAGGTAAAGATGCCATGACCGAACGGGTCGTCGTATTGGTTGAGAATGGTTTAATCTGATAGTTGCTTGAAAAAATCCCAGATCACGATACCGGTAGTAACCGATACGTTCAAGGAATGCTTTGTACCGTATTGAGGTATTTCAATACATATATCACAGTTATCAACCACATTTTGTTGAACGCCTTTTACCTCGTTACCCATGACGATAGCGTATTTCTTTGTTTTGTCTAACTGCAAGTTATCTAACATGACACTACCTTCCGCTTGCTCCACGGCACATACCGTATACCCCTCTTGGCGCAGTTTATCAACAGCCTCCGGGGTATCCTTGAAATATTCCCAATCTACGGTTTCTTCCGCTCCTAAAGCGGTCTTATGGATCTCCGCGTTCGGAGGGCAAGCCGTAATACCACAAAGATAAATAGCCTCTACCCGGAAAGCATCGGAGGTACGAAACACAGAACCCACGTTGTTTAGACTTCTAATATGGTCTAAGACAACGATTAAAGGAATCTTCTTACTTTCCTTAAAAGCCTCGGGAGTCAGGCGGTTCAATTCGGTTACTTTTAATTTTCGCATAACAAATATCTTTGACCGCAAAAGTAGCGAATATCCGTGGATATGCCGTTGAAAAGCTATTAATAAGTAGTGGACATAAAATGAAAAATATTTCTTGCTTTATTCAAATACTTGTCCATACACCCCCCTTTCTCAAATTAGCAAATGAATAAGCCACTTATTTATTACGCGCTATCAACAGCCCTTATACACCTATTGACAGCCTTGCTGGAGGATCTATTTTTTCACAATCAAGGTTATCAACAATAAACAGCTAAATATTCATAAAGTCTATAACTATAAGAATTACAATCTATAGATAGACATCCATGCTGTTGGTATCCTTTTGATAAACCGTTCACAGACTTTAATAAGTCAATAACCAAAGATTGTAACAAAAATGTATTAACCATTTCAACAGCCTATCATATTCATCATATTTATTTTTAAAATTAAAGATTAATAAGAATATAATATAATGATTGTGGATAACTCTTGAGGGTTGAGGGCAACTCATCCATCGGTGGCAAAGATAAGAATCTTTCTTGTTATTTCTATAAATGAAGAAAGTTTATACCTTTGTGCTTTGTGAACAATAGGTTGATAAACTAGATAAGATGAAGATTATCAGTAATACTTTCTGTGGATAATATTGTTTATATATAGTGAAAAGCCTATTGGGAGCAGTAGAAACAGGAATCATTAATATATAAGGCTATGTTGACAAACCAATCAATCGGGTACATGGATGCGCCCGTTCCTAAGGATTTAGACCTTAAGGAAGCGATCGACAAGTTACGTAAAGAGAAGAATGCGATTATTTTGGCGCATTACTATCAAACAGGCGATATACAAGATATAGCGGACTATGTGGGAGACAGTCTGGCCTTGGCACAATGGGCGGCTAAGACGAAGGCGGATATCATCGTGCTTTGTGGGGTTCACTTTATGGGAGAGACGGCGAAGATCCTCTGTCCGGATAAGAAAGTGCTGGTACCGGACTTGAATGCCGGTTGCTCCTTGGCGGATAGTTGTCCGGCTCCGGAGTTTGCCGAGTTCGTCAAGCAACATCCCGGTCATACGGTAATCTCTTACGTGAATACGACCGCCGCCGTGAAAGCGGTCACGGATGTGGTGGTTACTTCCACGAACGCCCGCCAGATCGTGGAGAGCTTCCCGGAAGGTACACCGATGATTTTCGGTCCGGATCGTAACTTAGGTAATTATATCAATAGCATCACGGGACGTAATATGTTGCTTTGGGATGGCGCTTGCCACGTGCATGAGCAATTCTCATTGGAGAAGATCTTATCTTTGAAGAAACAGTACCCGAATGCGGAAGTGATCACCCATCCGGAATGCAAGCAGCCGGTTATACAGGTCTCAGACTTCGTAGGATCGACCGCGGCTTTGCTGAAGCATACCATTAAGTCCGACGCGAAACAATTCATTGTAGCGACGGAAAGTGGCGTTATTCACGAGATGCGCAAGCAGAGTCCGGATAAGGAATTCATCCCGGCTCCTCCGAACGACAGTACTTGCGCTTGCAACGAATGTAATTTCATGCGCTTGAACACGATGGAGAAGCTATATAATTGCTTGAAGTTCGAGATGCCGGAGATATTCGTGGACGAGGAGGTACAGAAGAAGGCCATCAAACCGATCAAGAAGATGTTGGAGATCTCTGAGAAGCTGGGACTCTGATCCAAACAAATGCGGGATAGGTCTCAACCGATAGGCCGGACTTGAGTGATATAAAAGCTAAGCCCGGTCTATTATATGTAAATAATCAAAATTATGTACAATATCTACAACTATCCTTATAATCATTTGAATTTAAAATATTTATCCTATTGTTGTAGATAGGAAAACATCTACAATAGTAAGTCTTTATCTACCATCATTTCCCGCTTTTAGTAAGTGTCTTTGCCATGCCGTCAAAGGAATTTTCTACACTCTACGTATATAATCAGTCCGTTTTTCTTCCTTTCTTTATATAGATAAAATATTAATATATAAGTATTTGTGGTTTTTTGTGGTATAAAACAAAAGTTTTACACATAGGAAACATTTGTTTTCATAGAAGAAAACTAAAGTTTTGTACTGAAGAAACTTTTGTTTCCCTAGGAAGAATGTCTTTTCCTGATTTATCTAGACACTTTTTTTGTTTATAAACGTAATCAG
>OGPO01000357.1_pt1 | contig 41240 bp, 24 predicted proteins | sample 1553041 | NCBI WGS metagenome assembly OGPO01 (sample SAMEA2580281, study PRJEB22360) | human gut metagenome | biome: human gut; feature: human-associated habitat; material: faeces | place: Denmark | collected 2008/2010 | reverse complement strand
CTATCACTTAGCTGAGCATCTCATAGCGTCATATGAACACAGGGTAGAAACTTTGATTCTTTTAAACTACAGACTAAGACAAATTTAGGAAAACCCCGCCCCAAATAGCCTAAGTGAAAAATAGGTAATCTTTTTTGCTGATTTTGGCTTTGCTCTTTGCTAAAATACGCACCGTTTTAGAGCCTTGATAAGAAAAATCATTAAATATAGTAATACCTATAGCAAAACAAAGATCTAATACTTGACTTTAGTTTTATTTATAAGTGCTTATTTATGGCTTTTCTTGTCGTTTATTAAGGCTTATCAGAGGCAGCCCCATCACTAAATAGTGATAAAAATTGTCACTAATACTCTTTGCTTGGACTATGGTTCTTCGATTTACAAGCAATTTAGGCTGCTAAATTAATCATGCGCTTAGGCACTTTTATATGTTAATGCAGTCTACTTTCTATCAATTCACTGTTAAATCTATTCTTGCTGGTATTCTTATTGGCCTTGGTTGTGTCATTTATGTGGCCAGCCCAGTTAAATATGTAGGTTCTTGTTTGTTCTCCTTAGGCCTACTCACCATTATGATTAAAGGCTATTTCCTTTATACAGGAAAAGTAGGTGACTGGACACCAAGCTCCACCTTCCGCCTTATTTATATGTTTATTCTCAATGGTTTAGGCTGTGCAGCTACTGGCTATTTATTCACCCTAACCAGAATTGACCTAAGTGCTATTCATCATGTTACTGAGCTCAAGCTCAATGACACCATGCTCTCATCTTTTATCTTAGCTATGGGTTGCGGTGCCATGATGCATATTGCTTACTACAACTTTAATAAAGGCAAAAACCCTCTTTATGTAATTCTCCCTATCATGTTCTTTATGCTAGCTGGCTTTGAGCACTGTGTTGCAAACTGCGGCTTCTTTGCTATGGGCAAAGTAGACATGAGTGTACAAGATTGGACTAGACTTGCTTTAATTGTGTTAGGTAATGGTGTTGGCTCTTGGGTATTTACTAAATTCTTACATGATCCAGAAGCTCACGCAGTGCCTGCTTTATTTGGTGAGCAAGAAGAACATCACAGTGCTCCTGTTATTAATGCTAGCGCAGCTACTAGCAAAGATGGCAGCAAACGCATCTAAGAGTGCAATTAAGATTTTAAAAATCAATTTTAGTTTTGCAGTTTAGCAATTATGATATAATCACGTGTTTGACAAGCATAGCCCTTAATTGTTCAAGGACATTATGCTGGTCAAATAATAAGATGCTGCAATGACTCTAAATAATTGGCTTTAAGATCTATTGCTGCTCTTAGTAAGCTTAGGTTTAACGACCAAAGCATTTGATAAATGACTTTTAGTCACTCATGGGCTTTACGATAAACTTTTACTATAGTTTATAGTCAAGCACACTTACTTACCCAGACGGTAACGCACTGCTTAAGCTAGCAGTTTCGTAACATAAGCCCGTTTGTTAACTTGTTTAGCGCTCAAGCATTTAGCTTCATAGCCTAAACGCAGATGTTGATTACAAAATACATTTTTTATGGCAAAAGAAGAAAGCATTGAGATGCAGGGCACCGTTCTTGAAACCCTGCCAAATACCACCTTTAGAGTTCAGCTTGAGAATGGCCACATCGTTATGGCTCATATCTCTGGTAAGATGCGCAAGAACTACATTCGTATCTTAACTGGCGACAAAGTTACTGTACAAATCACTCCATACGATTTAACTAAAGGTCGTATTACTTTCCGCGCCCGTTAATATTGATAGCTCTTACTTAATTTAAAGTAAGAACTAGGCTTAAGCGCTGAAATTCCTTTTACAAAAGAGCATTCTTTTGAGCTTTGGCACTTGTTAAAATCTCTTAGTTAGAGCTTTTAGCAAGTGCCAAACGCATTTTATAATTTCATTTTTAACTCAAGCAAACATTTAACTTATTTTTGATTGACCCTACATATTCCTTATTTATAGTCTTACCTCATGAAAAGTGCAAAGCACATTAAGAACACAAAGCACGCTACCTTTTAGCAAAGTTGGATTAATAGGACTTTATCAGCGTGCATTTTGTGCTATTTTGGTATAAAAACCATTATTCTTATGCCATTGTGCTCTATTGTTGTGCTTTAAAAAAATTTTTTTATCTGCCCCAAAATCTCGTGAAATGGATCACATATTATTTGTTACTTAGTAACATAGCGAAAAATAAAAGCTTTTTGCTCTGCTCATAGTACAAACTACCATTCTTGTGAGGCAATTTTGCTATCTTGATATGAACTAATAACTAATGTTAATTTATTCATCAAGCCCAATGGTTTTAGCAATATTTTTAACTTATTTAAAAATATAGCTAGCATTGATACAACAAAAGAGTTATCATAGATACTAACAAAACCTCAGGCATTGCGATTCTTATCTTATTACTGGTTGTTAAACACAATGCCTTTACACATGCCTACTTTTGTTAGCAGACATTTTTATGATAGATCTCTTTAATTAGTGAGCTAACTATATGCCTGGTTAATTATTGAGATTTTGCTCGTATGAGCTTACAAACTTTATTTCTAGTTTAGTCGCTATTGCTAACTAAACATTGTTTTAACTACATTGCTTATTGCAGCTTAACTTGCTTGGCTGTATATACTTTTATTTAGGCCTATTTCAATGTTAAAAATTGTTGCTGGTGTAATTATTTCTTTAGTTTTCCTTTTTGGCGCATCTGTCGTAATTGCTAGTTATCAAATTACTAGTGAAAATGATGACAGTACTAAGGAGCACTATACTACCAGTCAAGTTATCTTCTCAGCCCTAAGCTAAAGACATGCTTTTAAACTAAAAGCAGCAGCTCAACCAGCGTTAAATTATTCCCCTTCCTTTAACGCTGGTTAAAAATCACTCCACCCCACATCCACTCCAACTCTAACTCCATTAGCGCCATAGCCTCAATGCACCTAGAACTCTTACTCTTAGCACATTTCTATCTTGAGTAAATATGTATGGACGCTTTGCCCCACCTAAGACAAGCTTTGTTCTCTTTTCCCATCATAGTAGCCAGACTAAACTGCTCACAATAAATGTCGTCAGCTATTGCCAGCCATTACCCAGGCAATCACTGGCTCTAGCCTGAGCAAGAGCACAGGCATGGTCAAAGACAAGGTCAAAGGCATAGGCAAGAGCAATGGCAAAGCCAATGGAGCAAACCATATCAGTAGGCGATACGGGTAAGCTCTTTACTTGAGATATTTAGCTTTTATAAATTGGCCTTGTGATGGCATAATCTAGGTAATTGCACCATATGAATTAAATTTGATGTCGGTAATATTACATACCAGAATCTTATTTAAAATTGTGAATATTTACGTATTTGCTATTTTTATCCTAATTGATAGGATTTATTCTATAGTCAATACATCGTTTCTAATAATACTTATCTTGTCGGCTAGATTTTTGCATAGTGGTGCAAGGTTGCTTTAATATCTTGCAAAGATCACTTAAAATAAGCACACTCAAAAGTATTAATAGTTGTTAATTTATTTATAGAGATAATAGCAGTTTTGCTGATGGAGAGATCAGGGGCCACCTGAGCTTATTAATTATGTATTTAGACACCCATTTGATACAAGGTATATGCAAAAACCTTGTTACAAGAGCTAAAGGTGCTTTGGATAGTGCTAACCATCCGAGCTCTTTATTCGTGTCTAAAAACTCCATTAAGCGCACTTTACTAGCTTTAAACTCCCCATTAGTTTTTGCTCAAGATAATGACAATCTTTCTAGTGCTGAAGAGGATAGAGTTAAGAATAATCCAAACCTCAACTATGAGCTTGAGCTTTTAACTCAGCATGCCCAAATCGCATCTAATTACAACAATAATTACAACTCTTTAAAGCAAGTGAAACAACCAGCTAATAAGAGTGAAAAGTGCGATTTAAGCTCTGATCTTTTAGATCCAATTTTATCTTCTAACTCTATGGTCTTTTGGGAAGGTAGCTGCAAAAACGATCAAGCTGATGGCTTTGGTCGTGTCTATATCATTACATCAGGACGTATCGTCTTTGAAATGTTGGCTAACTTTAATTCCGACAACAATGATTTGACCACTGCTTATTACACCAAAAACACCAAAATTGACTCTCGTACTATCTATTTTTATGGCAAGTCTAATCGCTATCAAAGTAGTGGTATTCTCATTACCCAAAGCCGTGTTGATAACGACTTATTAGTGGGTATGCAAACAGTTGATAAGGTTAAGCTTATTACTTATCAAAAAGAGACTTCTAAAAACTCCAAATACGTTCTTAACATTAAGGACTATGGTAATTTCGTGCACTTTATTCACGATCTCATTCATACCCCTTATCGCTCCTTATCAATGTCCTATCGCTTAACCAATAGAGCTACTAACACTAACTATGGTTATAACTTTACAGGACAAACTGATGGCAGCATTATTGGCAATTATGTAGATCAACAAAATAACTCTATTCAGTCCGCCATTCCTGTGGATGTGCTTGATCACGTTATGGATCTCAATCGTGAAATTGATATCAATGTTGAGGGTGCACTTAAGAATGTTATTGAGGCTCTTCCAGTAATAGATGCCTACAAGAACGTAGTTTGTAGTGATTCCTATCAAAATCCTACTTGCACCAAGATGAAGTGTAAGGATATTTGTAACCTTAACAAAGAAATTACCCCTGATGATAATGAAGTTAAAGAGCTCTTACTACGCTTAGTAGATCACCACAATAGCAAGCCATTGGTAGCTTATTTAAATAAAGCTAAGACCTTTATGGGTACAGGCAATCTTAATCCAGAATATGACGCTCAAGATAATCTAGCTAATAGCGCCAATAAACAAGCTGCCATAAACAACCCAGATCAATTACAGGCTGCCGTTAATATTGATGGCTCTGCTTCTAGCACTATTGAGCAAGCTTATAGATTTTCACCTGCCCAAAACTATCAAGGTAGTGACTTTAACCCAGCGGCTAATCCTAATAGTGCAGATGCTTTAGGAACTAGTGCATTAAATCAAAATGCTATTAGAGAAGGTGGTTTATCATTTGGTAATCAGGTCAATGCAGATAGCACTGTACGTAGCCAACTTTATGAGGCTAAAGGCCCTAGTCTTTCATACGACTACTATAGTGCTGATGGTGATGTTAACCTCAATGAGCATCCACAGATACCAAAAGATACTCCAAACTTAGCACCTAACAATCTAAGAGCCAATGACCCATTATCACAAGCAGGTAAGGCTCAAAGTCAAAAAGAGCTACAAGCAAAGATTGATAAAGAAAAGGCTATTAGACAAGCTCAAGAGGCCGAGAATAAACGTCGTCAAGAAGAACGCCGTCAAGAAATCTTAGAGCGACAAAGACAAGGTGATCAATTTAACGAATTACCTCCACCTATAGACTTTAGTCAAGTCGAAGAAGATCCTTATTAATTACATACCCTTATCTAACAAAGATAAGGGTATTTTATTTTACAGCCCCAAAACCTTAAAAATAGCGGAAACTGCTACAGCAATATTATGGCTTACTGCCCTTAGTACTACAGGACTTTAATGCCTAGACTGTGCACATTTTTAGTGCTATGGCGTGAAAGGCTTTAGTTATTTGCAAGTTATTGGTGCAATTTGTGGTTGTAAACTAGCTTTTAATACTTTTTTGCACTGCTCTTAGTCTTATTTAGGGTACGATATTTAGTTGTTTGTTTTCTTAATAAGAGGCCATTTAGTTCTTATTAAGTATTGTCCAAGATTTAATCTTTAGAGGATTGATCATGAGCTTTGTTAGTAAAGTAGTAGTTCCACAGGGTGAGAAGATTACAATTGATAGCACTGGTAAGCTTCAAGTGCCAAATAACCCTATTATTCCATTTATTCGTGGTGATGGTATTGGTGCTGACATTACCCCTGTAATGCACGAAGTGGTTAACGCTGCTGTAGCCAAGGCCTATGACAATCAAAAACAAATTTCCTGGATGGAAATTTATGCAGGTGGTCGCTCCTGTGAAGTTTATGGTGAGTTTGTTTACTTACCAGATGAGACCATGGAGTTCATTAAAGACTATCACGTAGCCATTAAAGGCCCTCTTACTACTCCAGTAGGCGGCGGCATTCGCTCTTTAAACGTAGCCATGCGCCAGGGCTTAGATCTCTATATCTGCTTACGTCCTGTTCGCTATTTTAAGGGTACTCCAAGCCCTGTTAAGCAGCCTGAGCTTACCGATACTATTATCTTCCGTGAGAATGCTGAAGATATTTATGCTGGTATTGAGTGGGAGGCAGATAGCGAGGGAGCTAAGCAAGTAATTGACTTCTTACAAAACTCTATGGGCGTTAAGAAGTTACGCTTTACTGAGCATTGCGGTATCGGTATTAAGCCAATGAGTAAGCCAGGTACTGAGCGTCTTATCAGAGCTGCTATTAACTATGCTATCGACCACGATCGCAAGAGCGTAACAATTGTCCACAAGGGCAATATTATGAAGTTTACCGAAGGTGGCTTCAAGAAGTGGGGCTATGAGCTTGCTCAAAATGAATTTGGTGCTACTACTGATGACAAGGGTGTAGTATCTTTCAAGAATCCAAATACTGGCCGCCAAATTGTTATTAAGGATGTGATTGCTGATGCCTTCTTACAAAACATCCTACTCTACCCAGCTGATTACGATGTAGTAGCTGCTATGAATCTCAATGGCGACTATATCTCTGATGCCTTAGCTGCTATTGTTGGTGGTATTGGTATTGCACCAGGCGCTAATATTGGCTCTCAAGCTGCTATTTTCGAGGCTACCCACGGCACCGCACCTACTATTGCAGGTAAAGGCATCGCCAACCCAGGCTCCATTATTCTCTCAGCTGAGCTCATGCTCCGTCATTTAGGTTGGAATGAGGCTGCTGATCTCATTATCAAGGGTATGGAAGGTGCTATTAGTGCAGGTCAAGTAACCTCTGACTTTGCTACCCATATGCCAGGCGCTAAAGCTCTATCCTCTGAGCAGTTTGGTCAGGCTATTATTGCCCACATGTAAGTTTTTAGCTCTTAGCAACAATTTAACTTACCAAGCCTACTATTTGGTCTTACGACCAAAAGTAGGCTTTTTATTTTCAATCACACCTGCTACGTCCAGGCATACCAAGGCTATGCCTAAGAGCCATACAAAAGAACCTGGCCTTAGCAAATGCCCAAAGGCATTATCTTAGGCGTGACCATAAACATTCCCTTTGCATGGCCTAATCATGGCAATGCTTTGACTATACACACTATCATGGCTCTTATTTGGATTTAAGCAGGTTGGAGCTTAATTTTTACCTTAAGAGTGTTTGGGGCTAAATTTACAGGCATAGTGCATATTTTTGCTCCAGTTGTCATGGCACTACAAAAAATAGCTTATCTTTGTTAAAATCTGCAATTTGTTAAGCTTTTTGCTCTACTTTAGCTACTTAAACAGAGCAGAGATTTTTCTATTTAAACATTAGAGGCTGATATGGCTGAGCGTTTTAAACCACACCTTACTGTAGCTCTAATTATTGAGCATGAAGGTCGTTTTTTAATGGTTGAAGAGTACCAAGAAACTGGTGAGTTATGTTTTGGTACTGTAGCTGGTCACGTAGAGGCCAAAGAAAGCATTATTGAAGCAGCATTGCGTGAAGGTTTAGAAGAATGCGGCTGCCCAGTTGAGCTTGATTATTTAGTAGGCGTTTATGATTACGTAAAAGACTACGAAACCATTTTACGCTTCACTTTCAAGGCTCATTTAAAGGATCAAGATCCTAGCCAAGTTAAAATTAGCGATCCTGATGGTGATATCGTAGCTATTAAGTGGATGACTAAAGAGGAAATCTTTGAGGGTAAAAAAATGTGGCGTCCCCGCCTCATTGGCCCAAATTATGAGGACTACTTTAATGGTCAACAAGTTCCTCTTTCATTTATTACTACTGTACGTTCTTAAAAACTTATGTCTGATACCCTATTTAGCCCTGATCACGAATTTAAAAGTGCTATCCCTTATGAGCAATTGCAAGGCAAGCATGTAGTTGTTGGTGTTTCAGGTGGCGTAGATTCCTCACTATCAGCTGCTTTATTAAAAGAAGCAGGCATGAAAGTTACTGCCCTCTTTATGAAAAATTGGGAAGAGGATGATACCGATAGCTATTGCTCAGCTGCTCAAGATAGACAAGATGCTCAGCAAGTCTGTGATACTTTAGGTATTGAGCTTAAAACCATTAACTTTGCTGCCGAATATTGGGATCGAGTTTTTGAAAACTTTTTAAGTGAGTACCGTGCAGGACGCACTCCTAACCCTGATATCTTATGTAATAAAGAAATCAAGTTTAAAGCCTTTTTAGACTATGCTCTAGAGGATTTAAATGCTGATTTTATTGCTACAGGTCACTATTGCTTACGTAGTTTTGACCATGGTATCGATGGCCCTGCTCACTTATTAAGAGGCCTTGATAAGAATAAAGATCAAAGCTACTTTTTACATGCCATAGGCCCTAATAAGCTACACAAAGTCTTATTCCCTGTAGGTCATATCGAAAAGCCTTTAGTCAGACAAATGGCTCAAGAGCGTGGCTTAGTAACCGCTAGAAAGAAGGATAGTACAGGCATTTGCTTTATTGGCGAAAAGCGTTTTGGTCAATTTTTACATCAGTACCTTCCAGATGCTTCAACACCAGGCCCTATTATTTCTACAGACAATAAAGTAGTAGGTGAACACCCTGGCCTTATGTATTGCACTATCGGACAAAGAAAGGGTCTGCATATTGGCGGCAGCGCTGATGGTACTGGTGAGGCATGGTATGTAGTTGACAAAGATATGAGCCGTAATGCTCTAATCGTTGCTCAAGGACATAACCACAAAGCACTCTTTTCTAATGGTTTATGGGCTAGCAATGATACTTGGATCATTGGTATGCCACCTACTCCATTAAAATGTACTTGTAAGGTACGCTATCGTCAGCCTGATGTTAAATGTACTTTAGAGCGTGTCGATCACGCTTTAGATGGAGTAAATGTACGCTCCATGCTGAAAGTAACTTTTGATGAGCCAGTTTCTGCTGTAGCCCCAGGCCAATCTGTAGTCTTTTATAATGGACAAGATTGTTTAGGTGGAGCCATTATTGAAGCTCCCATTAAAGATTAATTTAGCTAATACGCATTAATAATTTGGAAAGGATTGTATGGCCAGTGTAACTTACTTTGAAACTATTGCTCTTGCAGCACTGTTCCAGTCAGCTGCTCAAATCCAACGCATTGCACGTTTTGGAGCTGTTGACGAAAAAGCAATTGCACCTTTAATGCGTGCTTTAGTGATCACCAATCCTCAAACTATTGAGGAAATTTATGATCCTAAAACCATTATCCCTGGCTTAAATCAATTACTGACCTCTTTATACCCTAAAGAGGCAGCTCAGCCAAAGAATGCAGAACTTATTAAAGTAGCTTTTAGCATTATTGGTTTAGCTGGTACTTTAGAAAAGCAAGAGCCAATTTTTCAACAATTAGATCGTGAAGTTGATGTTCTAAGAGAGAATGTTTTAACTTTACATCCTGATTATGAAAAAGCCTCTGAAAACATCCTTATGGACTATGATGTTATCAAGCTTTATTCCAAAATTTATAGTGCTTTAATTAGCCCTAATTTCCCTAAGCTCATTATTTATGGCGAAGAAAGCTACTTACGCCGTACTGAGCTTCAAGAAATGATTCGTGCTTTATTATTATCTGGTATTCGTGCTAGCTTACTTTGGCACCAAGTAGGCGGCAAGCGCTACTCCTTGATGTTCCGTTATAAGGATATTATTGAGTGTGCCCGCCAAGTTATTAATGATAATAATAAGTAATATCAAAAGATTTTCTTATAACTAATAAGCCACCTTGGTTGTGGCTTTTAGCTTTTAAGTTTTTAGCTTTATAAGCTAAGAAATATGAGCGCATCCTGTGCACTTAGTTAACTAAATGTTACTTCTTTTTTTGAGGTTAAGTTATGCAATTATCGCCTATCACTGCGATTTCACCACTTGATGGTCGCTATGAATCTAAGGTTCAAGAGTTACGTGCCATTTTCTCTGAATATGGCTTGATGCGCTTTAGAGTACAAGTAGAACTCACTTGGCTCAAGATGTTAGCAGCTTGCCCACAAATTAAAGAGGTTCCAGAGTTCTCTTCAGAGGCCATCGCTTTTATTGACAACATTATTGAAAACTTCTCTATTGAAGATGCTGAGGATATCAAGCGTCGTGAGGCAGTTACCAATCATGATGTTAAGGCAGTTGAGTACTTCTTAAAGGACAAGACCTCTACCAATGAAGAAATTGCTAAGGTTAAGGAGTTTATCCACTTTGCATGTACTTCTGAGGACATTAACAACAACTCTCACGCTTTAATGCTTAAGACTGCCCGTGAAGAGGTAATCTTACCTTTATGCGATAAGTTAATTGAAGAGATCACTCGTCTTGCACATGAGTACGTTAACCTACCACTCTTAGCTCGCACTCACGGTCAGCCAGCTTCCCCTACCACCTTAGGTAAGGAAATGGCTAACGTAGCTTATCGTTTACGCCGTCAACGTAAGCAAATTGCTGAGGTTGAAATTTTAGGCAAGATCAATGGTGCTGTAGGCAACTACAATGCTCACTATAGCGCCTACCCAGAGGTAGATTGGCCATCTTTAGCTAAGAACTTTGAAGAGTCCTTAGGCTTAACTTGGAATCCTTTCACCACTCAGATCGAGCCACACGACTATATTGCTGAGCTTTTCAACGCTATCGAGCGTTTTAACACCATCGTTTTAGATTTTGACCGTGATATTTGGGGCTACATTTCTTACGGCACCTTCACTCAAAAGACTATTGCTGGTGAGATTGGCTCTTCTACTATGCCACACAAGGTTAACCCAATTGACTTTGAAAACTCAGAGGGTAACTTAGGCTTAGCCAATGCTATCTTTGCTCACTTAGCTAACAAGCTCCCAGTATCCCGTTTCCAACGTGATTTAACTGACTCTACCGTTTTACGTAACTTAGGTGTTGCTTGCGGTTACTCAATCTTAGCTTGGAAGAGCACCTTAAAGGGCATTTCTAAGTTACAAGCTAACGAAGCTCACGTACGTGACGAGCTTAACCACAACTGGGAAGTTTTAGCTGAGCCATACCAGACTGTAATGCGTCGTTATGGCATTGCCAACCCATATGAGAAGTTAAAGGAACTTACTCGTGGTCGTGAGGTAAACAAGGAAACTATGCTTACCTTTATTGACACCTTAGAGATCCCTGAGGAGGCTAAGGAGAACTTACGTAAGTTAACTCCTGAGACCTATATCGGTATTGCCGATAAGATCACTGCCACTTTATAAGAGATCTTTTAGCTAATAGCTTTTAAGCTTGGCTCTTAAAATAGAGCATAAGCTCGTAGGGCATAGGAAGTTATTATTAACTACTATGCCCTACTTAAGTTATCATCTGACATAGGGGAGACATTCAAATATTTACGTTAAACTAACAGTTTTGCTGTATGTTGAGGGTCATTTATACGAATTTATTACCTCCACAACTAAAAATCTAAGCAAATTTTGATAAATAACCAACTGTCTCCTCTATGTCTGTATCATAAGGGCTTTTTAGCCCTTTTGCTTTGGTGTATCCAATCTAGGGATTTTAAACCACAAAGATCTCTAGCTTGGTTGCATCTTTAAGACAAAAACCATATTCGTGCTCTTCTCGAGCATCAAGCTTTAATTGTTTCTTGCGCCCTGCGCTTGATAAAAGCCGTACATAACAACACTAACTTGTGTATGTAGGTGCCATAGTCTTATTTAGCTTATATTGTTTGTTCCTAGTAATGATGCTTAACTCTAGTGTAAACAATTATGCCTATTACTTAAGACTTAATAGACAAGGCAACAAAGTACTAAGAACTATCCTTAGTGCTTTAGTCTTTTACAATACAAAGATCATCTCAATAGCCTCTATAGTCAGGTAATCACGACCCTATAGATTTAATGCAACTTGAGCACTGACTTATTAATAATGCTTAAATACCAAGTAAGCGTACCTGACTTAACTTAATACCCAGGCGACCTTACTTTTTAAGCGCTCTTTGTCTTAATGTATGCTCATTTGTAATCACTATAGATGAAATTACCGAGGCCAATTTTGAGCCAGACACGCGAACGTTATTTTGAGTGGATCCTTGTGGGTCTAATTCTCATTATGGGTAGCTTGCTTTTCTATCAAGCATTGCCTTTTTTAAACGGTACTTTGGGTGCTATCACTCTCTATATCTTATTAAGAAGGGTTAATCTATTACTCTCTGCCCGCTTCTCTCCATCCATAGCTCCATGGATTATTACTATAGCTGTTACTATTTTTGTACTGATACCATTATCTATTTTCTTATGGTATCTCATTGATTTGGTACAAAGCGTCAACTTTGACGTACAAGTAATTATCAAGCGCTTTACTGATACTATTCGCTATCTGGAAAGAACTACCAATTTACAGATTGTTTCTGAAAAATCAGTAGCCTTTATTACTGCCAAAGGAACAGCCTTTGTTAACTCTTTAATGGCTGGTATCAATAACGCTGCTATCAATCTCTTTACTACTATCTTAATCTTATTCTTCTTGCTTGCAGGTGGAGTAAAGATGGAGATTGCTATTGCCCGTTGCTTACCTTTTTCTGATAACAACAAGCACACTATTATTAATAAAGTAAGCACCATCGTACGCTCTAATGCTATTGGTATTCCTTTATTAGCCATGATTCAAGGTGGTGTTGCTGCTGTAGGTTATTGGATTTGCGGCGTTAATAATCCAATTGAATTTGGCGCACTAACTGGTTTTGCCTCCATGATTCCAATTGTAGGCTCTATGTTAGTGTGGATACCTTTAGCTATTGTTCAATATTTTGAGCAAGGCACAGCTGCTAGTATTTATGTAGCTTTATATGGCGTTATTGTCATTTCCCAGTGTGACAATGTATTGCGCATGTTTATGCAAAAGCGCATGGCTGATACTCACCCATTAATTACTATTTTTGGTGTGATTGCAGGTCTGCCTTTATTTGGTTTCATGGGTTTAATTTTTGGCCCACTCTTAGTGGCCATGTTCTTATTGTTCTTGGAAATGTTCATTAAGCAATACATTATTGGTGATGACTTAAGCCTCCAAGATGCAAAAGCCAAGCGTGCTCGTACCTTTGATCCACAATCAAGCATTAAGGCCAAGCATAAATCTCAAGAAGAATTTATCGCCCAAGCTACCATTAAGAGCAAGCAGCTCAAAAACCGTGCTCAAATCAAGCACCAAAACAAGCAAGAGCTCTTATCAGGCAAGCAAAGCTCACCAGCTTCCAAAGATAGCACCAGTGCCAGCACCATCTCCAGTGCTAGCACCAGCAGCGCTAATAGCGCCAGCACTAGCGCAGCTAGCGCTGAAAGCAGCGCCTTAGCAAGCACTGCAACCAATACCAGTGCCAATGCACAAGCTAAGGCTAATAACAAGGCTAGCGACAAAGCTATTACTAGCACTAAAAATACAGCTAAGAACAAGGCTGACTTTAAGACTAGCAAGGCTGAGATTAAGCAACAAAAGCGTCAGGCTGCTAAATTAAGAGTTCAAGAGGAACAAGAGGCTAATGAAAGAGAATTAGCTAAAAAGACTCTTAGTGTTCCTAAAAGAGAACCAATTAACTTAGCTGAGCGCTCTTTATTAAACTTTAACCATACTCCAGACAATAACCATCTTTCTGATGATGCCCCTGGTAAAAATATGGTAGCCCGTGCTGTATCTCAAGCTATCAACTCTTTTGATAAGTTTGATGACTTAGATGGCAATATGGCATTTGGTGGCAGTGAGTTATTTAAAGATGACTACCTAACTGCTAATACCAAGCAACAATTAGCTAAAAAGCGCCGCCTTAGTAAGATGGATCTTGAACAAAAGCCAATTCCTTTTGTTCAGGCTAATGATTTACCATCAAGCGCCCGCCCAAGCTCAGATGAGGCCACCAAGGCTCAAGCAAATGCCCCAGAGCACAGCTCAAATGAGGCAAGTAATGAGCCTGTACTAAGTTCTAAGACTCAAGATAAGGGCAGCAAAGAGCAGAAAACTGAGCACCATGCACGTAATGCACGCTCTAATCGTAAAGATCGTAAAGACAAAGCTCATCGTAACGATAGAAGCGAAAAGAGTGAGCGTAACGAACGTAGCGAGCGTAATGAGCGCAATGATCGCCCTGAGCGCAACGAGCGTAGCGAGCACAATAGCCGCAAAGATAAGGCTCACGCTAAGGCTAGCGATCGCCACAACAAAAAGAATGACAGAAGCTCAAGTTATGAACGTAACAAGAGCAATAGTAAGGCAAGTCGTACTCGTAAGAGCCATGATAGCCATAAATCACGTCGTGATAACTTAGGCTACCAAACCATGCGCTCTGAGCGTAGCTCTGCTGTAGCCCAAGAACCTGTTATTCGTACTGTGGTATCACACCAATATGGTAACTTTGATCTTAATAAGAGCCGCAGCTCAGGTCTTAAGACCCAATTGGTATCCATGCATACTGCTAAAGGCACAGTGATGGCTCAACCGCCACGTCGTCGCCCATCAAAGCGTCGTCCATATCACTAAAAGCTTGCTAGCAAGTTAAAACAAAAGCCAGAGCCTTCCCAAACGAAGGACTCTGGCTTTTTAGTTTTGATTACTACTACCACCACCACCAGCACCAACCGCAACAGCAGCAGCATCAGCCACTGCAACAGCAACAAAGCTCAACAAGCACTACTAAACACCACCATAGACCTCATGGCAATTAATAAGAACCAAACGGCTCAACGCTGTAAACAAGCGTAATTTCATTAATTAGGCTACTAAAAATGAGATAGAGCCTAATCTTGACTAAATTTGCTATGATTAATGGCCGTTAGACATAGAGGCAATCTTACATGTAGTGCATAGAGTTGCTTTTTATTGCACTTAATTTTAAAATTTTGTTGTCACTATAGTTTTAATTTTTCATAGATAAGATTGGCTTATTTATGTGACTATCAGTCTTTTGTTTTAGCCTTAATATTTGGATCTAGCTTCACTTTTTTTAGCTCTGGTCACATATCTTTTGTTGCTCTCTAGCTATAATTTAATATGTTAGTATTTTCCTTACAAAATTTTAGACGTTGTATGTTTATTATTAAATTGCTTGCCGTTTTTGTATAAGAATTTAATTTTTGCTTTTGTTTACCACAACCTCATAGCTAAACAATTGGTCTTAATTGAGCTATTGGCTTGCTTTTATTTACAAGACAAAAGCAAACTTTGATGTTAGTTGTTAGCTTCTACAAACATCATTTTTATTATCAAGGCACTATGCTTGAGCCTGGTATTAGTCGTCTGTATTGTCTGTAGCATTGGATTTAGGAAAAATTGCATTAGTTTGCAATAAGGATTTTTTATGGTCAGTTATATTAGTGAAATTAAGCTCAAGCAAGGCTTGCGAAAAGTAACAGCTATTTCGCTTATCAGCCTAATATTGCTGTCCTTATTTGCTTTTTCTACAGTTAAAGTAGTTTCTTATGTATATACCTCAACTAATAATGCTGAGGTTGAAACAACTATTAATGAGTATGCCATTACCATTAAGAGAAAAGCCCAAGGTGAAATGAGAGCCTTGCGTACTCTCGCTATGTTTACCTCCAAAAGTGATGACATTACTAAGACCTATAGTGCTGTAGGAACTGATAATATTCCTTTTGATGTAGTAGGATTCTGGAATCTTGATGGTTCCTGTGAGCAGGTTTCTATTAGTGGCGCTCGTACTGATTCTCACTATAAGAATTTACCACCTCAAGTAAAAGTTGCCATTTCCTCTGCTTGGCTGGGACAAAGTGCTGTATCTGCCCCTTACTACTCCCCTACCATTGGTCAGGAAATGATCACCTATGCATCTCCAGTTCATGCTACCTCTGGCAATGTAATTGGAGCCCTCTCTGGAGCTGTAGGTCAGCGTTCTTTTGATACAGCTTTACAACAGCTCTCTATGGTTAACCAAGGAATGGATACCTTTTTATGTAATTCCTCTGGTTTTATCTTCTCAACTGGTGTTAACTCCATTATTCCTAACGATTTAAAATCGATTAATGACTTTACTGGTTTTGATGAGATTACTCATGAGCAAATTAAATTTGGTCTAGTTTCCACCAATAGTATCCAAATTGAGACCCAGCTTTATAACAAGAGTTATTTAATTACCTTAACTCCTTTAGGTTTTTCTGATTGGTATATTGGCACCTTAAGCAATAATGAGTTTAGTGAAAGTCCTTACTTTAAGTCCATTATCATATTGATAGTAAGCTTGTGTGTGATCTTCACTTTATGTGCCTTCATTGCTGTTTACCTCTTTATCAGCATGAAGAGCAGCTATAAGACTCAGCTCTTAATTGCTCACTACGACCCAGTGACCGATGCTTATAACTACCAAAAGTTCTTATTAGAGTTTAGAAATATCGACTATCGTACTAATACAGACAGCACTTACTCTGTAGTATCTCTTAACATTCATGACTTTAACTATATTGAGGACATGTTAGGCGAACTCCAGACTGATGAGTTACTACGTATTATTGCTAATACTTTAAAAGAGCAAGATAGTATCTTAATGTTCTGCCACCACGAGCTAGATCAATTCTTTATGATCTTACGTCTCAGAGAGCAAAACGAAATTGATGCTGAAATTCGTCGTATTATGAATTTATGCGTCAGCAGAATTAATGTAGAAGTTTCTACTATTCCTATTGTTATGTACGCTGGTGTGGCCTTTACTTATCCAGACTTAACTCCAGATAAGATTGTTAGCCGTGCTGAATTTGCTAAAAAGCAGATTACTAAGACCTATACCCACGCCGTACGCTTCTATGATGAGAATGCTTATAAGAAAGAAGCTTTCTTACATAGTATTGAAAAGAGCATGAGAGATGCTTTAATTAAGGAAGAGTTCAAACTATTCTTACAGCCAAAGATCGATTTGGCTACAGGTAAGGTCTATGCTGCCGAAGCCTTAGTTCGCTGGATTTCTGATAGTGATGTCATAGTATATCCAAACGACTTTATTCCTTTATTTGAGCAAAATGGCTTCTGTACTGAGCTTGACCTTTATATGTTTGATAAGGCTTGTGCTCATATTCGTTACTATATGGATAATGGTATTGAACCAATTTACTATTCCATTAACCAGACTAAACTTTTAATTTTCCAAAAAGGCTATACCGCTAAGTTAAAGGCCATTATTGATAAATATCAAATTCCGCCTAAATACTTAGTAATTGAAGTATTAGAAGATTTAGCCACCCATAATGTTAACGAGCTGAACAACCGTATTAATGAGCTTAAGAGCCTTGGCCTCTCTATTGCCTTGGACGACTTTGGTTCTGGCTATAGCTCCCTTAATATTGTTGCTGGCCTGGACATTGATGAAATTAAGTTTGATCGTGAGTTCTTATTAGCCGAAGATCCTGAGCAGATTAAGAAGAATCACATGATCTTACGAGTACTCTCTAAATTAGCCAAGGAACTTGGTATTCGTACTGTAGTTGAAGGTGTAGAGCGTCACGAAGATGTTGAGTTCTTAAAGAGCATCGATTGTGACCTGGCCCAAGGCTATTACTACGACCGCCCAATTCCTGTTGACGCTTTTGACAAGAAGTATATGTTCCCAGGCACTCCTTTAGAGGATAAGTCAGAGCCATCCAAAGATAGCCCTGATGCTAAGTAAGCTTTAGTTAACAAAAAGAAAACAGCCTCTGATACCACCTACTAAGCCTCATGGGGTTTAGTAGGTGTCAGAGGCTATTTGTTTTGTTTTAAAGTTAATGCTTATTTAAAGAGATTTGGGTTTTCTTCAATAAAGGTACAACTACCTTTCATATCAAGATCACAAGCTTTTTGAACAAGCTCAATAATCTTAGGGCCATTAGCCTTATCACCCTTTTTAGTATAAGCGCCTACAGCTTGCTCGCAAGCAACACCAGATTTAAGATCACAGCCCTTAGTAAACCATTTAGCAGCACGATCTAGATTGACTCTAACCTTCTCTCCTTTTAAGAAAATGTAGCCTACCTTTAAGCAACTATCTACATCGCCGCCATTACATTTGCTTTCAAGACTCAATACATCCTTAGGAATACGTTGCGGCGCAGCTACAGTACTAAAAGACGTAGACATTAGCGCACAGGCAGCAACAGCTAAAACTAAAGTTTTTGGCAAGCCAAAAGCATGTTGAAACATATTAAGACTCCTTATAGATCGTAGCCATAAATAAAGGCTTTATAAAAGTATGATCATTTTATCTGTTAGCCCTATCCTAGGTCTTTAAGCTACATCACACTTTCCTTTGTCCTCTCATAAATTTCCAGCCGCCATAGCCCATCCATTCCCCCAATCATCAAGCCAAACCAAGAACTGTAAAACCCCTTCCTCTCTTTAGCAAGCTCGCAAGCCTTTTTGTTGTTTTTACAACCAATAATATTGACTATTTTTTTTTTACGCTAGAATTATACTACACAATTATTTCTTATATGTACGCTTGTTATGTATCTATGGAAAAGGCCTGATTTTCCGCCTTCTCTATTGAAGTAATCCCCATCAAATTGCTTTAAATAATTCTCTTACACCCCATGCTATTGCACCATCAACTAAAGCTGAGCTGATAGCTGCAAGCATCTATAGCCTTAGTAAGTAGAATAGTTTCTTTTGGTCAAAAATAAACAAGCCATGCACATTAAGAAGCTCCTCAAATTTAGATAACTTGGTCTTGTATTCATGAAAGTGCAAATTGCTGGCTTAACCAAATTAGCTCCCTATGTTTGTAATCAGTTAGCCAATCATGGCCTTATGATTAATTCACAAACTGCTATTAACCGCAATTTTCTTTTTAATGGCCCAGTTGAGATTTTTAGTAATTGCATTTTGACCAGAGTACAGATGGACGCTTATTCCTACATTAATAATGATGCTACCATTCGTACTACTAAGATTGGTCGCTACTGCTCTATTGGCAATCACGTAGACATAGGCATGCCTTTTCACAATTACAAATATGCCACTAGTTCAACGGCTATCTTTACAGGATGCAATTTTGAGCGCTATGTAGGTAAGCTACCTGATGTCTTTCCTTATGCTCTCGAGCATCAAGGGTCATTATCAGCAGAACCTACTATAGGCAATGATGTCTGGATTGGTGCGCACGTAAAAATCCCTGCCTCAGTTAATATTGGACATGGCGCTGTGATCGGCACTAATGCCGTAATTACTAAAGATGTGCCTCCTTATGCCATTATTCAAACCAGCACTAACAACCAAAAGCTAAAACCTAATGAGCTTAAGTACCGCTTTAAGGATGAGGTAATTGCTGATTTGCTGGAAATTAACTGGTGGGATTATGATCTACTAAAGATGCTAGCTGCGGGCGTTAAAGTTCCTTATACCAAGATAGAGGACTTTATTAAGTTCTTTAAGAACGAAGACCTGAGCGCCTTCCCTATCATTCCAGATGACTGGAAATTATTAACTATTCTTTCTGAAAATAAGATTAAGCTTATCCCAGGTCAAAAAGATATGTTTATGGACTTTACCCATATCGATTTGCCTGACGAGCCTTAATTGAGAACTTGTCTATAAGTAAGCCTAATTAATTGGACTGGCACTGTTCTATCACAGCTTCGTCATGCCTTAGCAATATGGGTGTAATGCGAGCAGCCTAAGCCTAAGCCTACTTTGTTGGCTTGAGCTTGGGCTTGGGCTTGGGCTTGGGCAGGATGGCTAAGCAAATTGGTACTTTTAGCAGTTTACTATCTGCTAAAAAACAAAAGGCAGAGATATCACTTTGGAATCTCTGCCTTGGGCAAAACAAAAGTAAAACTAGTTAGTCTTTGTAAGTAGCTGCAATCTTATAAATTGCTTCACAATCTTCTGGGGTAAGATGGACAAAATTACCTACAGACTTTTTAGAAAGGTAAAGAAGCTTTAAGAGCTTAGGAATATCATCAATGCTAGCGCCAATTTGTTCAAAATTAAGAGGCATGCCTAAGGATTTAAAGAAGCTTCTTAGTGCGACAATACCAGCTTTGGCAGTACGCTTAGGATCTTCAAAATCCATGCTCACACCAAAAACACGTGAGGCAAATTGAGCAAAACGCATTGGATTATGAGCCATAGTGTATTCCATCCAGGCTGGGAACATCACAGCTAAACCAGCACCATGTGCCACATCATAAAGAGCGCTTAATTGATGCTCTAAAGCATGAGTAGCCCAATCCTGTTCACGTCCTACACCGCAAATATCATTATGGGCTAAAGTTCCTGCCCACATAATATTGGCACGAGCTTCGTAGTTATTAGGATCATGAATTACACGTGGGGCAGTTTCTACAATAGAACACAAGACAGCTTCACAAGTTCTATCAGTGATAGAGACCTCTGGAGTATTAGTAAAGTAACGCTCCATAACATGGGCCATCATATCAACCACACCACAAGCGGTTTGATAAGCAGGCAAAGTCTTAGTAAGCTCAGGATTCAAAATAGAAAAGACAGGTACATTAAAGGCATGGGAAAGACCACACTTAAGAACATTACCGTCTACTTCCTTTTGAATTACAGCACTATTGGAGCCCTCAGAGCCAGCTGCTGGAATAGTAAGCACTACACCAATACCTAAGGCCTTAGTAGGTGCTCTCTTTTGTAAGAAGAAATCAAAGAAATCACCATTATCTAAAATGCCTATGGCTACAGCTTTAGCAGTATCGATTACTGAACCACCACCTACAGCTAAGACAAAATCAACCTGCTGCTCTCGGCCATAATCAATCATTTCATAGACCAGATCAGCACGAGGATTAGGCTCGACACCACCTTTACTTACAAACTCAATACCCTCTTGGGCTAAAGACTTTTCAACTCTCTGCAATAAGCCAGAGCGGACACAAGAGCCTCCACCATAAATAACAAATACTTTATTTACCTTAAGGTTTTTGACAATTGAGCCTACTTCATTTTCTCTACCTGCACCAAAATAATAGGCAGTAGGCTTATGAAAGTTAAAATTATCCATGACATTCCTCACTTACAAAGCAAATCTATTTTTGCGCCTTAGCAACATCAGGGGTTTGATTTACCTTAATCACACACTCGCTATCGTAATAACGACCACTATAAGGCATAAAGTCCTTGGATACGGCTCTATTTGGATAGTCACACTTACGAGTAATGCTTTCTACCCCTAAGAAAGACGCTAAAATCTTATTAGTCCAATAGTCAGGATTAGCACGCACATCAGCAACATAAACATACTTGTAGGTATATGCATGCATTGGGCTAACTACAATATGAGTTTTGCCAGCCTCAATCTGGGACAAAATCTCAGCATCTCGAGCCTTTTGATCATTATTTAAAATAATGGTGCAGTAGATAGCATTAATCATGGCGCTAACCATAAAGAGAGTGCCAAGAATTAACAATGCTTTACTAATTTTTGGAGGCAATAAATTATCAAAACGCTCTAGTGCAACCTTAGCTAGACCAATCACACCTACGATCATAAAAATAGTAAAAGGAGTGGCTGAGCGAGCTGGAAAATTAGGTGAAAAGATCATTAAAAATAAAGCAAAGACACCTGTATAAATGAACCACATACTGCCATGATATAAAGATGGCAAAGAGTATTGGAGCATGGCTGAGCGCACTTTAAAGCGTAAATAAACAGCCATAATCACTAATACAAAACAGGCTAATAAGCTTTCAAAGAAAATATCAACCGAACTAATGGTATGCTCTAAAGCATCAAAGCCTTTCTCCTCCATACTGTCTAAGCGTGCTTGATTGCCAGGAGCAAAGATTAACAAAGCAAAACCAATTAAAAAGCCTGTATAGCCCACACATTGCCACAGCTTTAAACGGTGCATTCTTAAATTAAAAAGCAAATACAAGCCCTGGCCAGTTGCTACAGCTGCTGCGGTGTTTTCATTAGACCAACCAGCTAGCACACCTAAGATAAACATCATAGGAAGTAGTACTAAGATATGAGTTTCCAGATCACGCTCCATAGAAATGCGATAAGGCAACAAAAAGATTAGTACTATAGTGGTTGTCCACAAATAATTGGCTGAGCTGACAATATTAAACACTACCTCACCATAAGCTCTTAACTGCATAAAGAGCAATAAAGAGATAATGAAAATAGGCATGAGGCGTAAGCGCAAGGTAGGCTTAATACCATAAGCGTTATAGTAAATAAATAAAATTAGCGTGACGTAGCATAATGCTTGAGCTACAGCAGATGCAGGCTTACCCCACCATAATAATGTCTGAGCAATAACATGAGCTACAGAGCGCCCGCCCCACTCAAAATAGTGGCGATATTGAGATACTAAAATATCACCAAATGAACCTACAAAATCTTGAGTTCCTTGAACTAAGAAGTAGCGGTAATCATTTGCAAAATATGGGGTTAAATTTGAGCCCAATGCAATGAGGCCAAACCAAAATAATAAATAACAATAACTGCGAGTGCTTATTTTCATGCTACTGTCCATAATGCTTTGTTAGGAACATTAACCTAAGAGCCTAGCCTAACTTGCTCTAAAATCCCTTGCCTGCAATCTATATGCCCGTATAGCTTAACAAAGCTAACTTAGCACAAATTCAGTATTTACCACTAAAAATAGTGAGAATAATACTAACCCAGCCCATGCTCAAACTATAAACTTGGTTATCATTACAACTAATAAATTAGCTAGATCTTTACTATAATTTGCCACTACAATGCTATTGCCCTTAGATAATTACACTCTTAACTTAGCTTTGAGCAGAGTCTTTTGGAGGCTCTAAGGTTAAGAGTAAAGAGTCTAATGAAAACTTGCTTAGGTGAGGCTTATCCTGAAATTATTTTTTATTACAAGGTGAGGTTTAGAAGTTATGGATCAATCGCAACTACTCATGGGAGCTCTTAGCACCCAAAATATAGTGCTTAGTAATCTTGTTGGTAGTGCCCTTGCCTTAGAACTAAGTGCTATCAAAGCGCAAACTAAAAATCCTTTAGTGATAATTTGCTCTGACAGCCAAACTGTTATTCGCTTAGAGCAAGAGCTAGGTTATTTATGTCACCAAGAACCATTGTTGATCTTTCGTGATTATGAAACCTTACCTTATGATCAACTTTCTCCTCATCAGGACATTATTTCCTCACGCTTAAACTTTTTAGCACAAGCACCAAACTTTACTAATGGCATTATTCTTACCTCTGTTAACGCCATTATGCAAAGACTTGCTCCTGTAAGCTATGTAGGTCAAAGCTCTTTTGCTATTCATACAGGCGATAATAGAGATCTAACCAATTTTTGCTTAACTTTAGCCGATCAAGGCTATTTACAGGTTGAGCAAGTGCTATCCCATGGCGAGTTTGCCGTACGTGGCTATATTCTTGATGTTTTCCCAATGGGTCTTGATGAGCCATTACGTATTGAGTTTATGGATGATGATGTTGATAGTATTTCTATCTTTGACATCCAAAGCCAACGCTCTGTACGCAAAATAGAAGGCGTAAACTTGCTATGCGCTAATGAATTTCCTTTAGACTCAGAGTCCATCTCTTTATTTAGAAGCAATTATCGTAATGCTTTTGATAAAGTAAATGTTACCTCTCATTTGGTTTATAAGTCTATTTCTCAACGTACCATACCTGCTGGTATTGAATATTATCTGCCTCTGTTCTTTAAGGAAACTAACACTTTCTTTGATTATTTAAGCTCTAAATGCTCTTTTGCTCTTATAGGTGACTTTAGTAAAGCTGTAACTGACTATAGCCATTACTTACATCAAAGAGCCAATAGTCTTAGAGGCAATAAAGATCGCATGCCACTACCTGTAGAGCAAGTGTTCTTAACCCCTGAGGAGGTACATCAGTCACTACAGGATAAAAACTGCATTACTTTAAGATCCGATATCTTAGATCAAGCAAAGCTCTCTGAGCTTAATAGTAATGCTTGCTTGAGTGCTCCTTGCGCTGCGGTACACAATATTGCTTTTGACCATCACAATAAAAACAGCGCCCAAAATCTTATTGATTTTGTGGAGGAATTTTGTGGACAACAACATGGCCGCATTTTAATGAGTGCGCTATCTGAAGGTCGTAGACAAAGCTTAAAAGATCTTATTCCAGCTTCTTTAATTAAGAAGTATGGTTTAACCGCTGCCTCCAACATCAATGAGTTTTTACAAAGTAAAGACCCTATTATGATGACTATTGCTCCTTTTGACCAAGGAGTAATCTTTGATAAGAGCTATGCCCTTACTTATCTTAATGAACAACATAGCGCCTTAAAAGAGGAGCAGCAACTTGCCAGCACCGCACTTAAAACCCCAGTCGCCCTACTTACTGAAACTGAACTTTTAGGATTTAAGGTAGTAAGACAACGCAAGAGAAATAGCCGCTCAGGAGCCCTGGATCAAGATACCATTATCAAAAACTTAGCTGAACTTACCGAAGGTCAAATCGTGGTACATATTGACCATGGTATTGGACGCTATCGTGGCTTAAAAACTGAGGTAATTAACGGAGTTGAAGGCGAGTATTTAACCATTGAATACTTAAATGGAGACATGCTTTCTATACCTATTACCTCCTTAAATAAGGTAGCTCGTTATTCAGGTGAGGAAAACCCTACTCTCTCTAAATTAGGTAGCGATGCTTGGAATAAGAAAAAAGCTAAGGCTGCTCAAAAAGTTTCAGACGTAGCAGCTGAGCTACTAGACATTTATGCCCAAAGAGAGTTGCGCTCTGGCTTTGCCTTTAAGATAGATGAACACGCCCTTGAGGAGTTCACCTCTAGCTTCCCTTATGAGGAAACAGAAGACCAACAAAAAGCTATTGAGCAAACTTTAGAGGATATGAAAAAGCCTACTGCTATGGATCGTTTGGTCTGTGGTGATGTAGGTTTTGGTAAAACTGAGGTGGCACTAAGAGCTGCTTTTGTTGCGGCTATGAATGGTAAGCAAGTAGCAGTACTTGCTCCTACTACCATTTTAGCTGAGCAGCACTATCAGAATTTTAAAGAGCGCTTTGCCCCTACCGCCATTAATGTTGACCTCTTAAGCCGCTTTAGAAGTGTTAAAGAGCAAAATAATACCCTCAAGCTTTTAAGTGAGGGTAAAGTGGATATTATTATTGGTACCCACAGTCTCTTATCTAGCAAGGTTAAGTTTAAAAATTTAGGCCTCCTTATTATTGATGAGGAGCACCGCTTTGGTGTTAAACAAAAAGAAAAGCTCAAGGCTATGCGAGCTGATGTAGATTTACTCACGCTCACCGCTACTCCTATTCCACGTACGTTAAACATGGCTATGGAGGGCATGAGAGAGCTTTCTATTATTGCAACTCCTCCTGAGCACAGATTAGCTGTTAAAACCTTTATTTATCAAGAAACAGATGATCTCTGCCGTGAGGCTATTATGCGTGAACTGCGTCGTGGCGGTCAGGTATATTACCTACACAATGATGTAGCCACTATGGAGCTCAAAGCTGAGCACTTAAGCAAAATTGTACCTGAGGCTAAAATTGAAATAGCACATGGTCAAATGAATGAGCGTCATTTACAAAGAGTAATGCAAGACTTTTATCGTCAGCGCTTTAATGTATTGCTCTGCTCTACCATTATTGAAAATGGCTTAGATATTCCTACAGCCAACACTATGATTATTGATAGAGCTGACCTCTTAGGTTTAGCCCAGCTTCACCAAATTAGAGGTCGTGTAGGCCGCTCTCACCATCAAGCATATGCCTATCTCTTTACCCCTCCTAAAGAGTACTTATCTAAAGAGGCTAAGTTGCGCTTAGAGGCTATTGAGAGCATAGGTGAGTTAGGTGCAGGTTTTGTACTTGCGTCTCATGACTTAGAAATTCGTGGTGCTGGTGAGCTCTTAGGTGAAGACCAGTCAGGTCAAATTGAGTCTGTTGGTTTTTCTTTATATATGGATATGCTCAATGCTGCCGTTAACGCCTTAAAAGAAGGTCGTGAACCAAGCTTAAGTGAGCTTACCTTAAATGAGTGCGAGATTGATTTACATCTCCCTGCTCTACTACCATCAACCTATATTAGAGATATCAACACTCGTTTATCCTTATACAAGCGTATTGCCTCTTGTATAAACGAGGAGAGCTTTAGTGATCTTAAGATTGAGCTTATCGATCGCTTTGGTTCTTTACCATTAGAGGCAGAAAATCTTTTTGAGCTCTCACGTCTCAAGCGCTTAGCAGGACGCTTGGGCATTAGCAAAATTAGAGGCGATGAAAAAGGTGCTTTAATTGAATTTGAACAGCACCATAAGGTAGACCCAAGCTACATCATTATGTTGGTCACTAAATCTAAACATAATGAATATCGCATTAGCCGTGAAAATGCTTTGCGCTATAACCTACCAGAGAGTCCAAAAGCTTCACGCCTTAAGATCTTAAAAATGATCCTTAATGCCCTCTATGCCCACAGCACCTTAAAAGCCAAGGACGAGGTCCAATCCACCAACTAAGCCACCATCTTTAAGCTCACGCTAAAACTTTAGCGTGAGCCCCAAAGGTCAGGCACTGCTTTTGCCAGTATCTGGCCTTTATCTTTGCCCAGTGATTTTTTGCAGATACTATAGCTAATATCAATAATTGAATTTTGTCTATTAATGTAGACATTCTATCTTTGTTTTCTAAGCTAAATAGGAAATGTTTAATGCTTATTACAATCACTCGTGAACTTAACGCTCCTAAAATAGATAGCGCTGACCAGTTCTCTGTTGCTCAAATTGTATTCAGTGCCTTTATCGCTATCTTAGCAGGAGCTAGATCTTGGCAAGAAATTTCTAGCTTTGCTGAAATAAAGTTGCCTCTTATACAAGAATTTATGCCTTTTAACAAAGACATACCATCTCCTGAAACCTACTATCTATTAGCTCGTTTGCTACCAACGCAAGAGCTAGACAAAATCTTTGTTGCTTTGGCAAAGGATATAATTGAAAAATCTCAGGAAGGACAGCTTAATACCAAGAGCAATGAAACATTAAATTCTGTTGTTGCTTGGTACTCCAACTTGAAAATTTCATTAGGCCAATCAAAGTCTGATACTAACAGTCATAATATTATTGAGCTACCACAATTACTTGATAGGCTAGACCTTAAAAAAGCAGAAGTATTTATTGATGATATGGGTACAACAGCAACAGCTATAGCAAAGGCCGTTCACCAGAAAAAAGGACACTATCTGCTAGCCTTAACCGAAAATCAAGAACCTATAATCAATGAGGCTCAAGAGTTGTGTGAAAAATATGAGCCAATTTCTTTCTATAAAAACACTCATACTGCTAACGGGCAAACTAATGCTCGTGCTGTTGAAGCCTTTAAGGTCAATAAAAGAGTGGTTACAACCAAAGACGAATGGGCTGGACTAAAGCAAATCCTTAAGGTGTCAACTACCAAGAGCTATGAGAAAAAGAAAGAAGTTGTCGAAGATACTCATTACTATTTAGTTAACTCAAGCTTTGAGGCTAAGCATTACTTACATTTATTAAATGAGCATGGTTCTAAACAAAATGATTGTCATTGGCAACTTGATTTAACCTTTCATGACGATAAAGTACAGCAAACCAAACAAGCAGCTGCCACCTTCTCAAGACTACTAAAATTTTGTATGAACTTAGTACGTACTTTAGACTTTGGTAAAGACAATAGTTCGTCAGTAAAAATAAGAGCTTTTGTTTTATCCAACTCAGATAAGTTTTTAATGCAGCTGTTTAACAGTAAGGCTAATGAAAGTTAATTGCGGTTAACCTTGATACGCCTGACCTCAATTGGCTTGTCCATAGTGGTTGGTCAGTTAAATACTGGACTTATTGTATTTCTAGCACAAGGGCTGGGCTCAAACTATAGACCCCAGCCTTTTTTAGTTTAAAAGAAGGAAGCTCTTATCGCTTGGCTGAGCTCATGCCTGATAGCATGCCTGACAGCATGCCTCTGCAAAGGAGAAGGAATATGCCAAAGGTTTGCGACACCACAAAGAGCTCAAGGCTTGGGACAAAGCTTAAAAAAATAAGGCCTCTTAACATGCGTCCTTTAAGGGACATGTTAAGAGGCCTGGCTTTAACTTTAACTTTAACTTTAAAGAGCCTGCGGGGTTAGCGCTGAGCTAGAGAATTAAAGCCAAAATAGGAATAGTAATGATGGAGAGCAAGGTACTCATAAAGGTGCCTTGAGACATAACCTTTGGATCAATGCCTTCTTTGAGGCAAATCATGGTGCCATAGGAAGCAACTGGCATAGCACTTAAAATTACCAACACATCAGTGTACTTCTTATCAAAAGGAGTTAAAGAGTAAATTACGTAGATAAGTGCTGGAATGGCTAACAACTTAAGTAAGCTCATGACATAAATACGCCAATTACCAAACATCTCTAAAACTTTAATATCAGCTAAGGTTGAACCAATAACTAATAATGATGCAGGAATAGTCATATAACCTACTAAATGAATAGCCTCACCTACTAGCTTAGGAGTTTGAATTTGGAAAAATACAAGAATAATAACAATATAGGTTGCACTTAAAGCAGGAGATAGCACCATACGCCAATTAAGTGTTACCTTACGCTCGCTCTTATCTTTATTACAGCTAGAGATAAAGATTTGTCCTAATAAGAAAATCAGCAAGTTAAAAGGAATAGTAAGCACTGAAATATAGAAAATAGCGTAAGTACCAAACAGAGAGGTAGCCACAGGAATACCAATAAAGTTGATATTACCAAAGGCAAACATAAAGCGATAAATACCTTCTAACTCTGTATGTAAAATCTTGGCACAAATGGTTCCAGTAATTAATAAGAATACTAAGGTTGCAGTACCTAACAATAGTACTGGTAAAATTTCAGATCTCGCAGGCAGAGTATCGCCCATTACCGAGGACAGAATGATACAAGGGGCGGTGACGTTAATAATTAATACCGATAAAGAGCGATTAAACTCGTCATTCATAAGCTTAAGCTGATTACAGATAAAGCCAATAATCACCAACAGGAACAATACGCCCATCTGGCCAAAGGTATCTAAGAAACTCATTACTATCTCTACTATGCTTAGCAAACAATAAGCATGCTAAAGCTAACAACTAAAAAAAGAGTGTGTCATAGCGCCTGCCTTAGCACGAGACAGGCAACCATTACCAACTAATGGCCTCTTGCACAGAAACCAAGGAACGAGAAAAACTAATTGCTCTTTCCTAGCCCTGATTTAAAGGCCGTGTTTTAAATCAATAAACAAAGCCAAAATTAAAATCAGTAGAATTTAATTTGAGAATAAAATCACATAAAAAACCTTATAAATAAGCCTTTTGTGCAATTTTGCTGTAACTTATGCGTCTAGTTTACCAAAAGCACGGTTCAATTAAATAATTGATTTCCTTTTCGCACCTTTTTTGCCCACCATGTTCTTTATTGCCGAAAATTATAGCTTCAACCCCAATCATTCACTAAAGCTAAGAAAGCGCTTATTTTTCTTATAAAACTACTACCAAGGTACAAATTTACCCCCTAACGCCCAACTTATCTCCTCATGTAACTTTGCTTTTATTGCTTACTACAACCAGCCCTCAATCAGCTTTACCCTCTATCATCAAGAAAGATCACCTAATAAGACTGCCAATAATATTGCTATCTTGCAGCCAAGCGCTAAGCGCCAGAGCTTGCGCTTTGCGCAATGGGCTTTGCGCCATGAGCTGTGCGCCATGGGGGTTGTGCTTTGTGCACTTTGTGCACTTTGCTCTGAACTTTGGGATGAGGTAATGGGTAAGGGGATGGATTTTTAGAGCAAGAATTGGTCGATGGGCGTGCACCTAAGCTTTAGCTATATTTTGTAAGGTATTTTTAGGCAGGGATAGCTTGTTTTACTTTGGTAGGCAAGACAACAAAGGTCTGCTTCGTGATTAGCGTGCGCTTTGAGCAAAATAGTACTTTTAGTGTAGTGGCGAAAAAATCGCAAAAAGATACTTTTTTTCTTTTAATTCCGCATATATACGACAAAGTAGATTATACTAGGCAGTCTTTGTTAGTTAACATGCTTTAAATTTTGCCTAAGCTCTAAATCTTGTGCAGCATATTATCTTTTTTGAGCTTAGTGTAGTTTTATTGAATAGGGCTAAATAGCCATTTACCAATATACGTTTATAAGTTGTAAGCCTAAAGACAAGTTTAGAATACAAGCCATCTAAATTGTTAAATCTTTTATTCTGTCAGTTCATCACAAAGGGGGCAGAACAAGAACTTCTCTTAACCAACAAATTAACTTGATAGCTAAACGCTCTAGTAGAGTGTTTGCTGTATACTTGTCGATTAATTTTTTAGCTAAGAGACCTCATTTAATCTCTGTTGGCAATATCAGCCAACAATATAAGCACTTTTATTTAGTTTTTTTATGTTTGTCTGCTATTTGTAATAGCAGTTGGTATTTATTGATTGTTACAGGTTCGTTTCGACCATGATCAAAATTAAGGACAGTAAACTTAAAATGAAGGCCATACATCTTGCCTTTGTCTCTGCTTTAGCAGTTTTTGCTAGCTCTAATGCTCTAGCAGCTCCTGATAACGATCAAGAGCAACCCTCCAATGCCCGTTTAATCGAAATGAAGGGCCAAATCCAAAGTATTAATGAAGAGTTATCAGATCAAAGAGCAACCTTAAGATCTTTAAAGACTGAAATTGTTGCTCAAAGAGAAGAAACTGATGATTTCCGTCGCTCCTTATTAAGCGAAATGAAGGCTCTCCGCCGCCAAAACCAATCATTAGTAGACTCTATTTATGATGACGGGGTTTTAAAGAGTAAAAATAATATGGATGAAATAAAGCCATTACGTAACTACGATTTACAGACTCCTGATGGCAAGATGTACTTTGGTGAGGACGAGTACGTTTATGTCAAGGAAGCTGATGCTACCTTTGATGCCCGTATTGATACAGGTGCTGCCGTATCTTCCATTTCTGCTACTAACATTACTGAGTTTGAGCGTAATGGTAAGCGCTGGTATCGCTTCACTGTTGAGGCCAATGACCACAATATTGAAGTTGAGGCCCCTTATGTACGTACCTCTACCATTCGTCAGGTATCTAAGCACACCACCACTGAGCGTATAGTAGTAGCCTTAAACGTTAAAGTTGGTGATTACTCCACTACTAGCGAATTTACCCTCTCAGATCGTACTCGCTTGCAATATCCATTATTAATTGGTCGTACCTTAATGCAAGATATTGCTGTAGTAGACGTAGCTCGTGACCATATCCAAGGCCGTAACAAAGATACTTTCTTAATCTTATCTCGTGAAGATTATCAAAAGGCTATGAAGCAAGGTAAAGACCCTAATGCTGAGTATCGCCAAAAGAAAGAGGCTGCTGATGCCGTAGGTCAAATCGCCCGCCCATCAGACGAGTATGGCGCTAACTTAGGTTCTAACTCTGAAAATGCCCTCCCAGCAGTACGCAACAAGAGCAGCGTTGATGATGAGGAGAAGCAAAAGAACTCTAATGTGGTAAAGGCCACACCTAAGAGCCCTGCTGGCACTATCAAGGAGGCCCCAAAGGCTGCTGATAACAAGGAAGTAGCTAAGGACAAAGAGCCAGCTAAGGCTAAAGAGACCTCTAAGAAGGCTGAGCCTCAAGAGCAATCAAAGGATAAATAATAATTAACTGTGCTTTAAGGCTCTTATGACCTTAAAGCATTAAAAACCGACCTATCAGGAAAAATTTTCGATGGTTTCACGTGGCGTTTTCTATGTGGTAACTGCCATCCTGTTTATTACAGGTATTTTATTAATGGCTTACCAACATGTTACTTTTGAAGTTCCTTTTTTACCAGGCGAACAACGCACTGTTTGGCAAGTAGAGGCTAAAGTTGAATTTGAGCCTACAGGCACTGGTGCAGCTACTGTAGATTTGGTGATCCCAGATGTTCAGCCAGGCTTCTTCCAGCTTAGCCAAACCACAGCCTCTTTAGGCTATGGTGCTACCTACATTCAAAAGCAAAATAGCTCCTATGTAGAGTGGACTAAGCGCAATCCAGCTGGTTTACAAACTCTTTACTATCGTGGTGAGTTCTTAAGTGATACCAATGCTAAAGACTCATCTATGATTGTTCCAGCTATTCCAGAGGTAGTTATTCCAGAGCCTTATGCTACTGCTGTAGGTGAGATTGCCTCTAAAGCTCGTGAGCGCTCTTCTGATCCTTTCTCTTTTACTGTACAAGTAATTAATGAGATTGACCGTCAAGAAGAAATTCGTACTCTCTTGTTACAGAACTTCTCCCGTCCTGAGTTAATTTTAAACATCTTGCACTATGCTTCAGTTCCTGCTCGTATTGTGCATGTTTTAGACTTAGAAGATGGCCGTCGTAACCGTACTTTAACCCAGCGTATTGCCGTTTTCCAAGGAACTCACTACGAAATCTTTGATCCAGTAACTGGCACTTCAGGCATTCGTGAGAACCAATTAATTTGGAATAATAATGGTGGCTCTTTAATGGATGTTCAGGGCGGTAAGAATGCTCGTTTATCCTTCTCTATCATAAAGAGCTCTGTACCTGTAGCCCAAGCTGGCTTATTAAAGGTTATGACTGAAAAGGCTCAGGGTAACGATGTTGTTAACCTTTCTATTGAGTCTTTACCACTAGAGGAACAATCCTTATTTAAAGGCATTTTAATCCTCCCTATTGGCGTATTAATCGTAGTATTCTTACGTGTTTTAGTTGGTATTAAGACCTCTGGTACCTTCATGCCTGTGCTTATTGCTATGGCCTTCTTACAAACTTCTTTAGTCGTAGGCTTAATTGGCTTCGTTTCTATTGTTTGTATCGGTCTGGTAGTACGTTCTTGGCTGTCGCACTTAAACTTACTCTTAGTAGCTCGAATATCAGCGGTTATTATCGTGGTAATTGCTATTATTGGCGCTATCTCCTTAATTACCTATAAGATTGGTCTTACCGAAGGTATTAAGGTAACCTTCTTCCCTATGATTATTCTTTCCTGGACTATTGAGCGTATGTCCATCTTATGGGAAGAAGATGGCTATAAGGAAGTTCTAAAGCAAGGTGGTGGCTCCTTATTCGTAGCTGTTTGTGCCTTCTTAGCAATGGATAGCTTAATTATTCAGCACTTAACCTTTAACTTCTTAGGTCTCCAATTAGTAATCTTAGCCATTGTGCTCACCATGGGTAACTACACTGGTTTCCGTTTAAGCGAGCTTAAGCGTTTCAAGCCATTAGTAGTTCAAATGGAAGGTAATTTAAATGGTGATGAGACTGAGCCTGAGCATGTTCGTTTAAAGCGTGAAATGAAGACCTTAAAGGCCAATCCACGTGCTTTTGACGACGAGGTCAACGCAGCCGTTCGCAAAGACAAGAAAGAGGCTGCAAGCGAACCTACTGAGGCCAAGAGCAAGGAGTAAGACGTGTCCTTTGTTTCTGATTTTTTCTCCCGTTATACCAGCCCTTTAGCGCTCATGCGCCTTGGTATTATGGGCATGAACCAGCGTAATGTTAATTACATTGGTCGTTATAATAAGCGTCGTCTTTACCCTTTGGTTGATAACAAGTTACTCACCAAAAAGATGGCTTTAGAGCACAAGGTTAATGTCCCTAACTTGGTAGGTGCAGTGCGCAACCAGGTAGAGGCTCAAAATATCATCAATATTCTTGGTGATAAAAAAGAGTTTTGCATTAAACCTGCTCAAGGCTCTGGTGGTAAGGGCATTTTAGTTATTACCAATCGTGAAGGTAAGAGCTTCATTAAAGCATCAGGTCAGGCTATTAGCATCCATGACTTACGCCGTCATGTGTCTAATATCCTAGCAGGCTTATTCTCTTTAGGTGGTAAGCCTGATATTGCCCTGATTGAGGATTTAATCCACTTTGATCCTTGCTTTGAGGGCTACAGCTACGAGGGTGTTCCTGATACTCGTGTTATCGTGTTCCAAGGTTTCCCTGTAATGTGTATGATGCGTCTCTCTACTGCGGCCTCTGATGGTAAAGCTAACTTACACCAAGGTGCAGTAGGTGTGGGTATCGACATTAGAACTGGTCGTGCAGTTCGTGCAGTACAGCATAACGACACTATTGAGTTCCACCCAGACACCAATAAAGACCTCTATCAATTGCAAGTTCCTAGCTGGGATGAAGTATTACACTTAGCTTCCTCTTGCTACGAGATGTCAGGTCTTGGTTATATTGGTACTGATATTGTGCTCGATAAGTTCCGTGGCCCTATGCTCTTAGAGCTTAACGCTCGCCCTGGCATGGCCATTCAAACAGCTAATAACGCAGGTCTGTTACCTCGTTTACGCTTAATTGAATCGCTCAATCGTCGCTCTAATATGTCTGTTGAGGCCAAGGTAGCCTTCTCCAAAAAGCACTTTGGTGTCTACAACAGCTAAAGATATCACCCCATGCTAAGGCCGCCTGGCCTTGAACATGGGTCAAGCCATAGCCCCTAACACGAGCCTTGGCTTGCTCATGCTCCCCTAGGTCATGTCCTAAGATCATGGCCTAGGGCAGAGCCTATAGGCAGATCCTTCGGGCGTAGCCTATAGGCATAGTCTGGGCTTTGCTTTGCTTTGGTTTGAACCATAAGTTTGGATAGCGATTAATTAGCTATCAAATATAATTTTTTGCAGCTAAGTTAGCTATAGCTTGCATGAGGCCAGAGAAATCTGGCCTTTTGTTTTTGTAGAGGCTGCAGCCATTTTAAGCTGTTTTAATTTGCAATTTTTGATGGCAATAGCTACATAATTACTCAAATTTTTGTTAATCTATAGTTTGAAAGACTTCTTGTTTTACTACTTAAAATAAGAGCATTTCAAGTATGAAGCTTGAGATGTTCATCATTTGTATTATCACTGTAGTGTTCTGTGGTTTATTTAAACCAAACAAACATAATAAGGGGCACCCAATTGATAATCTCTAAAGTAAGTAAGCAAGTAAAATTTGCGATAATGCTAACAATAACTTTAAAATAGATGAACATAAACTGTTTTGTCTTTTTATAATTGTTATTGAGCGTTTAAAGTCACATAAGCATATTTTTTTGAACCTATAGATATATATTGTTTATCTTAGTATAAGTATGCTTTTTTCTATGTTTAGCCTGCTCTTACCTGTGATCTTCTTATTAGGTAATGAGCCCTTGAGCCTATGCACATTATTAGCATTAAGCTAACTATGCTAGGATAGTTTTTTTATTTAACTTTCGCCTTTATAAGGCAACTCCCTTGGTATCCAATTAATATAGAGAATTTAATTTGATTTTGCGGTTTAACTCAAATGAAGGCTCAAAATAAACAAACCATGAAGGCCCAATATAGTTTTACTCACAAAACTAGATTGCCAGGTTTTGGCCTTTATGTATTAGATAAAAGCTCTCTATTCTTAAATGCCAAGGCAGTTGAGATGCTTGGTCTCGACCCTAAATTTGCCAATACCTGGGCTCATCCTCGTACTATTTTGCGCCAATTCTCTATGCCTATTGTGCATAAAGTCATTTCTTTTGTACGTCAGCTTAAAGATGCCAAATGCGATACTAATCTGGCTAAAGAAATTGAAATTAACTCCTTTAGACTACGCAAATTAAAACTTGATAGCTCAGATATTGACTCTGCACAAGAGCATGACTGCTCTTGCCTTAATAAATGCAATGAAGAAACAGAGATTAAGGCTACTCAAAATACCAGTGGTGAACCTCAGCTGGCCGTTACCATAGACCCTTTCTTTCCTAAAGCGGATCACACATCAGAGCAGGACTCCAATTATCAATATTATGTAGAGTCCAATCATATTTGTCTTAATGGTCTTGGTACTAAAGAGCAAAAGCTCAAGCTTAAACAGTACTTAAAAGGACTAACTCCATGTGATAGTGCTAGTTTTGCTATTGTGCTTGATAAGGGCGAGCTTAAAGGTAAAAAGGTTTATATTAAATTTAATGCCCTTTTTGCTAATGGCAAGCTAAGCCACATTAATATTACTTTTACCAAGCTAGCATCAGCTCTGTTTGCGCTAACCCCTCATAAGGTTGCTGATAGCGCCTCTTTTGACTGGTTTGTTCCATCTGGTGAATGTATTTTTGGCAGTAATTACTACACTATTTTAGGTTACGATCAAAATGATAGCACTATTCCTAAACTCAAAAAGCAATGGCAAGAATATGTAGTGCACCCTGATGATGTTGATGTTATCAATCGAGAGCATGACCTACTTAAAGGCCAAGAGCTAGGCAACGACTTTGAGTTTTTATACCGCTCAAAACGCAAAGACGGCTCTTATATCTGGACTAAATCTATTGGCTGTATTGCCTCACGAGACGAATTTGGCCAGGCAATGCGTGTAATTGGTATCAATATTGATATCAATAGCGTTATGGTGGGCTATGAACAATTACAAAATAAGGTGTTTACTGATATTTTAACTGGTATCAAAAATCGTACTTATTTAATTGCTCATTTAGAAAACTTTATTTATCAAGCCACCGAGCCTTTAACTGTGATGTTTGCCGACGTTACTGCGCTTAAGGCTTACAATGATTATTTAGGCCACACAGTAGGCGATCGTCTCTTATGCTCTGCCACTATTTTGCTAGAGCAGGCCATTAATAGAGAGAATCAGCTGATTAGAATTAGCGGCGATGAAGTTGTAAGTATTATGCATAACTGTGATCGCCAAGAAGCACTTACTATTGAGCGTAATATTGAGCAAGTTGTTATTGAATATAACAAGAGCGCCCCTATTCGTATGCCTGTTTTCTTTAGTGCTGGCACGGTTACTATCGATTTATCGGCGTACGCTGGTCGCAAACTCAATGAGCGTGAAAAAGAAATTGCTATGAGCAGGTTTTTCCAGGCCATTCAAGATGCAGATAAAATCATGCAACAGGCCAAAAAGAAAAATCATGATGAACACTATGCCATGGTACGGCAATATATTCAGTCCCAACTTAATAACAATATTGAAATTCAAGATAAACGCCTGTTTGCATAGTATTTATTTTAGGGAGCTTATAAGCTCCCTTTACTTTTAACTCTGAGATTTTGCCCCATGTCACCAAAGTTTAATCAATATCTCAATAATACTGACAATATAGTCTTCTTTGATGACTATGCAGCAGCGGCTATGCAAGATGATGACATAAGCCAGCTAGTTAATAATGCTACAGATACTCAGAGTAAGCTCAATGCTTTTGCTTCCTTACAAGGCCATTTTGTCTTTGATGGTAATAATGGTCTATTTTTGCTTGATGAGGTTTGTTGCGCTATTGTATGCGTAGAAGATCACCATCAATGGCATCCAGTTCAGGATGTCATTAAATATGGCAGTAATTTTGATATTCACCGCTTTGCTATTAATACCACTAGCAATACTTTAGGCGATACCATTTTTGAGCGTATTAATATTATTGATGGCCCTTACCGTGGTCAAACCTTTATTATTCAAGGTTCAGTACTAGAGCGCAGCCCCAGTGGTCAGGCCTTATGGATTGTAGGAACCATCTCTCATGAGATGAGTCCATTTAGTGAATTTTTAGCCCGAGAAATGTCAGGTGACGGCCTTTTTATGTGGGAAGGAGTAGATAATAATATTGTCTGCTCGGCTTCTATGCTTGATATGCTCGGCTATTGCGAACATGAATTTCCTAATAATTTAATAGATTTAATTAATGAAATAGTTCACCCTGACGACAATGATTTCTTATTGATTATGCGTCAATTTAGATTGTCCAATCAATACGGCAACTATTTTGAAAGCTGCTTACGCTTAAAGCATAAGAAGGGTCATTATATTTGGACTATTTTTAGAAGCTTAATTCAAGAGCGTGATGCCAACGGGATAGGCATTAAAGGCATAGGATCTATTACTGATATCAATCTAGTTAAAGATAGCTTTGAAAACATTAAGCTCATGTTATTTACTGACTCTTTAACTGGCTTGCATAATCGTAACTACTTCCAGCAAAACTACATGCGCTATGAAGCAAAAAAATTACACCCTTTATCTGTAATTTATCTTGATGTTTCTGGACTCAAACTTACCAATGATATTTTGGGCCATAGTTATGGTGACTATTTACTAACTAAAACAGCAGATATCGTAAAAGAGGCTGTACGAAATGCCACTGGCACTGATATCAATAACCAAGATTACGAACACCATCACCACGATGGCGTGTCGCCTTCTCCTTTACCAGAGCACTTCTTTGGTACCAATGATGAGTGGAACGATGGCGAATTTTGCGCTGTAAACTCTCAAATGTTAGGTAATAGCACTGCCTTTAAAGCCCCTGCTGAGCCAACTGACAGCCAAGAGCCTAATGCGGACGATAGCTATTCTACTCGCCCTGAAACGGCTCCTGTACTAGAGCTTAACTTAGATGTAGACCCAAGCTACGTTACTTCAAACGATGATATAGGACAAACCGATCCGCTTACTTTTGAGGACTTTAGTAAAGCATCTTTAGACTTTGCTTTAGAAGATGACTTTAATATCGAAAACATTGAGCTGTTACGTCTAGCAGGCGATGAGTTTCTACTTATCTTACCTAAATGCCCAGAATCAGTAGCCCAACGTGTGCTAATGGAAATTATTAAGCTTAAAGATGAGCTTAATAACTACAATAAAAATAACGTAGCCATAGTAGATAGACCAGTACCTTTATGCTTTGGCATTGGCAGCGCTACTTTAGGCGAAAATGGCTTGGAGCACGACCATCTTAAGAACGTAATTGAGCGCGCTGACCATCGTATGCAAGAATGCAAAGAGCAATTACGCAAGCACGACCACAAAATTCTCAAGCGCTATTTTGAAAATAAAAAGGGTCGCCCTATTTCTATGCGAGACGAACGCCGAGTTAACGTCCTGAGCGAGGATGACCGCCGCAAGCTGCGTCGTACCCGTATCAACAATATGATGTCCTAGCAGCAGCTAAGCTGCGCTTAGCAGCGCCCGCTCTGCACCTTACTGCGCTGTACGGCGCTTGCGCTAAGTGCCACCAGCGCCACTAGCGCTGGCAGCTGATAGCACACTAGAGCTACAAAGCTCTTAGTGATATGGTGGGGCTCTTAGCTGGAAATAAAAAAGCCCCTGTAAGGGGCTGTGTTTTAGTTAAGATAGCTTAAGATATCGGTAGCTTTAGGCAAAATAAATTCAGTATCGATATCCTCAAGAGCATAATAATCGCACACTCCTGTTAGTACTCCTAACTCATGGCATTTGGCATTACGGAACATTTGGATATCAAGTAAAGCATCACCTACGCCCATAATGTGGTTAACGCTAATACCTGATTGAGCACTAATAAGCTCAATCATGTCAGGATTAGGCTTGGTGCGACAAGTATCGCCTGTACACACAATAGAAAAATATTGCTTAATATTAGGCACATCATCTAAAAAGCGATCTACACCCACTTTAGATTTACCAGAGGCAATAGCCAATTGGTAACCCTTAGCGTGTAAAGTAGCTAAAAGCTCCTCAGTACCCTCAAAAAGCTTAGTAACATTGATATCTTTACTTACTGAAAAAGTATCACGGTATAGCTGGGTTACCTCTAAAGCTAAGCGCTCATCACTAGGATCAGGCAACAAACTTTGAATGCCTAAAGCCAAGCTCATACCAATAGTACCCTTAATGGCCTCAGGACTAGGGATAGGTAAATTAGCGTGCTCAAAAGTACGAGTAAAACATAAAATGATTTGCTCGATGCTATCAGTTAAAGTGCCATCGACATCAAAAGCAAAGAGCTTAACCTGACTTAGAGTTTGAGCTAAACCATCATCGATACGTAAAGACATAAATTTGCCCTATAAACAGTAAATTGTTAAAGCTTATTGCTGAGAGCGTAATACCTCTAATACAGCCTCTAACTCACTTGGTAACGGAGCCTCTACTTTTTGCACACGATTAGTAGCAGGATCAATGAAACTTACTCTAAAGGCATGTAAGAACATACGATGCATACCCAAGCTCTTTAAATAAGCATTAAAGGCCTTATCACCATACTTATCATCACCACCTACAGCATGTTTAACATAGGCACTGTGAACACGAATTTGATGGGTACGACCAGTATGAGGCATAGCAGCCATTAAAGTAGCAGTGTCACCAAAGCTCTCTACAATGTCATAGCCAGTAGAAGATGGAGCACCCTCTTTAAAGTTAACCTCCACCATGCGCTCACCAGAGCGTAATTCATTACGAACTAAAGGAGCATTAACTAAATTGACCTTACGATCCCATTTGCCAGGCACCAAGGTTAAATAGCGCTTTTTAACGACACGGTTACGAAACTGCTCATGTAAGTTACGTAAAGCTGAACGGCGCTTAGCAATAATCAAAGCACCTGAGGTTTCACGATCCAAGCGGTGAGCTAACTCTAAAAAGGTTTCTTGAGGATATAAAGCTCTCATAGCCTCAATCAAGCCAAACTCAATACCAGATCCACCATGGGCGGCTAAACCTGCTGGCTTATCAACCACAATCAAGAGCTCATTTTCAAATAAGATACGATTTTTGAGATCTTGTACTAAATGCAAATTACTTGAAGGAATGGTAACAGGGCCAGAGCTTACTCGTACAGGAGGAATTCTAATCTCATCACCTGCTTTAAGCTTATAAGAAGGACTGACGCGACCTTTATTTACTCTTACCTCACCACGGCGCAAGATGCGATAAATCATGCTTCTTGGAACACCTTTGAGGACACGAGCTAAATAGTTATCAAGACGCTGGCCATCATCATCGTAACTAGCGGTCTTATAAGTAACCTTTAACTGTTCCTGACTGTTTGGCTCTGCCATCTTAAAATCCCTCAATTAATATAGGACATATTATTTAGATAATTACGACCCCAGACACTGTTTTGTGTAGGCCGACAATATTGTAAAACGGCTTATTTTAGCAAAGTTCCACCCTACTCTCTAGCATAAGCTGTGATAAAGCTAAGGATTTAGCGCATTAATAGCAGCTTGCACATTAAGCCCCAACCAGAGGCGCTATAGTATTTTCTCTACCAAAACTCATATGACACCGCCCATCCTACCACCATCCTAACTTGCAGCTCTACAATGCACATCACCACCCTTTTCCTGCCTGCTAGCTGGCTAGCTTGGCTAGCCAAGCCAACTCCTCCCCGCTCATCATTGA